>ERZ778512.826-NODE-826-length-23176-cov-6.186800_pt1 | contig 23176 bp, 22 predicted proteins | sample MGYA00510346_ERZ778512 | MGnify/ENA primary metagenome ERZ778512 (study PRJEB29527, sample SAMN07138962) | mouse gut metagenome | material: feces | host: mouse | place: China:Nanjing | collected 2016-01-25 ...
AGAAACAAACACAGTAATATCATTTACTGTAAGGAACTATGGCTCTGAAGATGTAAAATTCAAGGTTAGAGCAGAGCGTGTAGAGCCGCAGCCTATTGAAAAAACAGCAAAGCTTACAATTGCCAAGAATGAAATGCAATGGCTGACATTTAAGGCACCAGAGGAAGGCAGATATACCGTTACATCTTCCAACAAAGAGATGAAATTGGAAAGATTGGATAAATGGGGGAATACTTTGTCTGATCTGGCTTCTGAGAATATTATAATAGAAGATTCAACAGTTAAAGAAGATCAAAGGTTAACAATGACATTTGCTGTTATTTACAATGGCGAAAAGGACACAGAAACAACAGATATCAGTATCGCTCCCGTTGACACGAAAACAATTACCAAAACAGGCGATACACCAATTTCATTGGAAAGCGGTGCTTCTCATTGGATAGAATATACAGCAGATACTACAGCAGATTATACTTTTACGCTTAAGAGCGGAGAAGAAGCAGAATATATGTACTTGTATCGTTCGCTTGTAGATGATTATAGTAATGGACATAATAGTGTATTTACGTTATCTATGGAGCCAGAGCAGAAGGTATACTTTAAGCTGACAAACAATACTGAAGAGAAAAAGGATTATGTTTTTACAGTTAGCGCAAGAGAACGTAAGGTGATAAATCTTACAGAAGGTATGCTCTCGGAAGAAGTTACATTAAAGTATGGCGAGGAAGCACATTTTGTTTTTGAACCGAGCGATGACAAACAATATATATTCAAAACGCCGGGATTACAGAGTGATGCGTCTTTAAGGGCTATACGTGAGAGTGATGAAGACGAATATGAGTGGGCTCAAGAGTTTTTTGGTTATAATGGATTTTACGTTGTTACAAGGAAACCATATTATGGCGATCCAAAAATCAAATTCTTAGTGCATAATTATTCAACAAAAGATATCTCCTTTAGTGTAATGACAGAACCAATCAATCCAGTTACTGTTACAGAAGGTATTAGACAGATACAATTAGAGAAGAATGAGCCAACATGGTTGCGATTCCAAGCATCGGAAAATGGCAGGTATTCTTTCTCTGCAGCAGTCAATGGAACAGGAGAAGAAGACGTTATAAGTCTTGTACAGAACCTTGATATAATTGGTGACTATAATGGAATAAGTTCATATGGATTAAGTGCAAATAGTTCTATTCAAATGGTTGTATGCTATTATGGAGAAGAACCATCTGTATCAGCCAATATTAGTGCGCGAAAAGAAAATATCCAACTTTTTTCAGTAAATAATGGAGAACCATTTACAGTTCCAGCTTATGGTTCAAAGTGGTTTTCTTATACAGCACCAGCAGATATGGAGTGCAGATTTGACCTGAATTGTAATGATGGTTATGGTGAGTTGTATTTAGGCGTTTACGATAGTTTGACAAGTAACTATGACTTGAATAACATGGAACGTTCTATAACAGACGGCTATACAACAACGATGACAGAGGGACAGACACTGTACTTTAGAGTAAGAAACTATGATGAAGAAGCTTATGAGTGTTCCTTTATACTTACAGCTAAAGTATTTGAGGAAGTACTGAATGAAACACTTTCAGTTGAAACATATGGTGATGAGGATTGGACGACATATACAGCAAATGAAGCGGGTAATTATCAGATTATTGGAAATACGCCAGATAGTGGGGACTTCTATGTTGAATATTATCGTGGTGCAGATTCAGAAACATGGGAGAAGCAGATGAATGTGTATGGCACGAATACTCGATCAATGTCGTTATCTATGGAAGCTGGAGAAACAATACGTATTAAAGTATATTCATGGGACTATGCTACAGGAAGGGCTGAAAATCCTAATGATCCATATGAACATTCGATTCAGATTAGAATCGTGCATGAAAACAATCTGTAATGACGTTTAATGCAGACAAAAAACGTTAGAGGGTTTGCGGCAGTAAAAAAAATTAGTAATAAGGTATTGAAGGAAAATATGCTATGAATCATAACTAGCTAATTGCTAACCTTAATACAATAGCCGCAATGAAAGAACAAGAGTGTTATAATTACAAAAGAACCCCACTGGTTCAGCCAGTGGGGAAGTAAATAAAGAACAATATTTAAGAAAGCTATTGCATTACGTGATAAGTTATGCAGTAGCTTTTTTAGTGATTGATGCAGACAGTCATGGTAGTGGCTACGTATAAAAGTATTATGGTATATTAATATATAAAAACCTTCATTGTGATACTTTTCTATGTAAAGAAAAATACTTGCATTTTTCTTTACAAATATAGTACATTGTAAGTAGGAAAGGAGTGTGAAATTATGGCACAGACAGTAAATGTAAATTTTAGATTAGATGAAGAAGTAAAGAAAAGTATGGAACAAGTTTGCTCAGATTTAGGACTTTCTATGAGTTCTGCATCTACAATTTTTGCTATAAAAGTCAGCAGAGAAAAACGTATACCATTTGATATTTCTATAGACCCATTCTACTCAGAAAGCAATAGACGATATCTGGAAAAGAAAATGGAAGAATACAAAGCAGGAAAATTGTAGTCAGCAGAGCATGAACCGATAGAGGAGTAAGACTATACAATTGAAAAAATGGCTGCCGCAATCCCACTGGCTTTAGACGGTGGGTTAAGGTAGCCAAAAGCGGCAGTTTGTGTTATACTATGCATCATAGGAACATGGAAATCAAAAAACAGGCACAAGTATTTGTTACAGTATCACATAATATTTATATGTAAATATAGGAAGAAATTACTGATACCAAAACAAATATCAGATGATAGAAAGCAGCTTTCACATGAGATATGCCAGAAACATAACATCATTATCAAATACATGGAAACGGATAAAGACCATATTTTTACATGATAGAAACAGAAGCAACAATGTCTGTTAGTAAAATCGTAAATTTAATAAAGAGTTACACGGCATACCACATATGGGAAAGGTATCCTTATTATTTGCGAAAACACTTTCGGAAGGAACGCACTTTCTGGACAGACGGATATTTTGTTTGCCGTGTTGGCAATGTTTCGGAAGAAATGCTGTGTAAATATATAGAGAATCAGGGATAGAAAGGCGGCGGCGCTAAATACTAAAAGCGTATAAATACAGGATATATCCAAACAAAGAACAAAAAATACAGATTGCAAAAACATTTGGCTGCTGCCGTTTCGTTTATAACCAGACTCTTGCCTATCGAAAAGAATCTTACGAAAAAGAAAGGAAGCCCGTCGGTAAGATAGACTGTAACAATTCAGGAATAATTATTGAATAGTAGTACATTATGGATAGGTAAATAGTAAAAATGCTGCAGGAGATACTGCAGCACTTCATTTTCCAATTTGCCTAGTAAGACATATATTCGCCTTTTTTGCTAATAGATGTTATAATTGACCGCAAGGATAATTCACACCCATTTTTGATGCCTATTCAGAAAACACTTTGCTTAACTCAATAAAACATCCATCCAGTACGTTGACTTTCGCAACATCTTTGCGATTGTAGTCCTCATGGAGTTTAAAAGAACCATTGCTATCTGGGAGAAAAACCATTACAGACTGATTCTCCGGATCCACAATCCAATATTCCCGAACTCCAGCCCGCTGGTATAGGTTTAACTTCACAAGCCGATCATGGCGGAGAGAGGAAGGGGACAAGATTTCAACAATTAGGTCTGGTGCTCCCTTACAGCCATATTTATCAAGCTTGCTGTGGTCACATACCACGGAGATATCTGGTTCAACTACAGTGTCGACGTTTTCCGGTTTGTCCCCAGCCTGCTCAAACAGCCGAACGCCGAACGGGGCAGGGTAGACCTCGCATTTTTTTCCCTCAAGATAATTTGCAAGCTGACGGAACAGTTCGCCGCTAATTTTCTGATGGATTCTGGAAGGTGTTGCCATTATAAATGTTTCACCATCAATAATTTCTATACGTTCATTCTCGCCCCATGTGAGGCAGTCGGCAAATGTGTACCGCGCCTTTTCTGCTGGTAGTGCCATAAATCAATCCCCCTTCGCCGCTGTTTTTAGTCTTTGTCCAAGCGCTCTTTTTCTATGATATTTGCTCTGATGTGGGTAATTTCTTTTTATATTATGGATACTTATATTATATGTAAAATTAATGAATTTTTCAAGTATCACGAGAGGAGAAAAGCGGTAAGGGGGTTGTGGATTTTATCTTTTATCCAAGACGCAAGAACCAGCCCAGAATTATTTTGGAATTAAAAGCTGGCAGTACTCCTGATGCAGCGATTATGCAGATTAAGGAAAAGGAACATTGTGAAAAGTTGAAGAATGAAAATGTTTCGCAAATTCTTGCTGTCGGGATTAATTATGATATAAAGGAAAAAGAGCATCAGCGCGTGATTGAGGAACTTGACTAATATTTATGTTTGCATGAGGAAAGGGGCTGTCGGATAATGCAGTTTACCCACAATATATTGTTGCTTATATAAATAATCAATACAATATATTGGGTGTATTGCATTATTTCCCGACAGCCCCTCTTATTATGCGCAGACCCATGCAGAGGAAATATGCCGCTAAGGCAGCGGCGGGTAGGGAAGATAGCTCTTTACTACTCGCTTGCATACGCCGATGCAGAGGAAATATGTCATTACATTGTCGGCGCATGGCGCTGTATAATTCTGCACATAAAAAAGCCGCCAACATATAGTTGACGACCTTTGAAAAGCCGAAACGAGATTTAACGTACGCCAAAGCTAAGAAAGGAGGAAACCTTATGTATAGACATTGGTACGTGAGGATGAGACGAGTCCTCTCCCGTTTCGACCTATACGTAGTATATAATATTCCTAGCAAAATTGCAATATCAATTCTGAAAAAAGAAATGGAAACTAATTTTTTGTGCATTCTGGGCAGATTGAACAAAAAAATCTCAATCCAAAATTATAACTGCTGATTTATAAAATACATTCAAATCTCTAGTAAATTCAATACTTTTAAAATTTAAGAAAAATGGTTATGTTGTTGTTTCTCTTTTTTGACGTACTTGATTTGATTAAGACAAAATCACATAAAATATTAGAGGGTTATTCTATGGTAATTTTATATAAATTAAGAGATAGAATTTTGGCTATTTTTTAGAACAGTATTTATAGAAGATAAAAGTAAACAGAGCTAGAGCCTTTAATAAATTTCAACGCCTTCGAGTAAAACGCTAATAAAAGGAAAATAGTAGATATACGGACAAACGTGAAGATTTTTAATGTTTGACCAACTTGTATCGCATCATCGGACAAAATGCGCTGTGCAGAAAAGAAAATCTTATTGCTCGTGAGTAAAAGAAACTAGAGATTCTCAAATAAAAAAGTCGAAACAGAACTTAGCGCAAACCAAATCTAAGAAAGGAGGAAACCCTATATATAGACATTGATGCGCGAGGATGAGACGAGTCCTCTCCTGTTTCGACTTAAACGTAGTATACTATATTTTGTAGAATTATGCAAGGGAAAAATCGAAAATGAAGCAATAACTCATTTTTTGTGCATTTTAAGCAGATTTACCAAAAGTTAGATAAGTCATTATCATAAGTAATTTTGCATAAAAAAATACGATTTAAGAAGAGGCGAGCCCTTTATTTAGACACGATAATGGGCAAATTGTGCAAAAAAATGAGTAAAATGTAAAATAGCAAGCCCTTTATTGTCTATTCTGAAATTTTGTTCTACACAAAAAGCCTGTAAAAATTTGTAAGCAAGATTATTGGTTTAGATGCATCAATTAGTCGAAAAATAAAGTATTCTCCTGAATGTATTTCAAATAAGAAGGAGATATTGCAGCAAAAATTATATTACTTTTCACACACGCCAAAGTAGTGGAAATTATGCGCCAAAATGCTTGCACTTTAGCATTTTGTGTGCAAAATCTGTTATAATTCACACCACAGGAACCTATAAGTCGAGAAAGACTGGCATAAGTGTGAATCAATGTCATTAACTTAAGCCTTCTGCCCCCTGATCAGCATTGAAAAATGTCTGGCAATTCAAGTTTTTGTACAACCGAGTTTCGGTCAGAAATGCCTTAAGTTAATGACATTGAGTGTGAATTGTAAAAAAATTCTCAGCATGAAACCACAAATATTTAGAAACTATAGCAGGAACGTTTTAAATATGATAAAATAGAAAACAGGTTTGATAAACAAAATTAGGCTGATTCTTGGAGGCAGGGAAGAAAGTGGGAAGTTCAAATTGTGATACTTGTGCATATAATATATATAACGAGGAAGATGAAGGATATTATTGTGAAGCAAACATGGACGAGGATGATATGGTGCGGATGATCGAAGGGCATTATAAATCTTGTCCATATTATAGAAACGGTGATGAATATGCTATTGTAAGGCATCAGATATAACAGTTTATGCTTGTGAGCACTTAAATTTATCAATAATGCTGACTCACGAGCGTGATTATAGCATGTTTCACTAGATGATTTTATAGAAAGGAAATGATTTACAAGATGTATATAATTGCAGGTTTAGGAAATCCCACAAGGGACTATGAAAATACAAGACACAATATCGGTTTTATGGCAATTGATGCGCTTGCGGAAAAATATGACATTCGTGTCAATGAGTGCAAGCATAAAGCGCTGATTGGTAAGGGAACAATCAATGGAAATAAAGTAGTTTTGGTGAAGCCGCTGACGTATATGAATCTAAGCGGCGAAGCGATCCGCGCAGTTGTTGATTACTACAAGGTGGATGAAACCTTGCAGCTTTTGGTTATTTATGATGATACCAGCTTAAATATTGGGCAGCTTCGCATTCGCAAAAAAGGCAGCTCCGGCGGGCATAATGGTATTAAAAATATTATTGCGCAGCTTGGGCATGATTCTTTTCATAGGATAAAGGTCGGTGTGGGAGAAAAACCTAAAGGCTATGATTTAGTAGATTATGTTTTGGGGCATTTTAGCAAAGAGGAGCTTGCGATAATGCAGGACAGCCTTGTGAAAGTGGACGGTGCGGTAAACCTTATGCTGGAGGGCAAGGTTGATGCGGCAATGAATGAATATAATAAAAAAATAACAGAAGATGCTGCACCATAGATAAGGATTTGGGATGATTCTTTTTGAGCAATTTCTAAGCAATTATAAATATTCAAATATGGAGGATGAGTTAGGTGAACACAATTTTAGCACCTTTGAAAGAACTTGGTGCGTATGAGGAGATGATGCGGGCACTGCATCAGACGGGAGGTAAAGCGGCTGCCAGTGGGTGTGTGGAATCTCAAAAGCTCCATATGATTTTTGGGACGGATGCGGGATTTGATGTGAAAATCATTGTGACTTATAATGAGATAAAAGCGCGGGAATTGTTGGACGACTGCCGTTTGTATTGCAGGGAGTCCTATTTTTATCCAGCAAAGGATTTGATTTTTTATCAGGCAGATGTTCACAGCAACCAGTTGACCAGGGAACGTATTGCGGTGCAGCGGCGCATTTTAGAGGGAAAGCCTTTCACGATTGTCACAACATTTGCGGCGTTAATGGCACATCAGATTCCACTAAAAATAATTGAGGACAGTGTAATTCATATCGGTGTTGGAAGCGTGGTGGAGGAACAGGCGCTGGCGCGGCGGCTTGCCGTTATGGGATATGAAAAAAGCTTTCAAGTTGAGGCACCGGGACAGTTTTCTATTCGTGGCGGGATTGTGGATATTTTCGATTTAACGTCAGAGAATCCAGTGCGCATGGAATTATGGGGAGATGAGGTAGAGTCCATTCGTTCTTTTGATATATTAAGCCAGCGTTCGGTTGAAGACAATATGACACAGGTGTCGATTTATCCGGCAGTGGAAATGATTTTATTGCCAGAAAATATGCAGGAGGGGCTTTTGCAAGTGCAAAGGGACTGTAAAGAGCGGGCGGCTTATTTTCGTGCGCAAACCATGCCAGAGGAAGCACACCGTTTGGAGCAGGCAGTGGAGGAATTGTGCACACAGGTGACAGAATTTCAAAGTTATTTAAACTTGGAAAGCTATATAGGTTATTTTTATGAAAATACAATGTCCTTGATTGATTTTTTTCGGGATAAAAGCTGCTGTTTTTATCTTGATGAGCCTATGCGTATTGAGGAGCACGCGAATGCTGTGGAGCTTGAGTTTCGTGAAAGTATGACAAATCGCGCGGAAAAGGGTTATATTCTGCCCAAGCAGATGGAGGTGTTGTTTGGCGTGCAGGAGGTAATGGCACGTTTGGAAAAAGAACGTGCATTTGCACTTTCCACGATGGAATACAAGGGCTTTCCAATTAAGTTTACGAATCGTTATGCGATTAATACAAGAAGTGTTCCGTCTTATCACAGCAGTTTTGCGGAACTGGTAAAGGATTTAAACAGTTTTAAAAAGCGGGGCTATCGGGTGCTGCTTTTATCGTCGTCAGTGACAAGGGCGAAGCGGCTGGCAATGGATTTAATGGATGAAGGACTGAATGCCTTCTATACAGAAGATGCCCAGCGGATATTGCAGGCAGGGGAGATTATGACCTTTCACGGAAGTGTGCGGAAAGGCTTTGAGTACCCACTGCTTAAATTTATTGTAATATCAGAAACGGATATTTTCGGCAGGCAGCAGCAGAAAAAGAAACGGCATAAAAATAGTGGTGAGAAGTATTCTGGTACAAAGATACAAAGCTTTACCGATTTAAAGGTGGGCGATTATGTTGTTCACGAGAATCATGGGTTGGGGATTTACCGCGGGATAGAAAAGGTCAAAGTTGAAGGCGTTGTAAAGGATTACATTAAAATTGAATACCGTGACGGCGGAAATCTTTATATTTTGGCAACGGGATTGGATGTGATTCAGAAATATGCATCTTCTGACGCAGCTAAAAAACCGAAGCTAAATAAACTTGGAACACAGGAATGGTCAAAAACCAAGTCCAAAGTAAAAAGCGCAGTAAACGAGGTTGCTAAGGATTTAGTAGATTTGTATGCAGTACGGCAGCAGAAAAAAGGATTTATTTTCAGCAAGGATACCGTTTGGCAGCACGAGTTTGAGGAAATGTTTCCGTTTGAGGAAACCGGCGATCAGCTTCTTGCAATAGAAGCGACCAAAAACGATATGGAAAGTCCGCGCATTATGGATCGATTGATATGCGGTGATGTGGGTTATGGAAAAACGGAAATTGCGATTCGTGCGGCATTTAAGGCGGTTCAAGATAGCAAGCAGGTGGCGTATTTAGTTCCGACTACGATTTTGGCGCAGCAGCATTACAATACATTTGTGCAGCGCATGAAGGATTTTCCTGTGCGTGTTGAAATGCTGTCACGTTTTCGAACAGCAGGCGAGCAGAAAAAAGTGATAGAGGGTTTGCGCAAAGGGCTTGTGGATATTGTGATTGGAACACATCGACTGCTTTCTAAGGATATTCAATACAAAGATTTGGGGCTTTTGGTAATTGATGAGGAACAGCGGTTTGGGGTGCGTCACAAGGAGAAAATTAAGCAGGTAAAAGAGGAAGTGGATGTGCTGACGCTAACAGCTACGCCGATTCCAAGAACATTGCACATGAGCCTTGTGGGTATCCGTGATATGAGCGTGTTGGAGGAAGCACCAGGGGAGCGGCAGCCGATCCAGACGTATGTAATGGAATATAATCAGGAAATGGTTCGTGAGGCGATAGTGCGGGAACTTGCACGGAACGGGCAGGTTTATTATGTCTATAACCGTGTGAACAGCATTGACGAGATAACCAATCAAATAGCAGCGCTGGTGCCGGAGGCAAGTGTAGCGTATGCGCACGGGCAGATGAAAGAGCATGAGTTAGAGAAAATTATGTCAGAGTTTATCAATGGTGAGATTGATGTGCTGGTTGCCACAACGATTATTGAAACGGGACTGGATATTTCCAATGTAAACACCATGATTATTCATGATTCCGATAATATGGGGCTTTCGCAGCTTTATCAGCTTCGCGGGCGCGTTGGACGTTCCAATCGCAATTCCTATGCCTTTTTGCTTTATAAAAAAGATAAAATGCTGCGAGAGGTTGCAGAGAAACGTTTGCAGGCAATAAAGGAATTTACTGACCTTGGCAGCGGTTTTAAAATTGCAATGCGCGACCTTGAAATCCGCGGCGCTGGAAATCTTTTGGGAGAACGTCAGCATGGACATATGGAAGCTGTCGGTTATGACCTCTACTGCAAAATGCTCAATGAAGCCGTGAAAACGCTCAAAGGCACAAAGCGCGCCGACGAGGATTTTAATACGTATGTCGATATGGATGTGGATGCGTTTATTCCGCCATCGTACATTGTAAATGAGGCGCAGAAACTGGATATTTATAAGCGGATTGCAAGCCTTGAAAACGAGTCAGAATGTGAAGAAATGCGCAAAGAACTGCGCGATCGTTTCGGTAATATTCCAAAATCCGTGGAAAATTTGATACAGATTACTTTAATCCGTGTAATGGCGCACAAGCGTTATGTTACGGAAATTAAGGGCAAAGTGGGCCATGTTACGTTTTATATGGAACCGTATGCGCCCGTCCGTGTGGAACGCCTTCCTATGCTTTTGGAAAAGTACAAAGGCACACTGGATTTCTCCGCCAAAGGAACGCCGAACTTTGTATTAAAATATAAGAAAAACGGACTTGTGGAGAAGGAAGGAGAACGAATGATGAAATATACGAATCGAATCTTGACGGATATGGCGGTGTTGTATTAAATAACATTTTTTGCTGTGTCTGTCATATAAAAGTTATTGCGTGCTTAAATAGGTTAGTAGTTCAGCAGAATCTTGAAAAAAGGATAGGCAATTGCTTTTGGCAAGGCTAAAATATGTGGTTTGTTTGAGGACGTCAAGACCTAGTGCAAAATCGGATACTCGGTTATCAAATGTTATCCATATACACTGTTCTCCCAGATCAATATTTCCTATGGTAAGCTGTTTAAGTTTGTATTTATAAAAGATAATGGAACTTCCCTTTACAAAGCCAGATAGAATGCGTTTTTCAGAATGGCAGACATCCTTTTGTTTTAACGAGGAGTTGATATTGGCGTAATGACAGCAGGTAAACATTGCGCCAGTATCAACAACAAAGGATGTTCTTCTAATAACACTGCTTACAACAATACAAGGAATTATAAAGCGATTATTGTTTAACTTCGTACTGTACACCGAAAGCACCTCCATTATTATAGCTTCCTAGTAAATAGCTTGGGATGCCTTTTTTTTCGAGATTTTCCTGCATAACACAGATATCATAAAAAGAGTCATTATCTGCGCTGATACAATATAAATATCCATCCATATTTTGAATATCTGTAAAATTTGTAATTATATATTTGCAATTAGGGTATTCTTTTTCAATATTTTCGGGTGTTTTGCGAATTTTTTCGTCTAATATTTTTAACATATGATTGTTGATTCCTTTCTGAAATAGTAAGATATTTTTGAACTTGTATTATGTGGTATAGAGATGCGTTACTAAAATAATAACACGGATTAATATTGATTTCCACAACTTTGGGGAAAAAACATGAAAATTTAATAGATTATCATAAGCAGATACGTTATAATAAAAATACAAGTATGATTTGTACAGGTTTTCCGCATTAACTAGGAGGGTACTAAATGATGGAAGTGAAAACATCCAAACAGCAAAGGATGCATCTGCAAGAGAAGAAAGCATATCGTGTCATTGATATCGAACTTGAATCGGGCTACAAGGAGCGTAATGTTTTATATCAGGATATTGGGAAATTTATTAGGATGGTTGACGAGGGTGAGGAGCATTTCTTAATATTACATTCAGAGGACGGTTATGTTCAGTTTTTTGGATTTGCGAATCAATTTGTTGGGGAAACGAGATGCAATCTGTCGGATAACGAGTTCTGTGTATATGCATTTATAAATAGGGAAAAAGCGCTTTGTGGGAAACGGATGACACTATCGACGCCGTTTGGTGATTTTACACCTGAGGAGCGGGAAGTGGTTTCGTTTGATGTAATTTGCAGGATTGTACAGAAGTATTATGAGAATACAAACTTTAATCATTTTATAAAGCTGATTCCATGCGCAGATATCACAAAGCGGACAAAAAGGGAAATGGGATTGATAAAATAGTATAATGACACAGGCTAGTGGGAAAAACAAGATTTATGATTGCTGTGTGTGTCTTAACGTAACAGTTCAGCCATGCAGAATTGATTGTGCAAATTGTACATGGGAATTTTCTTATTAAGGACAAATTGTATAATTAATTCGATAAGGCAGACGTCCGTCATAAAATAAGTTGCTAGTAGATACCAAATATTATTGATGAAAATGTACATTCTGGCAACTTATGAATGGCATGGCTGAACGGTTACGGCTTAGCAAAACGAAAGGAATGTGTGACGAATATGGAATTTAGAACAATGGAAAATTTAGGCGTAAAAACATCTTTGCTTGGCTTTGGCTGTATGCGGTTTCCAACCAATGCGGATGGAAGTATCAACGAGGAGGAAACGCTTGCAATGATTGACAAGGCATATCAGGCAGGCGTTAATTATTTTGATACAGCATATCCTTATCACGATGGCAAAAGCGAGGTTGTGACGGGCAAAGCGCTTTCGCGTTATCCGCGTGATTCTTACTATTTGGCGACAAAGCTTCCGATGTGGGCGGTTCATTCTATTGAGGATGCGAAGCGCATTTTTCAGGAGCAGTTAGATCGGCTGCAAAAGGATTATGTTGATTTTTACTTGCTACACGCGTTGAATCGGGAGCGCTGGAATCAGGTAAAAGAATTGGATGTGCTGGGATACTGCGAGCAGCTTCGCAAAGAAGACAAAGTACGTTATATCGGGTTTTCATTTCATGATGATTATGCGGCATTTGAGGAAATTCTTACCAGCTACTCTTGGGATTTTTGTCAGATTCAATTTAATTATATGGATAAAGACACGCAGGCAACACAGAAAGGTGTGGAGCTGGCAGAAAAATTAGGTATTCCAATGATAATTATGGAGCCGGTAAAGGGTGGTTCGCTTGCGTCGCTGCCGGAGGATGTGGCGAAATTGTTCTATGCCGCGCGTCCGGAGGAATCGATTGCTTCTTGGGCAATGCGCTATGTGGGAAGCTTTGACAATGTAAAGGTAATTTTAAGTGGTATGTCCGCAATGGAGCAGGTGGAGGATAATATTAAGACGTTTGCTGACTTTGCGCCGCTGGACGAAAGTGAGCAGAAGGTTATTGCGCAGGTCGCAGAAACCTTACATAACCGTGTACAGAACGGGTGTACGGCATGTCGCTATTGTATGCCTTGTCCGGCAGGCGTTAATATTCCAGGATGTTTCCATGTGTGGAATAACTATCATATTTATGAAAATAAGCAGGAAGCTGCACGCCGCTGGAAAAATGAAATTGCGGATGCGCAGAAAGCAAGCAATTGCATCAAATGCGGCAAATGTGAACAAGTATGCCCACAGAAAATAGCGATTCGGGAAGACTTGGCGCGTTTGCAGAAGGAATTGGATGAAATTGCAATGAGTGAATGCGTGCAATGGAACTAACCGAACCAACCATGCTGCGCAGAAAGAAAAATTTAATTGCATGTCAGTATGCGAAAAACGGTAGGAGATTTACATATTTTTGCTTAATTGGTAAAATTTTCATTTGCAAAATAATATGATTTATGTTCAAAATGGAGGGGTAAGGTGTACCGTGATATAATAAAGATTCGAGAGGATGTACCAGAGGGGATTGTATCAGAATTGCGCAGACTTTGCATTGATGCTCATAATAATAGGGCTGGTCAGGTAGATTTGCAGGAGATTTCCAAACGGCATTTTGTTTTTGAGGGTGAAGAAGAAATGTATGGATGCTTGCAGTTAGGATATCTTGCGCTTGATCGAAGCACATTATTTAGAAGAAACGTGAAATCATGGACTTGGGAGGACGAAGAACCTGATGAAAACTGTAATCTTTTAGAGGTACTTTCTAGGGTTGTGGTATGAAGGGGAAAATATGGGAGTAGGACGAAAACAAATTGCATTTGATTTAGATACAGAAGCATAAAAACAATATTATCCTAAAGGTAGATTTGAGAATGCATATTATGATATTCGTAGCTTTATGAATAAAAATGGATTTATATGGCAACAAGGTTCTGTGTATGTATCTAAAATGCCAATACCAGCAGCACAGACTGCAAAAATAATTGGAAAGTTGGCGTTAGAACAGCCATGGCTCAACCTCTGCATGAGGGATTGCGTTGTTACCAATATTGGCAGAACACACAGTCTAAATCATGTCTTTGACAAGGACTTTGATATCAACGCGCAGGATAATAAAGACATAATTTGAAAATAGACAAACAAGCGAAAGTTATTAATTTGGCTAAAATTGGGGCGAAATATGTTCAATATGACAGATTTCGCCCCAATTTTTATGCTTTTTTCCCTTGAAAAAGAGCAATATTCAACAAAAATAAAGGAATGTTAACAAAAATGTAGAAATTTTTTTCAATATATATTATAATAAAACTCGGAATGATTAACATAAGTGGTTAACAATATTTTATTATGTGGCGGTTTTTGTGCATATTTGGGTATGGGAACGGCATAGTTTATATTGTAACAAGAGATTGAAGGGATAAGTGAACGGGAGGGTAGGAATGACAGAAGGCAGATACAATATTCCGAAGCAGTATAAGGTTGACAAGGGAATGCCTGTAGATGCATTCTTTCAACGGATTGACAATCCAAAGTGTCGTGAGATTTTCAAGTCGGAAGTAGAGAGCATGATATGGAAATATCAAATGGTTGACAAAAAGGGGATTTCCAATATAGCAGAGCTTATAAGGGAGAGGGGCTTGTCTGTATTAGAAATTTCATTGAAAAGCAAAGTCTTACCCGATTTACTGACAGAGGTGTTTGCAGATTTACTGCAGCGTGCAATGGTACTGGTTTACCGGTGCGATGGAGAAATGGCAATGGGAGCATATATTCCAATGGGGAGGGGAGCCACAGGAAGAATATGTGCGACGGATTTTTACGATTATGATGAGGAACGGATGATTGAACTGCTTGATTATGAGCAGGATAGTGATAAGAATACCGATCAAATTCACAAGCGGATATTCGCCGCAATACGGCAGCAAAGACGCGTAGTTATGGTTGACAAAGCATTTGAACAGCTTGAGAAAGCAAAGGGCAGGAAGGCAGAAGGGGAGCTTCTTCCGTTTGAGTTTAACTTTGATAACCTAGACAAAATCAGGGAAGACGCGGACTTTGTAAGAACACAGCTTCGTGTGGTATAGACGGGCTGAATATAAGGGGTGTTCAATGGTTTCCCGCAGGGGCGTATGGGAGGCGTTCCTTGCAGATTTTATGTCGTTTTGGCTCGGTGGCAGGCGGCATTGCGAAGGGGGAAGGATTGTATGGAGAATGGATTTTCCATCGGAGTATCGAAGTCAGTGGCAGCCACCGTTTTAAATTCATTAAAGAGCGGCGTAGTACCCAGGGCAGGGCTTGAATATATCACAGTGGGGAGAAAAAGTGAGATTCAGGCACTTTTGCAGGATGTTTCGATTATCGAACAGGGGGGCGCAGCGCTGCGTTTTATTGAAGGAACCTTTGGAAGCGGCAAAACGTTCCTGATGCACGCATTGAGAAATCATGTAATGGAGAAAAATTTTGTTGTTACGGATGTTGAACTTTCTGTAGACAAGCGTTTTATCGGAAACAAAGGACAAGGGCTTGCAGCTTATCGGGAACTAATTCGAAATATGGCGATTCACGCAAGCCCGGATAATGGTGCATTACAGCTTATTCTTGACAAATGGATCGGGTCATTAGAAAATGAAGTGGTACAAAATGAGGGATTGATACCAGGTCACGAGGCATTTGATGTAAGGGTAAGCCAGAAAATTTACAAGGTAACTTCTTCAATGGAGGAGCGGGTAAACGGATTTGAATTTGGAAAGGTATTAGCAGCATATTACAAAGGGCATAGGGCAGGTGATATGAAGCTGCAAAAAAAGGCGGTGCGCTGGTTATGTGGGGAGTACAGAACCAGAACAGAAGCCAAAAATGACCTTGGTGTCAATTTAATTGTTGCGGATGACAATTGGTATGAATTTATAAAATTATTTGCGGATTTCGTGGTAAAGGCAGGATATGCAGGACTTTATGTCTGTATGGACGAGCTTGCAAGCCTTTACGAAATACCGAGTCATGTGGGAAGGGAATATAATTACAATAAACTGCTTTCGATTTACAATGATGTTCTACAAGGGAAAGCCTCGCATCTTGGATTAATTATGAGCGTGACCAAGGAAGCGATGGAAGATCAAGCGAAGGGGATTTTTAGTTTTGAGCCGCTGCGGTCACGGCTTGCGGATTCCGATTTTGAGCAGGAGGGAAGCTTGAAATTACGGGATTTGGCATCGCCGATTATTAAACTGACGCCGCTAAATCCAGGAGAAATGTATGTATTGCTGGAAAAGTTGGCAGAACTGCACGGTGTTTTATATGACTATACACCGACTTTAGAGCATGACGATTATATTTATTTCCTAAAACAGCAGTATTCTAAGCTGCAAAACGCAATTGATTCTACGCCAAGGGATATGATACGAAATTATATTACGCTTTTGAATTTAATCCAACAAAACCGAGATGTTTCAAAGGAAGATATCTTATATGCAAAACGGGCATAGTATGAAATAAAAAATTTTGCGAAAGACTGTATGGAAATAACTTGTTTTAATATATAATGTTATTTTCATACAGTTTTTTTATGCACACGCTCACACAGAGGAAAGTTGTCAGTAAAACTAATGAGAACTGAGTGCACGAGTAGAAGAGAAGGATATTCTTCAGTACGATTGCACACGGTTACACAGAGCAAGATTGTCAGTAAAGCTAACGAGTGCTAGTGCGTGGGCAAATGTGAGGGCAGGAGGAAAGAACGCTCTCCAGCACGATTGAGCATGGGTAAAAAATGGAGGCAGGATAATGGTACGAGCAGTTATTTTTGATATGGATGGGGTCTTAATTGACACGGAGAAACATTATAATATTGCGTGGTGTGAGGCGGCGAAGCAGGCAGGTTATACAGATTTTACAAGAGAACATGCGTTAATGCTGCGAAGCTGTGATGCACGGGCGGCTTCTAAGATGATGAAGGGGATTTTCGGTGAGCAGTTTGACTATTATGCGATTCGTGAAATACGGCGGACGATTGTAGCTAAACGACTGGCAAAATATGGATTGGAGAAAAAGCCCGGGCTTGATGAAATTCTGGCTTTTTTGCATAAAAAGGGAATCAAAACGGCAGTAGCGACAGCCACACCGCTAGAATTGACCTTGCAGCATTTAGAGAAGATTGGGGTAAAGGATCAGTTTGATAAAATTGTCAGTGCGAAGCAGGTGGAAAACGGCAAACCAGCGCCAGATGTATATTTGTATGCTTGTGAGCAGATTGGGGAGCAGCCCAAGGACTGTATTGCGGTGGAGGACTCGCCGAACGGGATTCGCTCTGCATATGCTGCGGGCTGTATGCCTGTTATGGTTCCGGATTTAACCGAGCCGGACGAGGAATTAAAGCCGCTTTTGTACGCGGTTGTAAAGACTTTGGCGGATATTCAGGGGATTATTGGAAAGGAATAAAGGAAAGAGTGAAAGAAAATTCGCACAATGAAGTGTGAAAGTGTCTTTCAGGTCTTGTTTGTGACTGGAAAGGAATGGTGAAAAATATGATAGAAAAAAATTTATGTGGTATGACATTTGCACCTTTTGTGGGGAGTGGTCGTCTGAATACGCAGCAGGCAAGGGAAAGTCTGAAAACAATGAAAGAACGGCTCTGTGCAAATTTTGTGATTTTGGCACCAAACGGTGTGCAGGAAACACCGCAATCAGAAACGATTTGTTATACATCAAAGGCAACGATGACCGATGATGAATTGAAAGCGACAATCGCTTATGCACAGGAACTTGGGTTTATGGTTGCGTTGAAACCGACTGCCAATTGTAGCAATGGCACTTGGCGCGCGCATATTAATTTTTTTGATGAGGATGTGCCATGTGAACCGAAATGGAGCAATTGGTTTGCATCCTATACGGATTTTCAGCTTCATTATGCTAAAATTGCGCAGGAAATGGGATGTGTTATGCATATCGCAGGATGCGAAATGGTAATGGCAGAACGGCGGGAACAGGAATGGCGGCATCTGATTGCCGATATCCGTAGAGAATACAAGGGAATGGTTTCATACAATACAGACAAGTATCAAGAGCACAATGTGAAATGGTGGGATTGTGTGGATGTGATTTCTTCAAGCGGCTATTATCCGATAGCGGACTGGGAAAATCAGCTTGATCGTATTGAACAAGTGGTTCGTAAATGGAATAAGCCTTTCTTTTTTGCAGAAGCAGGCTGTATGTCTGTGGTGGGTTCTAAAAATGTGCCAAATGATTGGTCTGTGCGTGGGGAGATTGATTTGCAGGGACAGGCGGACTGGTATGAAACAATGTTTTCTGCCTGCAAAAGACGTGATTGGGTAAAAGGGTTTGCGCTGTGGTCGTGGCGCAATGCACTTTATAAAGAAGATACGGCTGCACAGCATGGCGACTATGAAGTGTACGCGAAACCTGCGGAAGCGGTGATTCGGAAGTATTATTGTGCGGGAGGGAAAATTTAATTGTTTGTTGTACTAAGGAACTGTCCAAAAATAACTTTTAATATTGCTTGTCTTTTTCTCCGATAGCACTACTCAAAAATCAGTTATATAGCCCGCTATGCGCCTGATTTTTGAGCAGCACTCTCGAAGAAAAATCCTGCACACTATTTAAAAGTTATTTCTTGACAGTTCCTAAGAAACTGAGAATCTTAGAAAAAAGATTACAGATTTTTAAAGCTTGGATATTTATGACTCACTGTTATGCAAGGACGAATTGCTATCTTGAAGGTGCTGCATTTGTCTTCGACAGCTCCTTTGATATTCTTATCAGTTAATATTTGTGAACAAAAGTTAACTTAGAATCAATTGCAGAAGCTCCCTATTTTTTGCTAAAATGAGAAAGAACAGATAATATAAATCAGATAGGGACAATAAGATATTATTTGTGAATAATATTTCAGATTTTATTAGGGAGGTGTTTGCAATGCAAATAGGCGAGGTTATCCGTAAGTATCGGAAAGAAAAGAATTTCACTCAGGAGGAATTGGCAAATCGTTTGGGCGTATCAGCGCCGGCAGTAAATAAGTGGGAGCGTGGGACAAGCCAGCCGGATATTATGCTGCTTGCGCCACTTGCACGGCTGTTAGAGATTTCACTGGAAACGTTGCTGTCGTTTCATGAAACATTGACTACGGAGGAAATTGCGGCAATAATTAATGAAGTTGACAAACGGTTTGCGGAGCATGATTTTGATAATGTTTTTCAATATGCATTGGGGATAATACAACAGTATCCTAACTGCAATCAGTTAATTTGGCAGTTAGCGGTAGTGTTTAATGCTCGAATCATAACGGATCAATCAATATGCCAAGAAAAGTATGAACCCCAGATATTAAAATGGTTTCATCAGGCATTGGAGAGCGGAGAGGAGAACTTACGGCGGTACGCAGCGGATTCACTGTTTGCATACTATTTGCGGAAAGAGAACTATAAGGAAGCGGAGCAGTATATTGCTTATTTTGCGGAGGATAGTGCGGAGCGGAAGCGGAAACAGGCGTTAATTTACAGTAAAACAGGACGCAGAGAACAGGCATATCAGGTGTATGAGGAGATATTATTCTCCTCGTGTCAGATGCTTAATATTGTGTTTTACAGCTTATACCAGTTGGCGTTGGAGGAGAAGGATTTGCCGCAGGCAGAAATGTGGATTGAAAAAGAAAGGTGTCTGGCGAACCTATTTGAGATGGGTGTATATCAGGAGGAAATCTGCTCATTGGAGTTTGCGGCATATCAAAAGGACGTGGAGAAAACGATTTTCTTGGCAAAGAGGTTGCTGGAAGCTGTCGATAAGATGGGAGAGTTTGTGAAATCAAAAATGTATCGGCATATGAATTTTCGGGAAATTAACAAAACATTCCGCGTACAGCAGAAGGAAAACCTGCAAAAACTATTTCGTGAAAAAGAAACCTTTGGATATATGGAAGGAAATCCACAGTGGGAAGCGCTGATCGGTTAATTGGAACGGTTTGTATGGCTTGATACATTATAGTGTAGCAAGGTGAACTTGTAATAAAGGGAGTGTAGCTGTTAAGATGCATAGAATCGGCATAATTTCTGATACGCATGGACTTTTGCGGCAGGAAGTAATTGAAATTTTACAAGGCTGTGAAGTAATACTGCATGGCGGGGACATTAACTGTCAAGAGATTTTAGAAGCGTTAGGCGAAATTGCGCCAGTTTATGCAGTGCGCGGCAATAATGACAAGGCGTGGGCAAAGCAGCTTCCAGTTTCGCTTTCGTTGGAATTGTTCGGCGTACATTTTTTTATGGTGCATAATAAAAAGGCAGTTCCAAAAGAGATAGCAGGGATTGATGCGGTTATCTACGGGCATTCACATCAGTACACGGAACAATATATTGGCAGACAGCTTTGGCTAAATCCGGGGAGCTGCGGGCCAAGGCGTTTTCATTTGCCTGTAACAATGGCACTAATGGATATTGCGGAGAAAAAAATCGTACAGATTGAAAAAGTCGAGTTGCTGCAGTTATCTGTCACATATCCGCAGAATGAACAACAGCAAATGGAAAGCGATGTTTCTTATGAAATACCGCCAAATTTAAAGAAAATAATTCAAACAGTAATAAAAGACATTGATTGCGGAAGATCTGTAGACGAAATTGCAGCGCGAAACGGTATTCGCAGAGAATTGGCGGAACAGATTTGCCGTTTATATTTAACGCATCCGGGTGTTACGGCAGATGGAATAATGGGAAAAATGGGGTTGTGAGGAGAGAATAAAATAAGGAACTGTTCAGAAATTACTTGTGACAAGTACGCCGTATAAATGTTCCTATGCAAAGAAGAAAATCGCAGGCATAGCGGGCTATGTCAAGATTTTCTGATGCTGCAGATGGACATTTAGACAAGTAATTGTCATAAGTAATTTATTAACAGTTCCTAAATGCAGCGATTGGATATGCGTTAAGCAGGGATTATTGGGGGCAGGGAACCTAATCGTTTTTGGGTATATCTTGAGTGATATAGTAAATTTGGGGTTCGTGTATCAATCCTGCAGACAATAAGGGCTGCGTGTAGCGTATCGGATGCAGTTTGTTAGCATATTTTTTCTGCGTTTTGTCGTTTATAGATACGTGTCCAGTTAAGGTAGGTGTATGAGTCGTTGATAAAAAACAGTACAAAACAAGTGATAACGGATAAATATGATATATCGGTCAGTGCGGCAAGCGACCATAATACAATAAGAATCATATCATTGGCGGCGTAGGCAAGGGCAAAAAATGCACTGCGCTTATACGTTAAGTAAACGGCAAGAAAACTTGTCATAACAGAAAGCGTGCTGGGTACAAGGTTTGCCGTGTGGAACGCACGCAGCAAAAAAAAGAAAATCACAGTGACAATTATTGTTAAAAACAGCATAACTGCGATATCTTTCTTGTTTAAAGTAGCAATTTCGACTTCTGATTGATTGCCGTTGTGTGGGTTTTTTATCCATGAAATCAGCGCGAATATAGACATGGGCGCAGTCATGCCTAGATACGTTGCCATTTCGCCATAGTAGGAAAACGAATAAGAGATAATGCCATACAATACACTAAAGATAACCATTAATAATTGACCAAACGGATTTCCTTTCGCATCAAAAATTAATGACGTTACACCAATAAGCGACGCGGCAAGCGTTAAATAATTTACCCTGTCAAAAATAAAAAAAGAAATTACAATCAATATTACCGAAGTGCACCATAATATTTTTTCATTTCTCGAAAAATAGTTCCGCAGGGACTTGCTCTTAAACATTTTAAATTCCTCCATAATTCCAAAATAAAAATAAGCACCCATATATACATCTTCTAAGAAGTATTTGTTATAAGCGTTTGCTATACTTCTATTGACCTAACGATGTATATGGAATGCTTGCGCAATGTTCTACCCGGTGGCAGATAACAAGGCTATTATAATGTGTTCTATCACAAAAGTCAATATTATATTTCGGAAAAAATCCCTTGACAGTTTTATTATAAAGTGATATATTTGTCCTATAAAGAGATAAATATATCACAAATGGAGGTTGTAAAATGAAGAAAAATCAGAAAAAATGGACAGTTATTATAGGTGTAGTTGTTGTGTTGTTAAATTTAGCGTCGTCTTGGTATTCGGTGAATTTTAATGAATCGAGGATTTTGGCGCCGATGGACTATTCGGAATATATATTCCAATGGAAAGATTTACCAATGATAGCTTCCGTTGTCTTAGCGGTTTTGTATATGCTTTATATTATGTTTTTTATTATAAAAACAGATAGGGAAACAAAAAGACAAGTTGCAGATTCAAATAAAACGAGGAAAATTAGTCCGTTTTTCGGATTTTTGGGCTGCTTTGGATTTTTGGGGTTTCTTGGATTTTATACCTACCATTTAGATAAAAATATCAGTCCGTTTTTTGCCTTTGCTTTTTTTGGATTTTTCGGCTTTTTCTATGAAGGGAAAATGTCGGGAATCCTGATGGATGAACGCTATAGGGAAAATCTTATTAGAGCACAGTTAACCGCATTGAAAACAGCATTTGTGATTATCGGCGTCACACTGTTTCTGGTAGGCTCTGGCAGACTGCTGGGGAATCTGGAATATACGTTGATTGCAATGGTGATTTTGGTTTCTCTTGCATTTGCGCTTGCACTGTTTCTTTCAGAATATCTGTTATATCGTTATGATCATGATGATTTGTACAGTGAAAGTGAGGAATAGGGAATGCCGGATTTTGAATGCAGATTAAAGACCTTTCGCCAGATGAAAAATATGACGCAGGAGCAGCTTGCCACACAGGTGGGTGTGCGCAGAGAAACGATTATGCGGCTGGAAAAGGCACAGTATAATCCCTCGCTAAAGCTTGCAGTGGATATCTCAAGAGCAGTGGAAGCACCAATTGAGGAAATTTTTATATTTGATTAGGAACTGTTAATAAATAACTTTTAAATAACGCGTAGGATTTTTCTTCGAGA
>ERZ778512.839-NODE-839-length-22966-cov-9.115403_pt1 | contig 22966 bp, 18 predicted proteins | sample MGYA00510346_ERZ778512 | MGnify/ENA primary metagenome ERZ778512 (study PRJEB29527, sample SAMN07138962) | mouse gut metagenome | material: feces | host: mouse | place: China:Nanjing | collected 2016-01-25 ...
CAAAGTTTCTTTTCCGATATTCCATACGAACTTGCACGCGAATTGGAGTTGCATTATCAGAATGTACTTTATATTGTATATAAGTTGTTAGGTTTTTATGTGAAAGCGGAATATCATACGAGTGAAGGGCGTGTGGATATGATATTACAGACCGACAAGTTCATCTACATCATGGAATTTAAATTGAATGGTACGGCGGAAGAAGCTCTGCAACAGATAAATGACAAACACTATGCCCGACCATTTGAAACGGATTCACGAAAACTTTTTAAGATTGGTATAAACTTTAGTACTGAAACGAGAAATATTGAGAAGTGGTTGGTGGAAAATTGACGCCTCTGACGCGTATTTTTTATTTTCATTTCTCATATTCTCATAGATTTCATACAAAATCAAGACAATCAAGCGGATAGACTATGAGAAATACCTTTCTAGAATGGCATTTCTCATAGTTTTTCCGCAAAATGACGCTGATTTTGCTTATTTCTCATACTCGCCGGAGTTTATTTCTCATAGTATCCCGACCCCGCTACATAAATAGGCTGTGTAGGTTTTCCGATATTTTGCAACTTGCCTTCTGCTTTCAATCTACGTATTTGTCGGCTGGCCATGCTTTGGGTGAAGCAACAAAGTGACTGCATGTTGCTGCGGGTCAGTACGGGATGCGTTGCAAAATATTCCGTGAGTTTCCGGTCGATTTCTTCTTCTGTGAGAGAGGCGGAATGCGGTTTGTATTTCGAACGTCGCAGGTGTGTGGCCATGCATGAACTTTTCAAATCCCTGTCAGCCTGGAAACTGATGGATTTCAGTTTTACTTTGTCCGCGCGGGTGGTAAGCGAGTGTATGGGTTCGGTAGCTTGCAGTGTGATTTGAAAATAGCCGATTCCATCCAAGTGTACTCTTTCTCCTTCGCGCAGATGGTTGCTCATGCATCTGCTTAGTTCCATTAACATAGCTTCCACTTCTGATTTCCCGAAAGTAGTTGCCATGTGGATTTCTCTTGCCAGTCTCTGGGTGGTGACATGCTGGAAATTTACCACACGGGGGTGGTAACTTGGTTCTTCCCCTTCTTTTACCGGTTGGGGATTCTTGTAAAACTCGAATTGTATTGCCATTGCTGTTCTAATTTAATGGTGGTTTATATGTTATGTTACTGATGTTGGCGTTTTATCTTGCCTTCATTATTTTATTTTCTTACCGACATCTCTATCGTTCCACTCCAGTAGATAGAACCTTGCACTCTAGTAGACAGAACTTTTTACTGTAGTGGACGGTTTTGTGCACTGGAGTGGAACGGTTGGGATGTTTCTTCAAAGATACGACAATATCAGGTGTAAAACAAGTAAATGCTTAATTGTTTTCATATAAATGATAGTTAGGCTTTATATAAGGTAAGGTTGGCTGGCAAATGAGATAAGGATGATGACCGGCTATGAGAAATGCATTGAAATACAATGAGAAATAGGTGGATATTGGGGAGTAAAGTGGAAAAAAGTATGAGAAATGCCATTCCGGAAAAGTATTTCTCATAATCTATCTGTTTGATAGACTATGCTTTATCTGAAATCTATGAGAATATGAGAAATGAAAACAAAAAATCTTTTCTAGTAGCAAAGATGGAATAAGTGGTTTTGAATTTGTTTGTATGGAATAATTACAGTATATTTGTGTCATAATAACCGCCCTACACAAAAACATGCAGGACAAATTAAAATAAATAATGAGAATAACACAAATCAGAGACGACGGCAAAGTAAATACTCTGCGGACGTTAAAAATCGAACAGCTCGTAGAGCAGATGAAAGTGGAAACTAAAGCGCAACTCGTCTCCGCAATGCGGGAAGTCCTGCCTTATATACTTCCGGGTGACAAGAATGACTATGTACAGAAAGTGCCGAAGCTGCTTCCTGCAGCCGCCTTTATCCGCAAGAACGGGATAATGACAATGAGTGAGTACAACGGGATTGTGATGCTCCAGGTGAATAATCTGTCCGGGCTCATGGAAGCGGATGCGGTGAAAGAGCGTGTGAAGGAGTTGCCACAGACTTACCTTGCCTTTACCGGTTCTTCCGGAAAGTCGGTGAAGATATGGGTGCGGTTCACTTATCCCGACGACCTTCTGCCGGTTGGCCGCGAACAAGCGGAGCTTTTTCATGCGCATGCTTACCGGCTTGCCGTGAAGTTCTACCAACCTCAACTTCCTTTCGACATTGATCTGAAAGAACCTTCACTGGAACAATATTGCCGTCTGACCTATGATCCGGACTTGTATTTCAATCCTGAAGCAATGCCTATTTATATGAAACAGCCGATGGCTATGCCGACAGAAATGACTTATCGCGAACAGGTGCAGACGGAGGCTTCACCCTTGCAACGGCTTGCGCCGGGATATGAGAGCCATCATGCGCTTTCCGTACTTTTTGAGGCTGCTTTTGCGCGTGCATTGGATGAACAACAGGACGGATATTCTCTAGGTGATGACATACATTCTTTGTTGGTTTGTCTGGCCGGGCATTGTTTTCGTGCCGGTATCCCCGAAGAGGATACGGTGCGGTGGACGCGTGCCCATTATCGCTTGCCGGAAGATGATTTCCTGATTCGCGAGACGGTGCGGAATGTGTATCGCACCAGCAAGGGATTTGCCGATAAGAGCAGTTTGCTGCCGGAACAGCTATTTGTGATGCAGATGGATGAGTTTATGAAGCGGCGTTATGAGTTCCGCTTCAACCAGTTGACTTCACAGGTGGAGTGCCGGCAACGGAATAGTTTTGATTTTTATTTTCGTCCGGTAGACAGACGGTTGATGGCAAGCATTACGATGAATGCGCAATACGAAGGGCTTAAACTGTGGGACAAAGATGTGGTACGTTATCTGAACTCGGATCGTGTGCCGCTCTATCAGCCTGTTGAGGAGTTTCTTTATGGACTTCCTCATTGGGATGGAAAGGATCATATCGGTGATCTGGCTAAACGGGTTCCTTGTGATAATCCTCATTGGGCGCAATTGTTTCGCCGTTGGTTTCTTAGCATGGTGGCTCATTGGCGCGGGATGGGTAAAAGTCATGCAAATAGCACTTCGCCTATATTGGTCGGTCCGCAGGCTTACAGGAAATCTACGTTTTGCCGTTTGATTCTTCCACCGTGTTTGCAGGCGTACTATACGGATAGTATTGATTTTAGCCGGAAACGGGATGCGGAGTTGTATTTGAACCGGTTTTTGCTGATTAATATGGATGAGTTTGACCAGATTGGTATTACTCAGCAGCCTTTTCTAAAACATATTCTGCAAAAGCCTGTTGTAAATACGAGGCGTCCGAATGCTTCGGCAGTGGAAGAGCTTCGCCGATATGCTTCTTTTATCGGCACAAGTAATCATAAGGATTTGCTGACGGATACTTCCGGTAGTCGTCGTTATCTTGGAGTTGAGGTGACGGGGGTGATTGATGTGGTCCGCCCTGTCGACTACGAACAACTTTATGCGCAGGCAATGGCGGCGCTATATCATAATGAACGTTATTGGTTTGATGAGAAGGAAGAAGCTATTATGATGGAAGCCAATCAGGAGTTCGAGCAATCACCGGTCATAGAGCAGTTGTTTCTTGTATATTATCGGGTTGCGGAAGATGACGAAGAAGGGGAATGGATGCTTGCAGCAGATATATTGCAACGGATACAAAAGGCGAGTAAAATGAAGTTCTCACCCGGACAGGTTAATTACTTCGGGCGTATCCTGCAAAGATTGGGGGTAAAGTCGTACAGGAAGACGCGTGGGGTTTATTATCATGTGGTGGCTGTTGGGTAAGAGCGATGATGAAATAATGCATGAGATGTGCATTTTATTATTTTATAATAATTATCTTTGCGTAATAACGTGAGATATATGAAGGCTATGATAAGAAATCCTTTTTCGTTTGCCGGAAAAGCAAAAGGAGTTACTGTGACCCAGGAAAAGGGAGTGTATCAAATATATGACCCCGTTTCTTGGGTATTTGGTTGAAAGAGAATTATTGAGTCGTTTTTCATTTCTTGAAACGTGCTTTTCAATAAATCGCGTTAATAATTAACTGAAACTACTATCTGTTAATCAGTTTTATTGTATCTTTGCGGTCTTAACTTTTTAATGGTAAATAATGAAGGAATTTCTACAACTAATGCGACGTTTCGTGTCGCCTTATAAAAAGTATATCGGCTGGGCTATTTTGCTGAATATTTTGTCTGCCGTATTCAATGTGTTTTCGTTCACTTTCTTGATTCCGATTCTGAGTATTCTGTTTAAAACAGAAGGAGCGGATAAAGTATACCATTTTATGGAATGGGGCAGTGGTGATTTAGCGGAGGTTGCCAAAAATAATTTCTATTATTACATATCTCAAATGATAGTGGATAATGGACCGACTGTAGCCCTTATCTTTTTGGGATTGTTCCTGATGATAATGACATTATTCAAAACAGGTTGTTACTTCGCTTCTTCGGCAGTGATGATTCCGTTGCGTACGGGGGTTGTGCGGGATATCCGTATCATGGTGTATGCCAAGGTGATGCGTTTGCCGATGTCTTTCTTTTCGGAAGAGAGAAAGGGAGATATTATAGCTCGTATGAGTGGTGACGTGGGAGAGGTTGAAAACTCCATTACCAGTTCGTTGGACATGCTGATGAAGAGCCCGATTATGATTATCTTGTATTTCGCGACGTTGGTTGTGACCAGTTGGCAGTTGACTCTTTTTACTATCGTTGTATTGCCGGGAATGGGTTGGCTGATGGGAGTAGTCGGAAGAAAACTGAAACGCCAGTCATTGGAGGCACAGTCAAAATGGAGTGATACGATGTCGCAACTGGAAGAGACATTGGGAGGGTTGCGCATCATCAAGGCTTTTATTGCGGAAGATAAAATGATTAACCGCTTCACCAAATGCAGTAACGAGCTTCGTGATGCAACCAACAGAGTTGCTATACGTCAGGCTATGGCACATCCGATGAGCGAGTTCTTGGGAACCATTCTGATTGTAGCCGTACTGTGGTTTGGGGGTACATTGATTTTGGGACAGAATGCAACCATCGATGCTCCTACATTCATTTTCTATATGGTGATTCTGTATAGTGTAATCAATCCGTTGAAAGATTTTGCTAAAGCGGGATACAACATTCCGAAAGGTTTGGCTTCTATGGAACGTGTGGATAAAATCCTGAAAGCAGAAAATAAGATTAAGGAAATTCCGAATCCGAAACCGTTGAAAGGTTTGAACGATAGAATAGAATTTAAAGATATTTCTTTCAGCTACGATGGTAAGAGAAAGGTGCTGAAACATGTAAATCTGACAGTTCCCAAAGGAAAAACAATTGCACTCGTTGGACAGTCAGGCTCCGGTAAATCTACCTTAGTCGATTTGTTGCCACGTTACCACGATGTACAGGAAGGAGATATTACCATTGACGGAACGAGCATCCGCGACGTGCGTATTGCCGATTTGCGCAGTCTGATTGGTAATGTAAACCAGGAAGCTATTCTGTTCAATGATACCTTCTTCAATAACATTGCTTTCGGTGTGGAGAATGCGACAATGGAACAAGTGATAGAAGCAGCGAAGATTGCCAATGCACATGATTTCATCATGGAGAAACCGGAAGGATATAATATGAATATCGGCGACCGTGGTAGTAAATTGTCCGGTGGTCAGCGCCAGCGTATCAGTATCGCCCGTGCCATTTTGAAGAATCCTCCGATTCTGATTCTCGATGAGGCTACTTCTGCATTGGATACCGAATCAGAACGCCTCGTGCAGGAAGCGTTGGAACGTTTGATGAAAACACGTACGACGATTGCTATCGCTCACCGTCTTTCTACTATCAAGAATGCAGATGAAATCTGCGTCCTGTACGAAGGAGAGATTGTAGAACGTGGCAAGCATGAGGACTTGATCGAACTGAACGGTTACTACAAACGCTTGCATGATATGCAGCAGTTGTAATGTGGAATTTAAAATCTGATGAAAAAAATCTCTATAAAACGATTTGGCTACTCTCTTTTGTATGTATTGTCAATACATGTAGTAGCATTGTTTTTCTTCTTTGCATTCCGGCTTACGCTGTTCTGCTCGGTTGATTATCAGTTTCCGGCAGATATAGAGGGCGACTTTGCTTTGAAAGCGGTTGCCTTTGTACGTGGATTATGGTTTGACAATGTGATAGCCTGCTACATCCTGTTGCTGCCTTTGGTAGTGATGTGGATAGCGGCTTTGTTCAATTATACGGCAAAGTGGTTGTTCCGGTCGGTGGCTGTCTATTTCATTTTGTTTTATTCTGTTTCTTTTATTATAGCTGCGGCTAATGTTCCATACTTTGAATATTTCTTTAAGACTATCAATTCTTCCATTTATAACTGGTTCGGGTACGGCGCCACGACAGCCGGCATGGTATTTGGTGAGTCTTCCTATTATTTCCCTATCTTTCTCGGACTGTTGTCTGTCATTTTATTTGGTTGGGGAGCGTTATACCTGTCCGCCTATTTCTATCGCTGGAGCATGGCTACCGCACCTCGGATTTCATGGAAAAGCCGGTTGGCAATAGTGCCGTTGGGGGCAGTCTGTGTGGGACTTTGCCTGTTTGGAATCCGTGGGCGTACGGGATATAACCCGATTAAAGTAAGTCAGGCGTATTATTGTGAGGACCCGTTTCTGAACCAGTTGGGCGTGAATCCGGTGTTCAACTTGCTTACGAGTACATTGGACGATAACCGGAAAGAGAACCGGACGTTGCATCTGATGCCTGAGCAGGAAGCCTTGAAACAAGTACAGGATTATCTGCAAAGAAAGGGAGTGGAGGGCATTTCTCCGATTGCCCGGAAAGTGGAGCGCGAAGGACTCCCCGACCGGAAGAATGTGGTTTTGGTATTTATGGAATCTATGTCTGCCAACCTGATGGGCAGTTTCGGCTCCGACAAAAGACTGACTCCTTATCTGGATAGCTTGTATCAGCAGTCATTGAGTTTCAGTCATTTTTATTCGTCCGGCATCCATACGAACCATGGTATTTATTCCACTCTTTTCTCCTTTCCCGCAATCATGAAGCGGAATGCGATGAAAGGTTCGGTGATTCCTGTCTACTCAGGATTGCCTACCGTGTTGAAGGAGAATGGATATTGCAATCTGTTCTTCATGACACATGAGTCCCAATATGATAATATGAACGCATTTCTCCGTACCAACGGGTTTGATGAAATCTATGCACAGGAGAATTATCCGGCGGAGAAAGTCGTGAACAGCTTTGGCGTGCAGGATGATTTTATGTATCAGTATGCACTTCCGATATTGAATGAGAAGGCAAAGGCAGGTGACCTGTTTTTTACTGTATTGCTGTCTATCAGCAACCATCCGCCTTATGTCATTCCGCCATTCTTCCATCCCCATAGCGAAAAACCGGAAGAGCAGATTGTAGAATATGCCGACTGGTCCATTCGGCAGTTTATGGATGCGGCGGAGAAACAGCCGTGGTTTGACAACACGATTTTCGTATTTCTTGGTGACCACGGAAAAATGGTAGGTACACCGGAATGTGAAATGCCTCAATCCTATAACCATATCCCGCTGATGATTTATGGAAAAGATATCCGCCCGGCTGTATACGATGGGTTCGGGGGACAAATAGATGTGGCACCCACCTTGTTGGGAATGCTTAATATGAGTTATTTGCAGAACAATTTTGGTGTAAATCTTCTCGAAGAAGAGCGCCCATGTATGTTCTTCACGGCGGACAATCTTGTAGGAGCCAGGGACTCGGCCCGCCTGTTCATTTATTCTCCGGACAATCAGCAGGAATTCAAGTATAAACTGGATAATGGTAATTTGCACGCTGCTGCCGGTGACGAAGATTTCGGGTTGCTGAAAGACTATTGCTTTTCCATGTTGCAGTGTGCGGAATTTATGGTGAAAGAACACAAAACCATTGACAGACCTGCTGATAAGGCGGTAGAATAGGCGTTACTATATGGGAACAAAACTGGTGGTCAGAGAGTTTATACGTTTTGGTGTGGTTGGCGTGATAGCCACAGCGCTGCATTACGGGATTTATTATTTCCTGAAGTCGGTTGCCAATGTGAATGTAGCTTATGCAGTTGGATATATAATCAGCTTTATCGTAAACTTTTATCTGACTTCGTATTTTACTTTCGGAACAACACCTTCGTGGAAGAAACTGGCAGGAATGGGCGGAGCGCATCTGATAAATTTTCTGTTGCATATGATCTTGCTGAATATTTTCTTATATATGGGCTTTACCAAGGCATGGGCTCCTGTTCCGGTATTTGCGATAGTGATTCCCGTGAATTTCCTGTTGGTGCGGTTTGTATTTAAACATAAAAAGCTATGAATGGCGTGAGACTTGTGATTGTAGTTCCTTGTTATAACGAGGAAGAAGTATTGAAAGAGACTACTCGTCAACTGTCTAATGTCCTTGCCCGGATGGAGAAGGAAGAGAAGATAGCTGAAGGAAAGATATTGTATGTGGACGACGGGAGTAAGGACCTTACCTGGTCGTTGATAGAACAATTGTCCGAATCGGACAGATACGTGGGTGGTCTGAAATTGGCACACAACGTCGGGCATCAGCAGGCGCTTTGGGCGGGACTGGAGCTGGTGGCGGGCAGTGATTATGACGCTGCCGTATCTATTGATGCCGATTTGCAGGACGATGTGAATGCCATTATAGAGATGGTGGATTATTTTCTGCAGGGTGTCGATGTTGTATTCGGTGTGAGGCGGGAACGCAAGACGGACACTTTCTTCAAGAAACATACTGCGCAATTGTTTTATAAACTGATGAGTACGATGGGCGGGGAAATCGTTTATAACCATGCTGACTTTCGTCTGATGAGCAAACGGTCTTTGAAAGCATTGGTTGCTTTTCCGGAACGTAACCTTTTCCTGCGGGGGATGGTGTGCTTGTTGGGCTATACTACGGCGTCTGTTTATTATGACCGTAAAGAGCGTTTTGCCGGTGAATCCAAATATCCGTTCACAAAGATGCTGAACTTTGCGTTGGACGGTATCACTTCTTTCTCTGTCAAACCATTGCGTCTGATTACAACTTCGGGGCTTATCTTTATGATGGTTTCTTTCTTTGCCATCATTTATGCTTTGGTAGAGTTTATCAGTGGGGATGTTATCCGGGGATGGACTTCGTTGCTTATCTCCGTGTGGTTTATCGGCGGGGCTATTCTGACGGCTGTCGGTATTATCGGTGAGTATATCGGTAAAATATATAAGGAAGTAAAAAGACGTCCGCGTTATTTGATAGAAAAAGAAGTAAACCTGTAAGGGTTTACTTCTTTCCGATAGTATCATAGCTCTGATATTCTTATTTTCCGGTTTGCCTTTATTCTTTCTCTTTGAAGCGGTATAGGTAGATTATGTCGCGGATATCACATCCTCTTTTCGGACTTTGGTATACTTCCTCGAAGGAGTAACGCGACTCATATTTGGGCTTGATGCCCTCGAAATCATGCCGTCCTACCAATAGGTATCCCTCTGACGGCATCTCCTTTTCAAACAAGCCTATCCGGTCGTTGTGATAGAAGTTGACAGTGTAGAAGCGAAGCATATCTATGCCTACATAAGAGTATATCTTGCTGCCGGAAGCTATTTTCTGAATTTCTGTTGCCATTCCTTTGTCTGACTTGGTGTTCAGTATGGCAGGTTGGTAAGCACCGTCTAAAGACATGAAGATCGAGAATGTTACGAAAAGCGTGGCATATACCAGTTTCATGTCCGGTGCTTTCTTCCTGATTGCACGGAAAAAGTAGATGGCGCCGAGCAAAGGAAGACATATCACTAGGATATGGGCGGCATTGAGGGATATATTCTTCAGAGCATTTAAGAAAGCGATGTTTTCAGCGGCATGCCTGCCGTGGAAGATAGTATCAGGTACTAATCCCATGCGGATGGCAATGAATGTAGCCAAAAGAAGAATGCCGGCGACAGACAGGAATCCGCCATATACTTTGATGGCTTTTGAATGCCTTCCAGCCAAATACATGATATATTCTGCCAAAAAATAGGCTATAAACGGATAGATGGGCAATAGATAGACGCTGCGTTTACTCTTCGGGATGCAGTAGAATATGAAGATAAGCACGATGCTTAATAAGGAAAAAAGGCGTGTGTTGTCCATTTCACGAATATAGGTCGTGAATTTGTTCCACCATTCGCGAGGTTTGGCTGTTACTTTGCTGTAAGTCAGTGTAAAGAGGGAAAGCAGAACCAGTAACGTATAGGGCGCATAGCCTGATACGACAGTGATAATGTTATAGTAAGCCGGATTCTCGTGGGATTCATAACTCATTTTTCCCATGAAACGCCCGAAGTTTTCTTCCATAACCAGCGCGATGAAGTTGTCTCCCCCTTGTTGGTAGGCGGCAATGTACCAGATGGCGGGCAGGATGCATGAGGTAATAGCGACCAATGTCATAGAGAAGAAGGCTTTGAAGAAACGGGTACCTCGCAGAAGCAAGTAGACTCCGGTCACCAGACAGGGAAGAAGGATTCCGACCGGGCCTTTGGTAAGTGTGGCGCAGCCCATCAATAAGGTGGCTATCCATGGAAAACCTCTTTGGCCTTTTTCGCACCATCGGTAAAGCTGGTATAATGCAAGGACTATGAAGGCAGTCAGTACCATGTCTACGCGGCAGTTCATTCCGGCACGATGTACTTCGAAGTTGCTGAGAGTGATGAGTCCCATAAGCAGGGCGATACCGGCTCCCCTACGTTTGGCATAGAATAAGAATCCTCCCAGGACCATGGCTATCAGGGCTAGGGCGGACGGCATACGGGAAGTATATTCGTTCACTTTACCTGTGACAGAAGAAATGGTGGCAATACACCAATGGAAGAATGGTGGCTTATAGGCAATGTCTCCACCATTATTGACAGGCAGAATCCAATTGCCACTTTCGAGCATTGAATACGAAACGATGGCTTCGCGTGGTTCTCCTTTTGTATGGAAATCGGTTAGTCCTAAAAAGGGGAGAAGGGTGATGACACAAACAATGGCCAGAAGGATAAATTGCTTATTTTTCATATGTTTATAATATGTGTTAGATATAAAAACTTTCAGTGCTCAAAGATAGGAATATATTTGAGTGAATTTGGTTTGATTTTCTTATTTTCTGCCGAAATCCGCCGGAATCTCTCCCCATTCTTTCGTTTCCCATTTCAGGATACGGGTGGTATAGGTATTCTCCCGAAGCCATTTTTCCGCCCGTTCTATTAAGATAAACAGTTGCTCCGTCTCTTCGGTGCGGGGAAGTTTGGTCTTGCATTTTTTCTGGCGTACCCAACTGATGGCATTGACACTGTCACTGTAAATAGGCATGTCGAATCCTTTTTGTTTTAGCAGGGCCAGTCCGTGCACGATGGCGAGGAACTCACCGATATTGTTCGTTCCTTTCATCGGGCCGAAGTGGAAGATTTGCTGCCGGCTGGCAACGTGTACGCCACGATATTCCATCGGTCCGGGATTGCCGCTGCAAGCGGCGTCAACTGCCAGGCTGTTATCAATCACGCAGGCCGGTAATGTATCCGAAGATACTTTTGCTCCGCTTGATTTGGCTTTCGCATTTTTGCCGATATAGGCGTAAGGAGACATGGAGAGTGCCCGTTCGGCTTCCTCACGGGTATCGAATGATTTGTATTTGGCGGCTTCGTATCCTTTGATTTGAAGCTGGCAATCCGTCCAGGAAGTGTAAATCCCGGGCGTGACGCCTTCCCATACTACATAATATTTCTGTTTTGCCATTTTTTTGACGATAAAATTAGGTAGTCAATGAATTGACGGTGCGAAGTTACAAATATATTCTCTAACCGAACAAGGAAGGTAGGGGTTACTTATTGTAAAAGAGAGAAATTCATAACTGATAACTAATAATTATCCGTCATCCATGTATCTGTTATCTATTAAATGACTAATTTTGCTCACAAAATTAGTCATTTATGGTTCGTATCTTCCTTACCGGCTATATGGGTGCCGGAAAAACGACATTGGGCAAGGCTTTTGCCCGTCAGATGAATATATCGTTCATTGATTTGGACTGGTATATAGAAGAGCGTTTTCACAAAACCATTGGGGAATTATTCACCGAACGAGGCGAAACTGGATTCAGGGAACTGGAGAGGAACATGCTCCATGAAGTAGCCGAGTTTGAGAATGTGGTTATCTCGACGGGAGGTGGAGCGCCTTGTTTTTTTGATAACATGGAATTTATGAACCGGGTGGGAAAGACGGTTTTCCTCGATGTGCATCCGGATGTACTGTTCAGACGCTTGCGTGTAGCCAAACAACAGCGTCCTATTCTTCAGGGAAAAGAGGATGACGAACTGAAAGCGTTCATTGTGCAGGCGTTGGAGAAACGCGCTCCTTTCTATACTCAGGCGCAATATATCTTTAATGCAGACGAGTTGGAAGACCGTTGGCAGATAGATGCTTCCGTCCGACGTTTGCAGCAACTTCTCGGATTCTAAAATTAGATTTTGTTGTCAGGGAATATTTTAGGGTTCTCTTGTTTGTTCATTCGGTCAATATTTGTACCTTGCCGCTCGTTACGAGATTTTTTATTCAAAAAACAAGGTAAAACTATATATGGAAACATTAAAAGAGAATTTTGAGAGATTATCTGCCAAGATTAAGACTTCGGGAAAACCTGCTGCGGCATGGTTTCCGCAATACACAACGACGTCATTACTAAATACTGAAAACTGGTGGGAAGCATTGGCTGTGTGCGAGTATGCTTTGGACACCTGCGAAGACGAGACACTGACAGAAGATTTCTTCGAACTGATATTCAGTGCGTTCGACTGTAATGTCGAGGTCGGTCTCAACGAAGAAGAGTATGAGTTTTGGTGGGAGAAGGTGATGCAGGTATGCGACCGTGTGGCTGTGTTCAGTGGTGCGGGATGGGCGCAGAAAGGTGCCAAATACTCCGAAGCCCGTTATGGAAAGCGCGATATGGGTTTTTTATTCCCTTACTACGAGAAAGCTGCCGATATGGGCTGGGCGGAAGCGGAAGCAACCGTTGCCTATTGGAAATTCATGGGATTTTATTGTGAACAGGATAAGGAAGAAGGTGAACGCCGCTTTGCGGCTCTATCTTCGCCCGAAGCTTTGCTATGGGGAAAGCATTATCGTGCGTTTGCTGAGGAATTCACAGGAAATAAGGAAAAAGCCTTGCAGATACGTAAGGAATTATTGGAAGAACTGCCTGAAGGACATCGTTTGCGTGCCCATACTTATGCTGCGCTGGGAGACGCGCTCGACCGGGAAGAAGGCGGTGTGGCAGAAGAAGCCGCTTATTATGAGAAATCTTTGGAGATAGTTCCGAATCTATATACTCTTAAAAATCTGGCTACGCTTTATTTCCGTTATCCGGAACTGGGCAAACCGAAAGAACTGGGCTTTGAACTTTGGGAAAAGGCTTGGCATGCCGGTGTATGGTCGGCTGCTAATTTCCTGGGATATAATTACCAGGAAGAAGAGTGGCAGGATATGCCTAAGGCGATTGAATGGCTGGAAAAGGGGATGCTCTATTGCGAACTGTATAGTGCGTATGAGTTGGCGTTGATTTACCTATACAGTGATGATTATAAGAATGTGGAGCGCGGACTGATGTGTCTCGACCGTTGTGTGGAAGGTGATTATGTCGCAGGTATTGAAGGATTGGCAATTGTTTACTTCAACGGTGACCTGGTGGAAGAAGACATGAACCGTGCGAAAGAGTTGCTGGAGAAAGCGGTCGAACTAGGTTCGGGAAATGCAGCCTATCGTATAGGATGGATGTATGAACGCGGTTTCTTATCCGAAAAACCGGATTATGTCAAGGCAATGGAGTGTTATGAGAAAGCGGCTTCGATGGAGAATGCCGATGGATACTGCCGTGCGGCGCTTTATCTGGCAAACGGGTATAGCGGTGTGACGGATGCCGTGAAATCGAGAGAATATTATGAAAAAGCGGCTGAGTTGGGGTCCTGCTTTGCTTTGATAGAGTTGTCGTTCTTGTATGAGAACGGTGACGGGGTAGAGAAGAGTTATGAAAAGGCTTTTGAACTCTGTAGCAAGGCTGCCGGTGAGGAGTATCCTTATGCGATGTTCCGTGTAGGGCTTTATCTGGAAAAAGGTGTCCTTGGTGAAGCGCGACTGGAAGAAGCTTTCGGGTGGTATGTAAAAGCTGCTGAAGCAGGTGATATGGATGCGGTTTTCGCATTGGGACGTTGCTATAAGCATGGTATCGGTACGGAAGAAGACTTCGATAAGGCGCTTGAGTGCTTCTCCAAAGGTGCGGAAAAGAATGAATCCCGTTGTCTGACTGAGTTGGGACTGGCTTATGAGAACGGCAACGGAGTGGAAGAGAACCCGCAAAAGGCTGTAGAGTACATGACGCAGGCGGCGGAGCAGAATTATGGCTATGCACAGTTCAAAATGGGAGAGTACAACTTTTTCGGTTACGGCTCCTGTCTGGAAGATAATAAGAAAGCTGTGGAATGGTACGAAAAGGCGGTTGCCAATGAGGTTCCTATGGCTATGATACGTATAGGCGAGTATTACCTGTATGATTATGACAGCTTGAATGAGTCGGAGAAGGCTTACTCGTATTTCAAGAAAGCGGCCGATGAATATGAATGGTACAGCGAAGGACTGGGTATCTGCTACGAGATGGGTATCGGAGTGGAAGATAACGAGACGGAAGCCTTTAAATATTACACACTGGCTGCGGATAGCGGAAATGTGACGAGTATGTATCGTACAGGGCTTTGCTATTATAACGGGGTAGGTGTGAAGGAGAATTACGCCGAAGCATACCGCTGGTTTACGGATGCGGCAGGGCACGAGAATGTCGGTGCTACTTATTACCTCGGCAAGATGCTGATGTACGGTGAGGGTTGCACGCCCGACCCGGAAACGGCGATACAATGGTTGATGAAAGCTGCCGAAAAGAATAATGATAAAGCGCAGTTTGAGCTTGGAAACGCCTATCTGATGGGAAATGGCGTTGAGGAAAATGACGAGATTGCTATGGAGTGGTTTGAAAAGGCAGCCGAGAACGGCAACGAGAAAGCGCTGAAAATCACCGGAAGAAGGAGAAAATAGAAAAGAAACATGGAGAAAGAAGGAAATAATTTGTTCCAGGTCAACCTGAAGGGGATGATTGCCCTGTTGTCGGAACATATTTATAGTAATCCGAATACTTTTGTCCGGGAATTATTACAGAATTGCGTAGATGCCATCACGGCACTGCGCAATATTGACGAGAACTATGCCGGGCGCATTGATGTCTTCTTGAATGATGATAAAACAGTGATATTCCGCGATAATGGAATCGGGTTGAAAGAAGAGGAAGTGCACCGCTTCCTTACTATTATCGGAGAAAGCTCGAAACGGGATACGCCCGATGCGGATGACTTTATAGGCAGGTTCGGTATCGGACTGTTATCTTGTTTTGTGGTGACCAATGAGATTCTGGTGGAAAGCCGCTCTGCAATGGGCGGACAGGCTGTCCGCTGGTGTGGAAGGGTGGACGGCACGTACGAGCTGACTTTGTCTGACGATGAGCAGTCAATCGGTTCGCAAGTCGTGCTGCATCCTAAAAATGACTGGATGCATCTTTTTGAATATGAGATGTTCAAGAAGATACTGGTCAATTATGGAGAGGTGTTGCCTTATCCCATTTATCTGCATCATCAAGGTGGAGAGGAACTGGTGAATACACCTTCGCCTGTCTGGCTTGACCCGAAAGCGACCCGTAAGGAGTTGCTCGACTATGGAGTGAAGGCTTTCCAGTCGTCCGCCCTTGATGCTTTCAGGATACGTACCGAAAGCGGACGGGTGGAAGGAGTGCTTTACGTCTTGCCTTTCCGTACGCAGTTTTCCGTGCGCAATTCGCACAAGGTATATCTGAAACGTATGCTGCTGAGCGAGGACGATTGCAATCTGTTGCCACCGTGGGCATTCTTTATCCGCTGTCTGGTGAATGCGGACGGACTGTTGTCTACCGCTTCGCGGGAGTCTTTGGTGAGCAATGATTTGCTGAAGGACGCCCGTAAGGAGATTGGAGCGGCTATCAAGGATTATTTGCGGGGACTGGTGCAGAATAACCGCACCATGTTCAATAAGATAATGGATGTTCATCACTTCCATATCAAGGCGATTGCTTCGGAAGACAATGAGTTGCTCCGTTTGTTTATGGATTATCTTCCTTTTGAGACAAATAAGGGGATACGTAGCTTTGGAAGCATCCGTTCGGCGGGCAATGTGATATGCTTTACCCGGAATCTGGAAGATTTCCGGCAAGTGCGGCGTATCGCCGGCGCGCAAGGGTGGCTGGTAGTGAATGCAGCCTATACGTTTGATGAAACGTTGTTGAGAAAATATGTTCGCTTGAATCCGGAACTGACGCTGGATGAAATTTCTCCTTCGCGGCTGCTGGAACAGTTTGGAGAAGTGGAGCCCAGGATGGAGTTTCAGACTTTTGAGACGAAGGTGAATGAACTGTTGAAGCGTTTTGGCTGCGTCTGCCGTTTGAAGCATTTCACGCCGGTGGATATTCCGGTGATATTTGTAGCTGAGGAGAAGGAGAATACAACGAAGAGTGCTAATAATCCGCTGGCTGCCGTGCTGGGTTCGGTGAATGCCGCAAAGCAGATTCCGCCTACGTTGACGTTCAATGCCGACAATGAGATGGTGCGGACTTTGCTGCAAATACAAGGAGATAATAAGATGTTTCAGCACGTGGTGCATATATTGTATGTGCAGTCGCTCCTTCAAGGGAAATATCCGGTGAACAGCGAGGAAATGGAACTCTTCAACCATTCGCTCAGCGAACTGATGACATCAAAAATGAATGATTTTATTAACTTCCTGAATTAATTGAAAGAATATGAGATACACACTTGAGATACAAAAACTGCTGTTGCAGACTCAAAACGACAGTCTGCGTCCTCGGGAGAAAGCAAACCTGCTGAAAGAGGCGATTCGCATTGCGGACGAGAATGAAGATGTGGAATGGGCTACGGAAATGCGTCTCGACCTTATTTATGAACTGAATCTGCTTTCGGCAGATACGGAAGAGATTGCCGTATTCTCTAAAATTCTGGATGATTATGAGAATCACAAGGACATTATCAAAGAGGATGATTTGCTGTGGAAGTATAAGTGGATATGGGCCTGCACGTTCGATGTGCCGGATATTCCGATGGAACAGGTGAATGCAGTGGGCGAAGATTATAAGACCCGTATTTTGCGGAACGGGTATTCTTTGCGGACTTATTACCATCGCTGGTCGGTAGAATGTGTCAGGATGCGGCAGTATGACAAGGCGAAAGAATATATCGACAAGATGTTGGCAGAGAAGATAGACGAGCAGTCGTGTGAAGCCTGTGAACTGAACTTTATGCTGGATTATTATCTGGAGACGGGACAGTTTGATGAGGCTTACAGTCGGGCGCAGCCGTTGATTAACAAGCAGGTGACCTGCTATGAAGCAAACTTGCGTGCCTATCTGAAACTTTCTTACTATGCACAGAAAGCCGGAAAGCCGGAGATTGCCGCCGATATGTGCGCGCGTGCCGAAGAAGGACTGGCGGGAAGAGAAAAGGATGAGTATCTATTGTCATACATGGGACTGTTTATCGCTTATAATATGATGACGAAACCGGAAAGGAGCTGGGAATATGTAGAACGTTGCACGGACTGGAGCTTGCGCAGCAATTTGCTGAAGAGGTATCGTTTCTCGTGCGACATGGTGGAAACCTTGAAATATGCAAACTGCCAGGAAGTACAGCTCTCTTTGCCGGAAGAGTTTCCTCTTTATCGTGCGGACGGAGTTTATGTCGTTTCCGAGCTTCGCGATTATTTCTATCAGCAGGCGATGGAACTGGCACAGAGATATGATGCCCGTAACGGAAATAGCGGATATACAGACCGATTGAAAGAAATTGTGTCCGATTAATTGGCGACATGTAGATTAATCTGTATTTTTGCCGTCCTATTATTTACTAAAAACACCGAATTACAGAAAAATGAGAAAGTGGCGTATTGAAGATTCTGAGGAGCTCTACAACATCACAGGTTGGGGTACCTCGTACTTTGGTATTAATGACAAAGGTCATGTTGTTGTTACACCGCGTAAGGATGGAGTGGCTGTCGATTTGAAAGAACTGGTCGATGAGTTGCAGCTGCGCGATGTGGCATCTCCCATGCTGGTGCGTTTTCCGGATATTCTGGACAACCGTATCGAAAAAATGTCGTCCTGTTTCAAGCAGGCGGCGGAAGAATATGGTTATAAGGCCCAAAACTTTATTATCTATCCGATTAAGGTCAATCAGATGCGCCCCGTGGTGGAAGAGATTATCAGCCACGGAAAGAAGTTCAACCTCGGACTGGAGGCCGGTTCCAAACCGGAACTTCATGCGGTGATTGCCATCAATACGGACTCCGACTCATTGATTGTCTGCAACGGTTATAAGGACGAAAGTTATATTGAATTGGCGTTGCTTGCTCAGAAGATGGGCAAGCGTATCTTCCTCGTCGTGGAGAAAATGAACGAGTTGAAGTTGATTGCCAAGATGGCGAAGCAGCTTAATGTACAGCCTAATATCGGTATCCGTATCAAACTGGCTTCTTCCGGTAGTGGCAAGTGGGAGGAATCGGGCGGTGATGCCAGCAAATTCGGTCTGACTTCCAGCGAGCTTCTCGAAGCACTCGATTTTCTTGAAAGCAAAGGAATGAAGGATTGTCTGAAACTGATTCACTTCCATATTGGTAGTCAGGTAACGAAAATTCGTCGTATCAAGACTGCTTTGCGTGAGGCTTCACAATTCTACGTGCAGCTTCATTCGATGGGATTCAATGTCGAATTTGTGGATATTGGCGGCGGACTGGGAGTCGATTATGACGGGACCCGTTCGTCCAATAGTGAAGGTAGCGTGAACTATTCTATCCAGGAATACGTAAACGACTCTATCTCTACTTTGGTGGATGTGAGTGACAAAAACGGTATCCCGCATCCGAATATTATTACTGAAAGCGGACGTGCGTTGACAGCACACCATTCGGTACTTATCTTTGAAGTGCTCGAAACGGCTACTTTGCCGGAATGGGATGACGAGGAGGAAATAGCTCCCGATGCGCACGAACTGGTACAGGAATTATACGGTATCTGGGATTCGCTGAATCAGAACAAGATGTTGGAAGCATGGCATGATGCTCAGCAGATTAGGGAAGAAGCATTGGATTTGTTCAGTCATGGAATTGTGGACTTGAAAACCCGTGCGCAAATCGAACGCCTGTATTGGTCTATTACACGTGAGATTAATCAGATTGCCGGCGGATTGAAACATGCGCCTGATGAATTCCGAGGACTGTCCAAACTGTTGGCGGACAAGTATTTCTGCAACTTCTCGCTGTTCCAGTCTCTTCCTGACTCTTGGGCGATTGACCAGATTTTCCCGATTATGCCTATTCAACGGCTGGATGAGAAGCCGGAACGCTCGGCTACCTTGCAAGATATTACCTGCGACTCGGACGGCAAAATTGCCAACTTTATCTCTACCCGTAACGTGGCTCATTATCTGCCTGTACATGCACTGAAGAAAACAGAACCTTATTATGTGGCTGTTTTCCTGGTGGGTGCTTATCAGGAAATCTTGGGAGATATGCACAATTTGTTTGGCGACACGAATGCCGTGCATGTTTCTGTGAACGAGAAAGGATATAATATCGAACAGATTATCGACGGAGAAACGGTAGCGGAGGTATTGGACTATGTACAGTATAATCCGAAGAAACTGGTACGTACGCTCGAAACTTGGGTTACGAAATCAGTGAAAGAAGGAAAGATTTCGTTGGAAGAAGGAAAAGAATTCCTTTCCAACTATCGTTCGGGACTTTACGGATATACTTATTTGGAATAACCGGCAAGGTGCCGGAACCGGATTCTCCATTCGGTGAACTTATTAGAAATCAATAAATGAGAGAAAAACTAACAGTTATTAAGGTGGGTGGCAAAATCGTAGAAGAGGAAGCCACCCTTCTTCAGTTGTTAAACGACTTTGCCGCTATCGACGGACATAAAGTGTTGGTTCATGGCGGTGGTCGTTCGGCAACAAAAATTGCCGCACAGCTGGGTATTGAAAGCAAAATGGTAAATGGTCGTCGGATTACTGATGCCGAAACATTGAAAGTCGTAACGATGGTGTACGGCGGATTGGTGAATAAAAACATTGTGGCAGGTCTGCAAGCACGCGGAGTCAATGCGCTCGGATTGACCGGGGCGGATATGAATGTAATCCGTTCGGTGAAACGTCCGGTGAAAGACGTAGACTATGGTTTCGTGGGGGATGTGGAACAGGTGGACGCAACTTTGTTATCGGATTTGATACATAAAGGCGTTGTTCCGGTGATGGCTCCATTGACGCACGACGGTCATGGCAATATGCTGAATACGAATGCAGATACCATTGCCGGGGAAACAGCAAAGGCGTTGGCGGCTCTGTTTGATGTGACGTTGGTGTATTGCTTCGAGAAAAAAGGCGTGTTGCGTGACGAGAATGATGACGACAGTGTGATTCCTCAAATCACTCGTGCCGAATTTGAACAATATGTAGCCGATGGCGTTATTCAAGGTGGTATGATTCCCAAATTGGAGAATTCTTTTGAAGCAATAAATGCAGGAGTTTCTGAAGTGGTAATCACCTTAGCGTCAGCAATTAACGACTCTGGAGGAACGAGAATAAAAAAATAATTCAAAAAAAAGTAGTGGGCGACTGTAACTTTTCATGTCCTAGCCCGTCATTATTATAGAGATGCAAGAAATCAGCTTCCGAAACGATATTTTGCCGTTGAAGGATAAACTCTTTCGACTGGCGCTCAGAATAACCCTGGATAGGGCAGAAGCCGAGGATGTCGTTCAGGACACCATGATAAGAGTGTGGAACAAGCGTGATGAGTGGTCTCAATTTGAATCGGTTGAAGCCTATTGCCTGACAGTGGCAAAGAACTTGGCGATAGACCGGAGTCAGAAGAGAGAAGCCCAGAACGTGGAACTCACCCCCGAAATGGAGGAAGAACCTGATGCAAACAGTCCGTACGACCGGATGGTTCATGATGAAAGAATGAGTATCATCAATAGGTTGGTCAATGAACTTCCCGAAAAACAGCGGCTTATCATGCAACTGAGGGACATGGAAGGTGAAAGCTATAAAAAGATTGCAACCTTGCTGAATCTGACAGAGGAGCAAGTCAAAGTGAATCTCTTCAGAGCCAGGCAAAAAGTAAAACAAAGGTATCTAGAAATTGACGAATATGGATTATAAGGATATAGAACAGCTCCTCGAGCGATACTGGCAATGCGAAACTTCCGTTGAGGAGGAAGCAACATTGCGCGACTTCTTCGTAAAGGAAGAAGTTCCGGCTCATTTGCTTCGCTATAAAAACCTGTTTGTTTATCAGCAGGTTCAGCAGGAAGTAGGACTGGGCGAAGACTTTGACGCACGTATTCTGGCAGAGGTGGAGCCTACGGTAGTAAAAGCGAAACGTTTGACACTGACCGGTCGTTTTATTCCTTTGTTCAAGGCCGCTGCCGTAATCGCAATCATCCTTTCTTTGGGGAATGTGGCACAACATTCTTTCTCTGGAGATGATGGAAGTGTATTGGCTACGGATACCATTGGTAAACAAGTAACTGCACCGTCGGTCGCTATCTCAAATGATGTGAAAGCCGAGCAGGTTCTCGCTGACAGTCTGGCGAGGATTAATCACAAGGTGCAGGTTATGAGCGAATAGACATTTTCATTTGCTTTAAACATATAATATAGTTAGTGTGCTTAATTAAAACAACAACGAAAGCGAAACTGTGAAGTTTTCAATTCTCTCAATTTTTTAGAATAAAACTAACTAAATAAATGGGCTACCGCGCGATGCAGTAGCCCTTTTATGTTTTCGAGATGATTGCTTATTTAATCTGCCGTATATTTTTTCGTGGAGCGTCTATTTCTTGAGGATTTCCCCGATAGGCTATATCTCCGCTTCCTGCTACGCGTACTTTCAGTTTTCCAGTGACGTGGCAACTGATGCTGCCGGAACCGGCTGTACTGGCTGATACATTTTCCGATTTCAGGTTGTCGGCTCCAATATTTCCCGACCCTGCAATCTTATATTCGGCATAGAGAGTTTTACCACTCAAACCGATATCTCCGGAACCGGCAATACTGGCAATGCATTCTTTGCTTTCTATTTGCTGAAGTTTTACGTCTCCCGAACCATTGATGGAAACGGTCATTCTCCGGCATTTGAACTTTTCGCCTTTAATGTCTCCCGAACCGTTGATGCTGAGTGATATATCTTCTTTGGTCTGTATGCCATTGGCTAAGCGTATGTCTCCTGAGCCGTTGATTGTTAATTTATTCAGTTCCGGTGAGAATACTTTGACTTCCAATTTACCTTTCCAGATAGTGACATTCTTTTTATACTTTATAATAAGTGTATTGCCATCGACATAAGTCTCTAAAAGTGGAATGATATTGTCGGAACCATAAATCTCTATGTAATTTTGAGAACCTTGATGATACGTGACATTCGCACTACTCGATAACTTAACTTCGTTGAACTGTCCGACTTCTACTTTTTTAGTGAGATAGTTTTTGCTGCCAGTCACGTGTTTTCCCTGTAAGCAGGAGCCTGCGGTTAGTATTAGGAACAATCCTGTTGTAAATAAGACTAATAAACTTGTTTTCATAATTTTGAATTTCTATGGTGTTATATGAGTTAGACGGTTGATGTTTAAAAAAAGTTGCATCTTGGATAAGATTTTTTAGGTACAATCTTCTTTTTATTACTTTTGTGGTGGTAGTTAGGATATTTAAGATGAAGGAAGCAATCATAGAAGATGAAGAATTAGGACGACTGGTGGTGCGTGTCAATCTGCGTGCTAAAA
>ERZ778512.842-NODE-842-length-22859-cov-5.703473_pt1 | contig 22859 bp, 16 predicted proteins | sample MGYA00510346_ERZ778512 | MGnify/ENA primary metagenome ERZ778512 (study PRJEB29527, sample SAMN07138962) | mouse gut metagenome | material: feces | host: mouse | place: China:Nanjing | collected 2016-01-25 ...
CCAGATACCCCCATAAAATAACACATTACTTTGTTAATTTTTTACAAAAACTTTTAATTTTTCGACAGAAAACGCTTTAATATTCGTCAAGTATATGATACAATTTATTTAATCGTATAAAAATTGTAAAGCATAAAGGGGAGCTAAGAATGAAAATTATTGTTCATGACCTGTCGAAGGATGACTGGCAGGGGCTTGAACTGCGTCTGCGGGAAGGCGATATCGTGGTAAGTCAAGATAACAACTGTGATATCAGTGATTATATTGATAATTGCGGTCAACTAGTGTTTATCAGTAGATGTGTCTATGGAAGTTTCAGTCCTTTTATCAAAGGAGTTTTGGATAAATGCAAGGCTTCGTATGAATCGAAAATGGAGCTGCGGCTTGGTCAGACCCATTATGGGATTAAACATGAGTTTAAAAATGCATTTGTTATGATTTGCTGTTTCTATGGCGGTAATATCACTGCATTAGAGGAGCAGTCAGCACGTGTGTTGGCATTGTCAAACGGCGTTTCGCTGCGTGCGGGAGCAGTAAGGATATTTTTCTACGATACAATGGAAAAGATAAAACAATTAAATGACAATTTTTTACAATGAATTTTTAATCTGTGTCGATTTTAGGCAAAAGATTCCTGGTAAATCTGCCGATATAATATATAGAGTTATTTAAAAATATATGTTATATATTGTATAGTAAATAAATTACAAAAGGAGCAGGCAGATGATATTGTTTTTAAATGATGGCAAAGTTTCGGAGCAAGAAGGAATTGATACACTCCGCAAACTCAGAGAAAATATCGGCAAAGAAGAAGTGACAGCAGTGAATATGACAGGAGTGGTGGATTGGTATAAAACTCATAGGGCATTGGAGGAGGCAAATGCGCTGGTGCTTGCCTGCAATGTCAGCATGGGAGGAATACCGGCTGATATTCTCCGATTCTTGGAAACGGTGGAGCAGGCGGTAATTGAAGGTGAGAGCATACCTGGTAAGTTTTATGCGATTTTATATACGGATTTATATGAGGGCGAACAGACAAGTGTTGCAATGGGAATTTTAAAGAGCTTCTGCTGTCATGCAAATATAACATGGGGCAGAGGACTTGGCATTGGTGGAAGCAATATGGCTGCTGTAAAAAAACCGTCGTTTTTCCCGTTGTTTTGCAATAAGAGCAAAGCGCGTGCAGCGGTGAATCATCTTTCCGTACCAATAATAGAACACGCGTTGTATATTCGGGAACATATGCAGGGGCTGGATCATTTTATCAGTCCGCAGGGTGTATCGAAAGACCGTTATATGCGACGTGTAAATTATTATGCAAGGAAAAATCATCGCATAAAAATTGCCCATGACTAGGCTGAGATATATTTTTTAGAAAAATTATCGTTGTTTTCGACAGTAATATACAGCCTATTTTGTAAGATTTCCACGTCTTTTGGTAGAATATCCGTACGGTTGTAGTTATCTCGTGAAAAATGCGATAAGAAATTGTTGCAAGATAAATTGACATTCTTATATAATAGTCATTGCCAAATACTGCTAGATTTTGTAATTATGTAGCTGTTTTAAGAAATTATTAGAATACGGCGGTGAAAAATCTTTCAGAAATGGGGTTAATAACGGGAGTGCCGTAAGGCAATATAAGAATGGAGGATAAGTATGGACCAATTAAACGTAATGACACAGCAGGATAATGAAAAGATATTCAGAATACTGAGCGATTTATTAACAAAGGATAAAGAGTTTCAGATTATGATTACCGTACCAGCAAGCTCCAAAAGTACAGATGAGGAAGGTAATAGCTTATTTGTCAGCAAGATAGACAGCAAAGTCGAGAATAAAAAGGAAAAAGATGAGCACGATCTGGAAAAAGACGTGACAGATATGATACATGAAATTGGTGTTCCGGCACATATTAAAGGCTATCAATATTTAAGGGAAGCAATTATGATGTCGGTTGAGGATATTGAGATGCTCAACTCTATTACGAAAATCTTATATCCATCAATAGCAAAAAAATATCAAACTACCCCAAGCCGTGTAGAAAGAGCAATTCGGCATGCAATAGAAGTAGCATGGAGCAGAGGAAAAATGGAAACGCTTGATGCATTCTTTGGTTACACGATTAATATTGGCAAGGGCAAACCGACCAATTCGGAGTTTATTGCACTGATTGCCGATAAAATTAGACTGCATTACCGAAATTAGTGTTCGGCATGTTATATTTTATGAAAAGTCAGCCGTATTTCTTTACAGGCAGAGGGGGTTTGGTGTATAATTATTTTATATCATTACATCCCCGGCAGGGATACGAAGTGAGGAAAGGGATTTGACTATGAAAAATATTTTGTTTGTGGCTTCAGAAGGTGTACCATTTATTAAGACAGGCGGTCTTGCAGATGTAGTAGGCTCATTGCCGAAGTATTATGACAAGCGATATTTTGATGCGAGGGTGATACTGCCGAAATATATGTGTATGTCAGACCACATGAAATCCTTAATGCAGTACAGAACAAATTTTTATATGGATTTTATGGGACAGAATGAATACGTGGGCGTATTTGAGGCACAGTATGACGGAATTACTTATTACTTTATTGACAACGAGAAAATGTTTGGAGGATTTCGTCCATATGATGATAATGTTATCGGGGAGATAACCAAATTCGTATTTTTCTCAAAGGCAGCATTGTCTATTCTACCGGTTATTGGATTTAAGCCAGATTTGGTACATTGTCACGATTGGCAGACGGGTATTATTCCGGTTTACTTAAAAGAACGTTTTGCGCAGGGGGATTTTTATAGAGGAATTAAGACAGTTATGACAATTCATAACTTAAAATTCCAGGGAATTTATGATATTAATACGGTGCAGAGAATTACAGGACTTGACAAGTCTTATTTTGCGCCGGATAAATTAGGGTATTTTAAGGACGGCAATTTGTTGAAAGGCGGCCTTACCTATGCAGATGCAATTACAACGGTTAGCGATACTTATGCGGAAGAAATTAAGACAGATTTTTACGGCGAGAAGTTAAATGGACTGCTTACAGCCAGAAGCAGAGATTTGCGTGGTATTGTAAATGGGATTGATTATGATGATTACAATCCTGAAACGGATGAGTATATTGTGCATCGTTATAATGCAGAGAACTTCCGGAAAGAGAAGATTAAGAATAAAAGGGATTTGCAGCGGCAGCTTGGTATGGAAGAAAATGACAAGCTGTTGATGATCGGTATTGTTTCAAGACTTACAGATCAAAAGGGTATGGATTTGGTTTCCTATATAATGGATGAAATGTGCAGCAGGGACAGCATTCAGCTTGTTGTGTTGGGAACGGGAGAGGAACAGTATGAGAATACATTCCGCCATTTTGATTGGAAATACCACGGGAAGGTATCTGCAAATATCTTTTATTCCGAGGAACTTTCGCATAGGATATATGCTTCCTGTGATGCATTTTTGATGCCGTCTTTATTTGAGCCTTGCGGATTAAGCCAGTTAATGGCACTTCGTTATGGTACCGTGCCGATTGTTCGTGAAACAGGCGGATTGAAAGATACCGTAGAACCGTATAATGAATACGAGAATACGGGAACTGGATTTAGCTTTGTAAACTATAATGCACATGAGATGTTGCAGACAATCCGGTATGCGGAGAGAATTTATTATGATAGAAAGCGCGATTGGAATAAGATTGTTGATAGAGCAATGGCAGTTGATTATTCTTGGAATGTATCAGCATTGAAATATCAAGAAATGTATGACTGGCTGATTGGGTAAGTATTTGAAGACAAGTATTTGAATAAAAAAAGTGAAAGTGCTAAGGCGGTAGAATATATCGCCTTAGTTTTGTGTGCACACGCTGGTGCGGAGAAAATATGCCACTAAAGTGGTGCATCGGCGGCGCGCGAGTAGGGGAAGTAAACTTCCCTACTCGATTGTGGTGCGTTGTGGAAAAGAGGGAATCGCATGGCTTTTGATGGGGTAACAATTGCAGGAATTGTCAAGGAATTACAGGAAAAAATTGTCGGTGGAAGGATTTATAAAATTGCGCAGCCAGAGAAGGACGAGCTGCTTCTAACAATTAAAAATAATGGCGGGCAGGTGCGGCTGTTTATGTCGGCGGATGCTTCCCTTCCGTTAATTTATTTGACCGATAAAAATAAGACAAGCCCAATGACAGCACCGAATTTCTGTATGCTTCTTAGAAAACATTTGCAGAATGCGCGGATTGTTTCGGTGATCCAGCCTGAATTGGAGCGGATTGTTCGGTTGGAATTGGAACACTTAAATGAACTTGGCGATTTGTGCAGGAAATTTTTACTGATTGAGTTAATGGGAAAACACAGTAATATTATTTTCTGTGATGATAAGGATATGATAATTGACAGCATTAAGCATATTTCTGGTATGGTGAGTTCTGTGCGTGAAGTGCTCCCAGGACGCACTTATTTTATTCCGAAAACACAGGAAAAGGCGGAACTTCTGCCGCTTGCGGCACAGGAAATCGAACAGATATTGTGCAGCCAGAGTATAGCTGTTTTTAAGGCGGTTTATACGAAATTTACAGGGATTTCGCCGTGCATTGCGCATGAAATCTGCTACCGTGCCAGTGTGGAATCGGATAAGCCAATGAATGCGTTGACCGCAGAAGAGCGCGCATCTGTTTCACAGCAGTTATTTTTGCTGGCACAAGATATCCGAAACGGTGTTTTTACACCAAATGTTGTCTATGAAAACAAGCAGCCCGCAGAGTATGCAGCAACAAGACTGACTTCCTACGGGGAAGGACAGATGCGGGAATTTCAGAATATTTCAGAACTTTTGGAGTATTATTATGCAGAAAAAAATGTAATTACGCGTATCCGGCAGCGATCAGTCGATTTGCGCAGAATTGTGCAGACGGCATTGGAGCGGAATGTAAAAAAATATGATTTGCAGGTAAAGCAGTTAGCAGATACGCAAAAACGTGAGAAATACAGGGTTTATGGCGAACTGCTCAATGCGTATGGTTATAATGTAGAGCAAGGCGCGAAATCAATGGAAGCATGGAATTATTACGAGGAGAAAAATATTACAATTCCGCTTGATCCTACGCTGACTGCGGGCGAGAATGCAAAGAAATATTTTGAAAAATATCAGAAGATGAAGCGCACTTATGAAGCGCTTTCTACGCTGACAAAGGAAACAAAGGATGAAATTACGCATCTTTCTTCCATTAGCACGGCTTTGGATATTGCGCTGAAAGAGGAGGATTTGGTGCAGATAAAGGAAGAATTAATTGAGAGCGGCTATATTCGGCGCAAGGGGAATGTGAAGCGTGAGAAGGTGACTTCCAAGCCATTTCACTATATTAGCAGTGACGGATATCATATTTATGTAGGGAAAAATAATTACCAGAACGAAGAATTAACGTTTAAGCTTGCGGTTGGAAATGATTGGTGGTTTCATGCAAAGGGGTATCCTGGCTCGCATGTTGTAGTAAAAACAAATGGGGACGAGCTGCCAGATCGCACATTTGAGGAAGCAGGAAAGCTTGCTGCCTATTATTCGCAGGCAAGAGGGCAGGAGAAAGTTGAAATTGATTATACACAAAAGAAAAATGTTAAAAAACCAAACGGATCGAAACCAGGGTTTGTGGTTTATTATACAAATTATTCATTGGTTATTGGATCGGATATTGCAGGCTTGCAGCAGGTTGAGGATTAAATCTGCTGCAAGCCAAAGGAAAAAGTTTTAGCTGCCTGCCCCTGAAAAATAAAAGACGGGGCTTTTGGTATGAAATGGAAGCCGGCAGCCTCGGGGTAGCAGATAGGCATGTTCGTGATGAATGGATAAACGATTTTCGATCATACCATCCGTAATAATTAGAATTGGCCCGTCTTTGGGAAAGTCTTTGGCGTTGTGCAGCAGCGTAACAGCGGGCTGGAGCACCGTGCCGCCGCGTCCTTGGACACGGACACGACCCGCGATATCCTCCACAGACAAATATCCGGCGTCGTAGGGTTGTGCATCACAGAATACAACACGTGCCATGGGAACTTCTTTTGCAGTGGCATAGCTTGCGATAGAGCCCAGCGCCATTCCGAGAAGTTTGGCGCTCATAGAGCCGGAAGTATCAATAATTACGCCGAATGTCCGGCTGTATTCTGAAATGGCAGCCGATTCATAGTGTGGTCTGGGGATATCCGGCGTAGATGCCTGCCGTCTGCTGGGGCGTGCATAAGTCCTGTGTTTTTCCAAAGGTTCAAAATGCAGATCAAACCAGTTGGCAAGTTGTACATCCCAAGGAATTACAGGCATAGAAAGTGCGCGGATTTCTTCCATTAATCCGGCTGGAAGATAGCCGCGTTCATGCTGTTTGTGATATTCTAAACCTTGCTGCAATGCCTCTTTGCAGAAATCGTCAAGTGTGGTAATCTGTCGTCTGTTTTGCGTAGGAAGTTGATTTGTGCCGTTTCCTAGGATATCGCCGCCGCCGTTCCCGTGATAGGTGTTTAGTTTGCGGTATTTGCGCATATCAGAAAGCATTTGATCATAAATGGATTCTGCGGACATTCCTCTTAATGTTTCGTCATATAAGCTGCCATCTTGCGGCATTTCGCCGATTTGCATTTCATTTAACCAACTGTTAATTACAAAATCGCAGGCAATATTCCATAAATAGGGATCGCGTCCTTGACAGCGTTCCCGATGAAGCAGCCCAGCGTGAAGATATTCATGTGCAAGGATAAATTTCCAATGTTCTTGGCTGTACCTGTTGGCAGGATTAATATAGATTTCCTGCACATCGGTATCAATGGCAGCAATCTGAATATCGTATTGATAGCATACACGATAGTCTTCAATAATGGAAAAATGTGATGCCAGACCGCCGAGCAGTGGATAGTGATCGATAAACCATTTCGCGGCTTTTTGGGCAGGTGTGTTTGCAGGATTGGAAAGCGTATGCCCGCCGGCTTGGCTGACAGCATCTGTGACACAGTTTGCCATATGGTAGGCAAACTGTGCAGCAAAACGGTTGTGATCTCCATTTTCTGTATGATAAGTAAGCGGGTTTTGCAAGCCAACCATATCACATTGATTGGGTGCTCCCGTGCCAAATAATTGTTCGGAGTCAGAAAAATGATTTTCGATAAGATAGGAATAAATCTGTAGTTCATCTTTCTGACTGCCCGTTAGCAGAGGATTATGGATATCGCACAAAGGTTCGCCTACTTTAATATCTATAAGAAAACGATCAATATAGATATCACATGCTTCGTTCCATAGAAAAGGCTGGAAGGATACCTTGCGGATTGGCTTGCCGTCGGAGTCTTCTATTTCATATGCTGGCATATTTTCTGCGTCAAAATGCCCAAAAGCGAGATGAAGCAGACAATGCGCAATCAGAAACAGCCATTGTTTTGGCGCAAGCAAAATATCTTGATTCAGATAAATATACCCATCACTGTTCACCAAAGCCGGTGTAGTTTTGCCAAGTGCCTGCTGATTGCGTGGCAGCAGTTCACCTTTTAAGCCGCCAAATAAGGAGTGATTGTGCAACAGTCCCATACCCGCTTGCAAATTTTTTTCTGCAGGTGATAATTTCTTTTTTCCGTGTTTCCCAGATGATTTTGATGCCATAATTTTCTCCGTTTATAAAAATTTTCAATGATTTTTTCGGTAATGAAAGAAAAACCGATATACGCTATACCAAACGCGGCAAGTCACGTATAATTTCTATCATAAACCATTCGGGAAGGACTTGCCCTTCGTCAGCAGATACAACCATTTGTGCAATTTCGTTGCTGATAGCGGATAAGTCCTTTATTAGTGATTTGGCACGGTGGACAAAAAATTTTGCGTCTGCGCCTAAATGTTGTTTTTCCTTAGGCAGCTCATGCAAAAGCTGACCGCGGAACGACTGTGCCAGAAAATATAAAACATCCCGTTCTTCTGGTTTTGCGGGCCAGCGCGCATCTCCTTTTATAATATCTGCCAAAAGATGCGTATTGCTAAGTTGTTTGATATATGCAAGAAACATTCCGGCGTGCTTGGCGCAGATGCAGCCATAGACAAGCATTTTTAAGTAATCGTCGGATAATTCCTTTGTTCCGGCGCCGGATTCCTTAAGTGCATCACTTAACATATGCCATGAACGGGGAGTAGAATACGGCTCTTCCGTTTTGGGCGGTTCGGAAAATAAATGGTCGGGGCGGCTGGTAAGATAGTCTGTTACCCAGGGATGAATCCCGTTTTCATAAGCCCAGCTTAACCATTCTGTGGCATCTGCTTTCATTTGCACATGAAACATACGATTGATAAGTGCAGAGGACATTGTCTTAACAATTGCGCTGTCCTGTGCGCGATTTCCAGCGCCGATAACAATACTGCCCTCTGGTAGATGATATTCGCCAATGCGTTTTTCATGAATCAGACTGTAAAAAGCTTTCTGTACTTCTTGTGAGCAGGCGTTTAACTCATCCAGAAATAGGACATAAGGTTCTTTTCTTGCAATGATTTTTGGAGGCAGAAATTCAGAGGTTTCTCCTTTAATCTGCGGAATCCCAATAATATCCTCTGGTGCTAACTGACTTCCTAGCAGCGATACACAAGGAAGTCCAACCGTGGCGGCAAAATGTTCAACGAGCGCTGATTTGCCGATACCCGGTGCACCCCAGATAAAAACCGGACGAACCGGCGCAATATTTAATAAGATTTCCAGTAAACCGCTTTGCGTGGCGGTAATCGGCAAATTCATAACGAGCAGCCTTCTTTCTATATTTTTATCACGATATAATAATAGACATGAATAATAAATGGGTAATCCCACAATCCATTGACTATTATAATAGGAAATGTTTGGAATGACAATAGAAATCTTTTTTATGAACAAACTTTGATTACAGTTTGGTTTTATTGAATTATAACAAACTTCTTGTTTTAGAGATTATTTAGAGATGCGTTTGTTATACTTGTTTTATAAAAACAAATGGAATGGAGGAAATAGAATGAAAAGACGATTTTTACAAGCGGCAGTGCTGACTTCCTGCGTGTGGCTGCTGACTGCCTGCGGAAATTCAAAACAGGCTGCTATGGAAAATACAGTGGAGGATTCTACTACAAATGTAGTAACGGACGGTGGCAAAAATCCGATGACAGTTGCGGATAATAGGGATAATGTCGATATGCCTGTGGGAATGGGGCGTTATGTAGAGAAAAATGTGATGGATCGAGGAGGCAAGTTTGCGTCAGATATACAGAGAATGGCGGATGGCACATTGGTATTGTTTAATGCTTCGGGAAAATATCTCTCAAAGGATAACGGCGATAGTTGGGAATTACAAGAATTGGACTGGTTAAACGCATTTACGGCGGAAAATTATATTGCGCAGGTGTCCGTTTCAAAAGAGGGCATGATTGCTATGGCGTATTATAAAAGCGGAGAATCCGAGGAAACAGGAAATATTGTAACTTATTATCAACTGGTTACGCCGGACGGGGTGCAGATTCCGTTTGATATGGGAATGTCCGGTGATGAAAGGGGGATTACAGATTTCTGTTTTACGGAAACGGGCAGGCTTTTTGCAGGGGTACATAACAATGCGGTTTATGAAATTAGCACAACAGATGGAAGCAGCAAGAAGGCTTTTTCCTTGGAGGAGGTGCCGACTTATTTAACGGTATGTCAGAAAGATATTCTGCTTTGCGCGGGGATGGATAAGGTATACCTTTATGATTTAAAGAGTGGGGATTTTCTTGAGGATGCTGTTTTGCAGGATTTTATTAAAGAGAATTATACAAGAGTAGAGGGGTTTGGAGAGAATCGTTATAATGTGTATTTATTTGGCGGTGAGGAAAATATTGTGTATCTTGCAGGCAAAAAGGGGCTGCATCGCCATGTAATCGGCGGGAGTTCGGTAGAACAGATTATTGATGGCAGCAGTTCTTCGTTCGGCGATCCGTCACATTTAATAGAGCTTGCGGTAATGCTTGATAATCAAGAATTTTTGGCGTTGTTTTCCGATAATAACGTGATAAAATATACCTATGACGCAGAAATTCCTAGTGTGCCAAACGATAGGCTTATCGTATACAGTCTTGAGGAAAATAGTACCGTTCGGCAGGCAATTACAGTGTATCAAACAGCAAATCCTGATATGCAGATTACCTATGAGATTGGTATGGAAGACGACAGTATTACAAGAGAAGATGCACTGAAAAAATTAAGTACAGGGTTGTTAAACGGCAGTGGACCGGATGTACTGATATTGGATAAAATGCCGTACAATTCTTATATGGACAAAGGCGTTTTAATGGATATCCATGATGTTGCGGAGGGGCTGCAGGGAGAAAATGGGCTTTTGACAAATTTAATTACGCCTTTGTATACAAATAATAGTTTATATATGCTTCCAGCGGAATTTCGGCTGCCAATGATTGCGGGACACCAAGAAGACATTGCGAATACCAATGATTATCAAGGGATTGCGGAAGCAGTGGAAGCGATGCGCAAGAAGTATCCCAATACGGATTTAATTGAGAAATCTTCGGAAACCGGAGTATTGAAAACATTTTTTATGGTGTGTGAGCCGTCGTGGAAATTGGAAAATGGTGATTTGGATCAGGAAAAGTTAAAGGAATTTTTAGAACAGTCAAAGCGAATTTATAATGCGCAGATGGAAAGCCTGCCGCAGACTGTATTGGACGATTATAACGAAATGAACGAATATTGGTTGAAGGAGGAAGGCGTAAGCTTTGAGGACAGCCGATATTTTAATCGTTTGGGAAGCAAGAGCACCTCTTATATTTGCAATGATATTCAGTTGATGTGCGGAGCAAGCAACAGTATTGAGGACTATGCAGGTATTTTATCGACAGTAAGGATAAAGGGATTTGAAGATACACAGCTAAGACGTATGGACGGGCAGAGCCAAAATGTATATTATCCGCTGACATTGGCGGGAATTAATGCGGCGACGTCTAACCGTGAGAAGGCAGTATTGTTCCTGCAAACGTTATTGGGCAAAGAAGTGCAGGATTTGGTATATTATGGTTATCCTGTTTTGCAGAGTGCCTTTGAGGGTAAGCTACAGCCAGATTTAAGCCGTGTAGAGGAGGATGGAGCGTTCTCATGGCTTGGGGGAAGCACTGCCGAAGGAAAGTCATTCGATTTTGTTGTCTATTGGCCGGAGGAGGCGCAGCTTCAGCAGCTTAGAGATTACGCGAATCAGTCTAATACACCGTATCTACAGGATATTGTCTTAGAGGAAACCGTGTGCAAAGAGGGCGCAAAATATTTAAACGGCAGCCAGGATATAGACACAACAGTGAAGGCAATTATGGATAATATTGCAATTTATCTTATGGAATAACGTGACGAGGGTTTAAAAATATATGAAGTATCCAAAGCGAATAAAAAGAAGAAGATTGCATAAGGAACGGCGGGCATTTGCCGCCTTCCTGGCCCCCAGCTTTATTGGGGTTATGATATTTGTGCTGCTGCCGTTTGCAGATGTAATACAACGCTCTTTTATGACGGTAATGTCAGGAAAATTTGTCGGACTGGATAACTATAAAAAAGTGTTTACCAATCAGGCATTTATTCTGGCAGTGAAAAACACGCTGCATTTTATCGGCACAGCCATTCCACTGCTGGTGCTTCTTGGACTGGCGGCAGCATTGGTTTTAAGTAAAATAAAAGAAATCAGCATAATAAAAAGTTTGTATCTTTTTCCGATGGCAATGCCGACGGCAACGATAGTGATTGTTTGGCGGATGTTTTTCTTCAAACAGGATTTTAACAGTTTGGTTATCAGCTATTTATGGAAAAACACAGGATATACGATTGTCTTATGGCTTGCTGGAATTGCGGCGATTCCAAATGAATTAATTGAGGCGGCACGTGTTGACGGGGCAAACCGTTGGAAATGTTTTATTTTTGTAAAACTTCCCTGTTTAAAAGGGAGTGTTTATACGATTGTTGTGCTGTCCTTTTTAAATTCTGTAAAAATATACCGTGAAGCGTATCTGGTTGCTGGTTCGTACCCAGGGCAGGATATTTATTTAATTCAGCATACTTTTAACAACTGGTATGTGAATTTAGATTTTGATAAGCTGGCGGCTGCGACTGTGGTGGTAGGAAGCGTGCTGTTTGTTGTGATTATACTGCTGAATTTTTTATGGAACAGAGAATTATAATATAGAGGAGTTTGAGAGAATGCGGATAAGGAAGCTGATGCGTAAATCAGCGGAATTGGTAATGAAATTAATATTTATTGCAGTGGGTGTAATAATCTGTATGCCAGTTTTTTTGGTGGTTACAGGATCGGTAATGGGGGATAGTGATTTACGGGAATGCCTGGCACCGGTGTTTTTGGAGGGACGGGGATTTGTCACTTGGAGAGTAATACCACAGTATCCGACCGTGGAACACTATATTCGGCTACTGTTTCAATCGCCGCAGTTTTTTATATTGTTCTGGAATTCTGTAAAATTGGTTGTGCTGATTCTGGCGGGGCAGCTATTGGTAGGTGTTCCGGCAGCATGGGCATTTGCTGTATATCAGGTAAGAGGGAAAAACTTGCTGTTTACAACCTATGTGGTTTTAATGCTGCTGCCGTTTCAGGTAACAATGCTGTCAAGTTATTTAATATTAAATAAGTTGCAGTTACTAAATACACATTGGGCGGTTATTTTGCCGGCAGTGTTTAATACGTTTCCGGTTTTTGTAACATACGGCGGCTTTCGCGCAATCCCGAAAGCGTTAATTGAAGCAGCGCGGATTGACGGTGCGGGAGAATTGTATATATTTTTTCGGATTGGGCTTGGCATTGGCAGAAGCGGGATTCTATCGTCAATTGTGCTTGGATTTTTGGAGTATTCGAATATAATAGAACAGCGATTTGCTTTTTTGGAAGATAAATTTTTGTGGCCGTTATCTCTATATTTGCCAGAAATCGACTGGACGCAGGCAGGATTTGCGTTTGCGGCATCTGTAATTATGTTGATACCGGCAATATTTGTATTTGTAATGGGACAGGATTATTTGGAACAAGGGATTGTTTATTCTGGTATGAAAGTTTAATGGGGTATTGAGATGGAGAAGGATGAAAAGTGGATTAGCCAAGAACGTCTAAAAAAATGGTTAAAGATATTTGTGATTTTTCTTGCTGTTATGTGGGTCTGTACAATTATTTCGAAAAGTATCTATGTGGCACAACTGCCGCGGGTTCAGGTTAAGACGCTGGAAAAGAAATATATTGAACATGTGGTAGAGGGTGATGGGATCGTCGTGGCAGGCGGCGAGCAGGCGGTTAATGTGCTCCCAGGGCTGCGCGTTTCCAATATTAAAGTGCAAGAGGGCGATTTGGTGGAAAAAGGTGACTTGCTGTTTGGAATTGATTTGGAGGATTTATCGAATATGATTTCTGATAAAGAGGCAGAATTGACGAAACAGAGAATGCACTTGTCGGATACGCAGTTTAATCAAATATTGGAATCACAGAAAAAGGAGATTGGGATTCTTTGGGCAAAAGAGGACTATGAAAGTGCAGAGAAAGAAACGGCAGTAACTGTAGAACGTGCAAAGCAGACGCTGGCAGAAGCGGAAACGGATTTACATAAGCATCTGGGAACGCCGATACCACACACTTCCGATAAAGACCGCGAAAATGCATGGTTTGACTATAACCAATGGAAACAGCGTGGTTATGATTTGGAGGATAACATAGCCGCCAAACAACGCAAAATTGAGGAATTGCAGGAACAACTGCAGAATTTGGAGGTAGAGTCCGCAGAGAAACAGCAGAAAGAAAATATGCAGGCAGGTGAGGGAGAAAAACAGCAGAAAATGGTAAATTTATCGAGCAGTGGAAATCGAAGAACAGCAGAAAATAAAAAACTTATCATGCACAAAAATTTACCAGAAAATATGAAACTTACAACAGATGGAGATCTAACAGGAGATAAAGAACTTACAACAGACGAGAATCCCTCAGAGAATAAAGAACCTACAACAGACGAGAATCCCCCAGAAAATAAAGAACCTACAACAGATGAGAATCCATCAGAGAATAAAGAACCTACAACAGATGAGAATCCATCAGAGAATAAAGAACCTACAACAGATGAGAATCCATCAGAGAATAAAGAGCCTACAACAGACGAGAATCCCCCAGAAAATAAAGAGCCTACGACAGATGAAGACGCAGCAGGAGATAAAGCCCCCACAAATGGTAATCCAGCTGCCGCCGACAAAAACAGCACAGCCGACAGCAGTTCCAATCCCGATAATGCGATTGAGGAGAAAAAAGAAGCATTGCGTCAGGCAGTAAAAAAGGCGAAGGCAGAACTTACGGACTTAAATAATCAGTTAACAGACTTAAATAGAAATTTAGTATCACAGCCCGATTATTCGGCGGAGGAATTGGAGTATGATACTTGGCAGCAGCAGAAGTCGAGTTTGGAAGATGCTGTACAGGCGGCAAAGCGCGCATTGGAGGATGCAAGCTTCCAGCGGGAACAGACGCTCCGACAGAAAGCACGTGAAATTGCAAATGCGGAAGTGGTCAGTCCGGCAGATTCCACAGCTTCGCTCTATGAACTTGAAATTGCCCAATTACAAGAAGATATTGCAAAATTGCAGGCGATTCAAAAGAATAATGGGTTAATCATTGCGGAAGGCAGCGGTTTTATTACAAAGGTACAAATTGCTGTTGGAAGCCGAACAATGGACACCGCAGCGATATTGTTAACAGACGCAGCAGCTCCCTGTCAGTTCAAATGCAGTATTACAAAGGAACAGGGAAAGTATCTCAACTTAGGTGATACAGTGGAATTAAAAGTAAATGGTACAAGTACTACGGGAAGCGCGAAATTGGAAGCGACTGTCGATTATTTAACAGAGGGCGCAGGGGGATATGATATTATATGCCGTCTGCCTCAAAACACTGGACAGCCCGGAGCTGGCGGCAGTATCCGCAAAGCAGTACAGGGTGAACTTCATAATACAATAATCCCGATAGAAGCGCTTTATCAGGAATCGGAAGCATATTATATCTATATATTAAATGAAAAAACGGGCATTCTTGGGAAGGAGAATTATGTCGAAAAAATTAAAGTACGCGTTGCCGATAAAAATGATATTTATGCTGCACTAGAAGCAGGAATTATCGGCAGCGATGTGCAGATCGTAACGTTTTGCTCTGGTACATTAAAACAGGGAGCAAGTGTAAGGCTGGTGGAATAATAGACCAGCCTTTTAAGCAAGAATCAACCAAAGCCGCAAAAATGCATTGTATTCAAGCTGGATTTATTTTATAATATTCAATACAAGGGAAGTTCTAATCGCGCAATCGGAAGGGGATTGCGCAGGTATTGAGAGGACAGTGTAAATGGAAGATTTTAACAAAAGCGATAACAATAGCAACAAAATAAATAAAATGGATATTACAGATAATGGCGGCAGGCATTCTGCAATTGACGACGAATCTCAGCATGAAATAGAATTGGATCAGATGAAACAGTTGAATCTGGAATTGAAAACGGCGCTTGAAGCGGCAGAGGCGGCAAATCGGGCAAAGAGCAGTTTTTTGTCGAATATGTCCCATGATATCCGCACACCAATGAATGCAATTTTGGGTATGACATCTATCGGACTTGCGCATATTGATGAGAAGGCACGAGTACAAGACTGCCTTCAGAAAATTCAGTCGGCGTCAAATCATCTAATGAGTTTGGTCAATGATGTGCTGGATATGTCAAGGATTGACAGCGGGCGCATGACTTTAAATGACGAAGTGTTTTCTCTGGCGGATATGGTACATGATATTACCATTATTGTGCGACCACAAGCAATGCAGAAACGCCAAGAATTTCAAATGGAAATCGGGCAAATCTATGAAGAAAATTTAATTGGCGATCCGTTGCGGCTGCGGCAGATTTTGGTAAATATTATTGGAAATGCGGTAAAGTATACACAAGAGGACGGGAGAATATATGTTTATTTTTCACAGCGATTGGAGGAAGAAAATCAGGGAATGCGCAGGATTTTGTTGGACTTTGTTTGTGAGGATAATGGAATCGGCATGAGTCCGGCGTTTTTGGAGCGCATTTTTATGCCGTTTGAGCGGGTGAATAATACAACCATCAGTAAGATTGAGGGGACTGGTCTGGGCATGGCGATTGTTAAAAATTTGTTAGATCGTATGGGCGGCGAGATTAGCGTAGAGAGTGAAGAGGGAAAAGGAAGCTGTTTTCGTGTTACGCTTCCTCTTGCGGTAGCGCCACAAAACCAAATGCCACATACGCTTGTGCAGGGGCAGACAGTATTATTAGCAGGCAATTTTGATGGTAAAGAAATGCAGACAGAACAATATTTAACAGAAAGCGGTTTAAAAGTAGAGTATATTGCAAACGGTATGGAGGTAGTGACTTGGCTTACAGAAGCGCAGTATGAGAATCGTATGCCGTGTGCCTTACTTGTAGGTAAAGAATTGGCGGATATGGCAATGCTGGAATTGGTTTCTCATGTGCGTCACCTTGCTGGCAAGAAATTTCCAATAATATTGGTGGCAGAAGTGGATTGGACGCAATTAGAATATCGTGCTGTACGGGCAGGTGTCAGTGCGTTTGTGCCATGTCCGCTGTTTCAGAGCAGGCTTTTGGCAGTACTGGCAGATTGTGTAGGCGGAGCACAGGAAAAGAAAGAGGATTGTGGAAACGGTAACTACAGCAGATTTCGTATTTTGTTGGTGGAAGATAACGAATTGAATCGAGAGATTGCGCTAGAATTATTGTCAATGACCGGCGTGCAGGTGGAAACAGCGGAGGATGGGCTTTGTGCGGTGAATGCGTTTGAACAGTCGCCAGAGGGATATTTTGATATGATATTAATGGATATTCAGATGCCTGTCATGAATGGTTATGAGGCGTCAAAGCGTATACGGCAGATGAAAAGAACGGATGCAGAAAGTGTCTGGATTGTGGCAATGACTGCTAACGCTTTTGTTGAAGATATTCGTATGGCACAGGAAGCGGGTATGAATGAACACTGCTCTAAGCCAGTGGATATGGATCGACTGCATGATATCCTGCGCAGACAGTTTCAGGCAAGAAAGGAGTAACAATGCAGCCGTATCAAGAAGAATATATTTCCAATTTAAAAGATATCCATATTCTGACTGCGCGCAAAAGGCTGGCGGGATGTTCTTTTGCAACGTATCAGGAGGCGCTTGCGCAGGATAGGCAGCAGGTAAAAGAAAAGATAGAGCGCAATATGTATTTGCTGCGCGAAGAATTGTTTCCATTATTGGATAATCTATTGGATGCGAATGCCGAACAGTTGGAGGAACTGTATAGTTTCGCCAATGAATTGCTGAGTGGGCACAATGAATTAGATGGAGGGCTGTTTTGTCAGATTCACAAGGCATTGTTAAGCAGGGCACGTCTTTCTAAGGATAGAAATACCATTATACGCGAATTGTACTGGCTGGGAATGGGATTGCATAATATGTGCGGCAAGATGGTAGGGTTGGATTATGCAAAATCCGAGAAATATATGTCGCAGATGCGGCTTTGCTTTGCGGAAGCGGCGGCATATTTAAAATATTTTGATGAAATTGACGACAATGAAACAAGGGGTTATATTTTTCGTTCGCGAGCAAATACATCTTTGGGACAGTTTAAATCTGCAAGTGAAAAGATCCGGCGGGTAAGGCAGACTTTACAGATTTTGCAGGATGAAGGGTATCAAGAAAAGGCACCGGAACTTCCGTGGGAAAGGTATATCTATATGACGCACCAGCAAATGTCGTCAAGTATTTCTTACAGCAGAGAAAACGATATGACTTCACAGGATGTTGCGGATATTATGGAGTCGGCACATATTGTCTATGAAAGACAGATTGCAGATGCAAAAGAAAGAAATGCAACGTTGCCAGTAAAATCAGCGTTTTCTTGTTTTGCAACAGAGTATTACTGTGGATTATCTGTGTTAGAGGAATTGCTTGCAAATATGGAAACATTGATGGACGCAGCAGACAGCACCGATTTTTCTTCAGAAAGTATGTATGGAATCATTTCCCTTCCCGCATTCTACAGCCAATATCTGCGGGAATATCCGGAGTATTTAGCAGGACGGGAAGAATATTTAGAAGGGTTGTACCAGCGTGTTTTGGATTATGTGGATATTTTTCCAGAAGCGGGGAAAAACGAGCAGATTTTCTATTTTTTGCGTCAGCTTTCAACGGCTTTTATAGAAATACAGCACGGTATTACTTATGGGATGTTTCAACAAAAAATTATGATACGCTTTGCACCAGATATCTATGTGCATTCATGGGTAGTCGGTGCAGCGGCATCTGCATTGTGTGCAGTGATTATGGAGGAGGAGCCGACGTTTTTCGATGATATTGCACATATTCGTGCGATTCTTGACCCAGAAAAGAAACAACAGTATGTGCGGACGTATGCAATGGAGTGCGGCCTGTTTCATGATGTGGGCAAAATTAATTTTATGAGCCTGTATTCGCAGACCGCAAGACAGTGGTTTGCGCAGGAGTATGAAATAGCACATTTGCATACCGTGGTAGGGGAGGCGCGCCTTAGCGATTACGAATCAACCTGTCATTATGCAGCAGCGGCGCTGGGGCATCATAGCTGGTATGATGGATCACAGGGGTATCCGGAAACCTATCAGCGTTTGGAATGCCCATACAGGCAGATCGTCGATGTGATTGGCTTGGTGGATTGGTTTGATAATGTTATGCAGATCGATTGGCTGTATGGCTGTGTTAAGAAAACATTTGATGAAGCAGTGCAAGAAGCAATTTCTTTGGAGGGCAGGCGCTTTTCTCCGCTGTTGACTGCATGGCTTCGTGACAAGGCAGTGGCACAGAAGTTTAAAGAAGCGTTTGCAAACGGACGCTTAGAAGCATATCAGAAATTGTATCAGGCGAATGTCAAAGAATAAGATACCAAAACTAAAATATCGCAATATAAAAAATCTATATACAAAATATGTCAAAAAAAGTGCAATATACACCGAAACAGATATTGTGCTTTTTTGTTATGATATAATGTAAAAACTAGTTTGTCTAAATATACTATTATACTGCACGGCAGAAAGATTTGCCGTGTAGCTGCGCCAGCCGCAAAGCGGCAATTTTCCTTTGCGCTGCTGTGTGTAAATGGTTATACTTAGCGTCAGTCTTTGCGATGCTTCGTATAATATGAAATGGCAGCATAATTTTGTATATAAAAATATAAGGGGGAGTGTATGTTAGGAGGTTCTGTGTATATTGCAATATTGCGGTTCGCAATTAGTCTTGTAGGGACAAGTTTACTATTTTTCCTGATAAGCGAGCCGCGGTATGAAAGAAGAAAGGCAGTAGTTTGTTACGCTGTTTTTTGTATTGCTGCACTAATACCAGCAAGTATATGGTATGTGATGGATTGGGAAAATTGTGTGAGGATGGTAGCATTTTTGCTATATGTTTGTTTTGTGGTATTTTCCATCTGTATGAGCAGTGATCCAATTTATTTGTCGGTGTATAAACTGGCACTAATTTACTATTTACTGGCAGTATTTCTGATAGGCGGAATTGAAGTTGCAATGATCTTTTTTGATGGGAATGTATGGGCTGATATTATTACGCGTATTGTCTTGATATCATTTATGGCATTTTTTATTAAAAATAAGCTACAAGATTCTATTAAAGCATTTGGTATCTATGTAGAGAATGAGCTGGATAGATTTAGCGCAGTGATTATGACAATGAGCCTTTTATGGGGGATTAGTTTTATTTTGAATCCAAATCAGCTAGAACTAGAGCAGACACCATATCGCCTTTTGCAAATAATGATTAATTTTTTCCTAACTGGTTCTTTGCAGTTTTTGGTGTTTCGACTTTATCTTCATATTGGCAGAGAGCAGGAATATCAGAAGGAAAACCAACTAATGCAGATGAACCATAGGTTATTGGAGCGGCAGATGGAGCTTTTGGAAGAATCCGTGGAAGCTAGCAGGCGTATCCGTCACGATGCAAGGCATCATAACGCGGTGATTGCAGAGTATGCCAGGCAGGGGCAGATTGGTGAATTACTGCTGTATTTAAAGGAGTATGAAAAGGAAACAGATAAGGATATGGTGGAGGCTATCTGTGAGAATACAGCGGTCAACAACATTCTTTCTGCTTACACAAGAAAGGCAAGAAAAGCGCAGATAAAAGTTACATTGGATGTAGAACTGGACAAAGAACTTGCAATACCAAACATTGATTTGGTAACGATTTTGTCTAATGCTTATGAAAATGCAATTTTTGGCTGTATGGAAGTGAAAAAGCATATGGAAGAACGAGAGTGCTTTATCCATCTTTTGATTAAGCGAAAAAAGAGGAAGCTGGTTATTTGCTGCAGCAATACATGCCGAAAGGAAACAGAACTAAAAAAGGGGCAGCCTAAGCCAGAATTTACGGGCGGTATCGGAGTGTCCAGCATTATTAAGACAGCGCAGGAATATGGTGGAGAATATGACTTTAAAAATGATGAAGGCGTGTTTATATTTCGTTTGATTATGAACATTCCAGCTAGAAAGGGCACCGGTTATGTATCTGATAGCACTTTGTGATGATGAAGAAGCGGATTTGGATAAGGCAGAAAGTATGTTGAAAAATTATCAGAACCAACATCCAAAACAAGAACTTGTAATAGAGCGTTTTTCGTGTGTTGAGGAATTGCTTTATATGGTTAGGGAAGAAAGCTTTGTGCCAGATTTGATTTTTATGGATATTTATATGCCAAAAAAAATGGGGACTGATGCAGCAAAAGAGCTGCGTAATATGGGCAATGAGTGCAAACTTGTTTTTCTTACTTTGTCTAAAGAACATGCACTTGAAGCGTTTCGTGTGGATGCTGCCCAATATTTAGTGAAACCTGTTTCAGAAAAAGTATTGTTTTCCCTGCTTGACAGGTTCTTGCAGGATATAGCAGAAGAACGCAAACGGTATTTGCTGCTGCGGATAGATGGAAGGATTTGCAGGGTACAGCTAAGTGATATTGTCTGCTGCGAGGCGCAAGGAAAGACACAATGCCTGTATCATGCAAATGGTTCACAGTCTTTGCTGCATATGACGATAACAGAAATTTTTGCGATGCTTTCAGACTACCAAGAATTTGTAAAGGTGGGGGCTGCTTATATTATAAATTTGGAACATGTTGAGAGCTTGAATGCACAGGATGTCTATATGGATAACGGAAAAAAGATCTATTTGCCGCGTGGCGCATATAGACCTTTGCGACAGCAATATTTTCAATATTATTGTGAGGAGGATTACTATAAATGAATCAAGATGCAAAAAAATATTCAGAGAAGGCGTATATCAACCATATGACCATATTGGGTCATACAATTATTGTGACAGTTCTTTTTTTAGCGTATACGTTGGAATTGATAAAAGGTTCTAGGACAATCGGATATTATACAGTTTTTAGCTTATTGGCAGTTGTTCCAGTGATAGCGGAGTATGTTATATACCAAAAGCAGCCAGAGAGTTCGTTTATACGTCACGTTATTGGTATTGGATATAGTGTTTTGTATCTATTTGCTATTTTTACGACGCATAGTGTTACCCCATTTGTCTATGCATTTCCGATGTTTATGGTGATTATTTTATTTATGGATGTGCGGTTTTGTATTTTGATTTGTGTGGGGGCTATTCTTGGGAATGTTGCTTATATTGCTTATTATGCTGTTTCTATCGGGTATCATGCCGAGGAAATTCCGGACTTGGAAATTCGTGTTGCCGCGCTCTTGTTAACAGGGATATTTATGGTGATGTCAACAGTGGCTGTGAAAAAGGTAAATGGAGAAAAATTAAAGATTATGGAGCAGCAGGAACAGGAGAATGCTACACTATTGGAAAATGTTTTAGGTACATCAAACAGCATGGTTTCTGGAATTGGGGAGGTCGTGGAGAAAATGAAGCATATGGGTGAATCGGTTACTCATATTCGAGAATCCATGAATCAGGTTTCAGCAGGCAGTACGGAAACAGCGGAATCTGTTATGGCACAGATGCTGCGTACAGAACAGATTCAACAGCATATTGTAAATGTAAAAGAATCAACGGCTGGTATAGAACAGAATATGGCAGAAACAGAGCGCAGGGTAGAGGAAGGCATGCAGCAGATGAATGCCCTGTCACAGCAGGTTGATATATCTATTTCTGCAAACAAAGAGATGTTAGAGAAGATGAACGCCTTGCGGGAATATTCCAATCAGATGAATACAATTATAGATACGATTAACAGTATTGCAGGAAGTACTGGAATGCTTGCACTTAACGCAAGCATTGAAGCGGCCCGCGCTGGTGAATCGGGTAAGGGATTTGCTGTTGTGGCAAGTGAAATTTCAAATCTTGCAAATCAGACGAAAATGGCAACCGTGGATATTACAAAGTTGATTGAGAATATCAAGAAAGAATTACAATCGGTTATTGAGGCCGTGGATGTTGTGACAGACAGCAACCATGCCAGCGAGAACAATACGCAGGTAGTAACAGACAGTTTTGATGGTATTGCTGGCGAAACCAAACATATTGGGGAGCAGACACGGGAATTGCTTGATATTGTGGAGTCGTTAAAAACAGCAAATGCAGATATTGTAGAAAATATCCGAACGATTTCTGCGATTGTTGAGGAAGTGTCGGCACATGCAAATGAAACATATAATGCATGTGAGGAAAATTCGCGTTTGGTGGATTCTGTGACAGAGATTGTACAGGAATTAAATGATGATGCACAAAAGCTGCAAAGGTTTTCTAAAGAATAATAGTCAAAAACAGTTGCTTTTTTAGTGAGTGTGTGTTAGAAT
>ERZ778512.862-NODE-862-length-22523-cov-9.012996_pt1 | contig 22523 bp, 19 predicted proteins | sample MGYA00510346_ERZ778512 | MGnify/ENA primary metagenome ERZ778512 (study PRJEB29527, sample SAMN07138962) | mouse gut metagenome | material: feces | host: mouse | place: China:Nanjing | collected 2016-01-25 ...
CTGGAAATAACTAAAAATCATTCAAATAAATTATAGAACTATGCTAAAAAAAATTGCACTTGTAATGTTGCTTGCACTCCCAATGGGTGTATTTGCACAGAACCTGAAATTCGGTCACATTAATGCACAGGAAATCATCACTGTGATGCCAGAATTCACCAAAGCTCAAAATGATATTCAGACTTTAGAAAAACAACTCACAGCCGAACTTCAGAGAACGCAGGAAGAATTCAACAAGAAATACCAAGAATTCCAACAAGCTATCGCTAAGGATTCTCTTCCTCCCAACATTGCTGAAAGAAGACAAAAAGAATTGCAAGATATGATGCAAAGACAAGATCAATTCCAACAAGATGCTCAACAGCAAATGGCGAAAGCACAAAATGATGCCATGACTCCTATCTATCAGAAGTTGGACAATGCTATCAAAGCCGTAGGCGCTGCTGAAGGAGTAATCTACATCTTCGACTTGGCAAGAACTTCGATTCCATACGTAAACGAATCACAAAGTATCAACTTGACTAACAAGGTAAAAGCACATCTTGGTATCAAATAAAGACAGCCGCTAAGAACAAGAAATACTAAAAGCGAAAGCGAAAGAAGTTTAAACTTCTTTCGCTTTCGTTTTTTTGGCGTACATTTGCGTATATAAATCCTGTTTGTCATGAATCAACATCTATCACATGCACCCGGCCCCATTGGAGTATTCGACTCCGGTTACGGTGGTCTGACTATCCTGGACAAGATAAGAGAAACATTACCGGAATATGATTATATGTATCTGGGAGATAACGCGCGTGCTCCTTACGGGACACGTTCTTTTGAAGTCGTATATGAATTCACCCGGCAAGCTGTCAACAAACTATTCGAAATGGGATGCCATTTGGTGATATTAGCTTGCAACACCGCTTCCGCCAAAGCTTTGCGCAGCATTCAAATGAATGATTTGCCGAATATTGACCCGACACGCCGCGTACTCGGCGTGATTCGTCCTACGGTAGAATGCATCGGCGACATCAGCAAGAACCGGCATATCGGTGTACTGGCAACGGCAGGCACCATCAAATCCGAATCTTATCCGCTGGAAATACATAAGCTGTTCCCTAATATTCAAGTAAGCGGAGTAGCATGCCCGATGTGGGTGCCGTTGGTAGAAAACAATGAATCGCAAAACGACGGAGCCGACTACTTCATCCGCAAATATATTGACCAGTTGCTCTCAAAAGACCCGCAGATAGACACCGTCATCCTTGGATGTACTCACTTCCCGCTCCTTCTTCCTAAAATCCGGCAATATATCGCCAATGACATTAGTGTTGTCTCACAAGGCGAATATGTAGGAGAAAGCTTGAAAGATTATTTAAGAAGGCATCCGGAAATGGACGCAAAGTGCACGAAGAACGGAAACTGCCAATTTTATACCACAGAAGCAGAAGAGAAGTTCTCTGAATCAGCGTCTACATTTCTAAATCGGCAAATTAGCGTAAAACACATAACACTCGAATAAATATTACGGGAAGAACAACTTTATCCAACTGCAAAGATAATTCTTGTTAGCTTGTTTTGGTAACATATCGACAAAAAATTATATATTTGTACTTTCAAATCGTTAGTAAAAATGAAACAGGAATTTACACGAATCGCAGTAAAAGTAGGGAGTAATGTATTGGCACGTCGCGACGGAACGCTGGACGTCACCCGCATGTCGGCACTTGTCGACCAGATAGCGGAATTGCATAAATCCGGTGTGGAAATCATTATGGTTTCTTCGGGAGCCGTTGCTTCCGGACGCAGCGAAATACACCCTCAAAAAAAACTCGACAGTGTAGACCAACGTCAGTTATTTTCTGCCGTCGGCCAGGCAAAGCTAATCAACCGCTACTACGAACTTTTTCGCGAACACGGCATTGCTGTCGGTCAAGTACTGACTACGAAAGAGAATTTTGGCACTCGCCGCCATTATCTGAATCAAAAAAACTGCATGACAGTGATGCTTGAAAACAACGTCATTCCCATTGTCAACGAGAACGATACGATTTCTGTCAGTGAGCTGATGTTCACGGACAACGACGAACTGTCCGGGCTCATCGCTTCCATGATGGACGCACAAGCACTTATCATCTTAAGCAATATCGACGGTATTTATAATGGTTCTCCTGCCGATCCCAATTCTTCCGTCATTCAGGAAATCGGTCATGGGAAAGATTTATCCAACTATATCCAGGCATCCAAGTCCAGCTTCGGGCGGGGGGGCATGTTGACAAAAACAAACATTGCCCGCAAAGTAGCCGACGAAGGAATTACAGTCATCATCGCCAACGGAAAACGTGACAATATCCTGGTCGACTTGCTGCACCATCCCGAAAATACACTTTGCACACGTTTCATCCCTGCAAAGGAACCGGTATCCAGCGTCAAAAAATGGATTGCACACAGCGAAGGGTTCGCAAAGGGTGAAATTCATATCAACGAGTGCGCCACAGAAGTATTAAACTCAGAGAAAGCGGTCAGCATACTTCCGATTGGAATCACCCGCATCGAAGGAGAATTTGAAAAAGACGACATCGTGCGCATCATGGATTTCCAGGGCAACCAAGTAGGTGTAGGAAAAGTAAACTGTGATTCAAAGCAGGCACAAGAATCCATTGGCAAACACGGGAAGAGGCCTGTGGTTCATTATGATTATCTGTATATCGAATGAAAACAGTATCAACAGAACGGTATAAAACAAGCAGCAAACAGAAATACAAGACTCTTTATTTGCAACAAATTTTTAATAGCCAATATCTGTTTCCTAGAACAAACCATACAACTCCATGCTATTAAACGAAACCGGTACGAAATGAATCATATCTCCAATTATCAGTGTCTAAACCGGCCAAGACTTTCTTGCCGAATTTTTATGCTGCAATCCGGTTTCAGCCGTTTCAGTATTATCCGCAAACGCCTTGGCAGAAGGGGATAGCGGCTGAAGGCAAAAAGAACATCCCCTGCGAGAATAGGCTGTAGCCAGGGGGGAGTGCTTTCAGCGCATTCAGCTTTTCAGGACTTGACAATAGAGCTATTATATTCACCGTGGTGGGTATATATACTCACCATACTGGAGCTATATGCCCACCGTAGTGAATCTATATGCCCACCACGCGGAGTATATAGATTCATCACCCAAAGAAAGTAAAGGTATACACTTTTGCATTCAGGAGTGACTTCAGCTAAAAACACCGATGAAAAGGGACTTTTTTGAAGAGCTGAAAGCTGAAGGCGTTTTTTTACTTTTTATATTTGGCAGGAGACTTAGCTGTAACAAATAGGAATTTTAACTGTAACAAGTAGGAGACTTGACCGTAAGAAGTACTACACTCAATGAAATGACATAGGAGACTTGAGTAAGTCAAGTACATGGCCCGGCTTACTTCAGTAGTGCTTTGGTTCATCCCTGCACAAGAAATGTGTTCTCCGAACCTATTTTTGAACTTTGGTTTAAAAGAGAGTGCTATAAATAGAATAGTCAACCAACATTTATTTTGTTTTTCAACGGGTTTTATTCACATCATTCACTATATTTGCATAGTTTATCTTTCCATTTAATGCAAAAAAGGAACAAATGACTACAAATTCAAACGAAACCTTTGCAGCCGTACAGGCAGCAAGCCGGGAATTAGCCTTGCTGAGTGATGACATCATCAATCAGATTTTAAATGCAGTGGCTGACGCAGCAGTTGCAGAAACGCCTTTCATTCTTGCCGAGAATGAGAAAGATCTCACACGAATGGACAAAAATGATCCGAAATACGATCGGCTGAAATTGACGGAAGAACGTTTGAAAGGTATCGCAGCGGACACACGTAATGTAGCTACACTCCCCTCTCCTTTAGGTAAAGTACTGAAAGAGACTGTTCGTCCTAATGGAATGAGATTGACGAAGGTCAGCGTTCCTTTTGGAGTGATAGGAATTATTTATGAAGCACGTCCTAATGTCAGTTTCGATGTATTCTCTCTTTGCTTGAAGAGCGGGAACGCTTGCGTTCTGAAAGGTGGAAGTGACGCAGACTGTTCCAACCGCGCTATCATCAATGTGATTCATGAAGTACTGAAAAGATTCAATGTCAATCCGCATGTTGTAGAACTACTTCCGGCTGACAGAGAAGCTACGGCAGCATTACTGAATGCAGCAGGCTATGTTGATTTGATTATTCCCAGAGGAAGTAGTGGACTTATCAATTTTGTACGCGAGAATGCAAAGATTCCCGTTATTGAGACAGGGGCTGGCATTTGTCATACTTACTTTGATGAGTTTGGAGACGTAAGCAAGGGGGCGGATATTATCCATAATGCCAAGACACGCAGGGTGAGTGTATGTAATGCGTTGGACTGTACTATCGTGCACGAGAAAAGACTGGCTGAACTCCCCGTGCTTTGTGAGAAGTTGAAAGGTAGTAATGTGATTATTTATGCTGACCCGCTAGCTTATCAGGCATTAGAAGGACACTATCCTGCCGAACTCTTGCAGCATGCGAAGGCAGAAAGTTTCGGAACTGAGTTTCTGGATTACAAAATGGCCGTCAAGACCGTGAAGAGCTTTGAAGATGCCTTGGGGCATATCTATGAAAACAGTTCGAAGCATAGCGAATGTATCGTCACGGAAAACAAGGAACGTGCGGCGTTGTTTACAAAGATAGTAGATGCCGCTTGTGTATATACTAATGTATCCACCGCTTTCACCGACGGAGCACAATTCGGTTTAGGAGCCGAAATAGGTATCAGCACGCAGAAACTGCATGCACGGGGCCCGATGGGACTGGAAGAAATCACTTCTTACAAGTGGATCATCGAAGGAGATGGACAAACTAGAAGAAGTTGAGAGTTGAGAGTTAAGAGTTGAAAATTGAGAATTAAAAATAAATGATATGAAGAAATTTACTTGTGTACAGGACATCGGCGATTTAAAATCGGCCCTTGCAGAAGCATTTGAAATCAAGAACGATCGCTTCAAATATGTCGGATTGGGCAGGAATAAGACATTAATGATGATCTTCTTCAATTCCAGCCTGCGCACCCGTCTCAGCACACAGAAAGCGGCACTGAATCTGGGAATGAACGTTATGGTGCTGGATATCAACCAAGGCGCCTGGAAATTGGAGACCGAACGGGGTGTTATCATGGATGGCGACAAGCCGGAACATTTATTAGAGGCTATTCCTGTAATGGGATGCTACTGTGATATAATCGGAGTACGTTCGTTCGCCCGTTTCGAGAATCGTGACTTCGACTATCAGGAAACGATTCTGAATCAATTCATCCAACACTCGGGACGTCCGGTATTCTCCATGGAGGCAGCAACCCGCCATCCGCTACAGAGTTTCGCTGACTTGATTACAATTGAAGAGTATAAGAAAACTCCACGTCCGAAAGTGGTCATGACCTGGGCACCGCATCCCCGTCCATTGCCGCAGGCCGTTCCAAATTCTTTTGCGGAATGGATGAACGCTACCGATTATGATTTTGTCATTACCCACCCTGAAGGATACGAACTGGCTCCCGAATTTGTAGGAAATGCCAAGGTAGAGTATGACCAGATGAAGGCTTTTGAAGGAGCCGACTTTGTATATGCCAAAAACTGGGCTGCTTATGCAGGCAATAATTACGGACAGATATTGAGCAAAGACCGCACATGGACAGTAAGCGACCGCCAGATGGCCGTCACCAACAATGCTTATTTCATGCACTGCCTGCCGGTTCGCAGAAATATGATTGTCACGGATGATGTCATTGAAAGTCCGCAATCAATCGTCATTCCGGAAGCTGCCAACCGTGAAATCTCGGCAACAGTCGTTCTGAAGAAATTGCTTGAAAGCATCTAGCATTACAAAAAACATATGCACATGAGAAAAAACAAACTAACAGCCATTTTGCTATGCCTGTCTCTTGCAGGCATAGCAAATGCCCAGGAGAAAAGCCCTCAGGTAATAAAATCAGAGCCGCAATTAGAAGACATCTACAATGTACTGGAAGCTATGGATACTCATATTTTCCGTTTCGACTTGAAAGAGTTCCTGAACAAAACATATTCAGTCAACGTCTATGTAGACGAATACGAAAAAGGAAAATCACCCAAGCAAGCACATAGCATCAGGCTTGGAAACAATATCCAGTCGTTGAATGTAGTACCGGAAGAACACCGGCAAACTTTCCGGGAAATAAAACATATTCCGGAAGGAAAAAACGAATGGGAAGAAATAAAAGAACTGGCAGTGTATCTTAGAAAGTCCAATGATTCAACTTCAGTCTGTACCATCAACGTGCCTGGAGCCATGCGGGGCGGTGTGCCTTTAAAATTACGGCCGGTAGAGAAATATCATTCCTACGTTTATTATCCGCGCCCATTCAAATTTCAGACTATAAAAGAGGGAGAAGAAGAACATTTCAAAATTCCCCTGATTTTATACGGTTCAGCCTGGCTGGACGAGAAATATAAGATCATCCGATTCTGCGGAGAGAAAGAAATTGACCCGGAAATGAAAGCGGAAATACTAAAAGATATACCACATTATTATATAATAGGGATAGAATTCAAATCTGACAAGAAAGAATGATTCAATCTTTTATTTATCAGGCACGGGTCAGGCAACTATTTTTACATTTCCGGTTTATAATCTATAAGTTGGCTAATCCGTGTCCGATATCCTATAATTACTACTGTCCAAATTAACGTTCCGTCTCTTTACCTGCTTCCTGCCAGGAATTGAATCCTTTATCGAGGTCAAAGACTTTATAGCCTTTCGCACTCAGAATGGCAGCAGCCTTCTTACTCCGTTTGCCGCTACGGCAATATACAGCCACCGGTTTGTCTTTTTGCAATAACGAGTCCGCCATGGCAGCAAAAGAATCATCCATCACATTGATATTAATCGTTTTTGCGATATGCCCTTCCGAATATTCGGCCAATGTGCGGACATCCAGACGCTGTATATCCTCATTCTGAATAAGAGTATCGAAATCCTCTACATCCATTGACTGAAAGTCCCCTTTCTGCTGACAGGAGAAGAGGGAAGAAAGAAATAAAAATATCCCCACGGCCAGTTGATTCATTTTAAACATATGTACTCAATTCTTCAATTCAGTTCCGGGATATAGTCAAATCCGGGATTACAATATTTGTCTGACTCTTCGCCAGTCCCGTTCTCACCGTACTTGTAATATTTAAACTTAATCTTTATCACCCGGTCAGGATTTTCCGCATCTACATATTTCTCCAAAGGAACAGAGATATAAGCGCGTCGGTTGTAATACTCCGCATCACTGTTCGCATCATGATATAATAACATATTCACAATGCCTTTTGTTGCCAGTTCGGATACATCTTCCACTATGCCGAATACATGTCCCTTGCCAGTGCTGACTTTCAGATTCAGAATCATATTCAGATAATTCCGTCCCAGCCAAATGCTGACCATCTCTACAGGATCAGTCTTTACGCCGTCTTTATAAACCGGATCATCTTCCGGCTTGGGCTCCGGCGTCACAAGTGACTGCAAAGAATGAATACGGACACCGCCCGTCAGCAGTTCATAATTACTCATTACACGTCTGGAAGTATTCGGAGAAATAGCAGACTTTGTACGGTCTTCCAATACAGGCAACGACTCCCCTTTATCGGGGATAAGCGTCTGTATGCTACCATCCTCGCCGGACACTACTGTAACAAATTCCAGTTGCACCGAAGGATAATAATAGTCGTCATCTCCACAAGCAGTCATCAGGAATAGCAATCCCCACAACCAGACTATATGTAATTTACTTCTTCTCATTGGCAAGCAGCTAAATGATTTACTAACGGATTGGAATACATCAATAACAACTTCTCACGCAAAAATCCTTCATCCTTATTCGGAATCTTTATCTTGCTTAATTGTTGCTCGATATAGTTTATAAACCGTTGTTTCTCTTCTTCGGTATAGTTAGACGCAAACTTTGTCGTACCATTCAGCCAGTCGTATGCAACATAATTGCCCGGATACATACGGTAGTTACAATGAATCCTGCGGTCGATGCATGAAGAAATGCGGGCAAACAGTTCCGGTTTCGGCAACGAACGGTCCAAACATTGCAACTCATCATTCAGACAGGGGGCAACCTGAAAGTGCACTCTGCCTTTATAGCCGAACAGACCGGTCTGCATATTAATCAAATCGTCCTGAGTGGTCTTCTTGTATCCCTCCACATCCCTTTTCAATTGAAACTCCTGCGCTTTCAAAAAGTCGCAAGGGTCATACTCGTATGAAATGGCAAGCGGAGCGATATTCATTTCCATCAGACGTTCTACCCAATCGCCTTCGCCACCCATTGCCAACATTTTCAATACACTATCTTGTGTACGGTCGTTGGAATCTTTCGCGCGTCCTTCACGCTGCGCAATCCAGATGGACTGTTTTTTCTGCGAAATAGTGTAATGCATATAACGGGACATTCGTGCCGAAGACTCAAGCATCTGACGCATGGCCAATGCCCGCTGCACTATAAAGGATTTGTTGACACGAACCAGTTTCTTTATCCAAGGATAGATCAGCAGGTTGTCACCAATCGCAATCTCGACTGTATCCATCCCCTGGTCAATCAGCAGAATGGAAAGAAAGCCCGAGTCAAGAATAATATCCCTGTGATTTGATATGTACGTATAGGCCTTGCACTTGTCCGGTATAGCGGCATGGTCCAGTGTCAATCCGTCAGTATGGTCCGCCGCTATCTTCCACAAGATACCATAACAGAATGCTTCCTGAAACTCCAGTTTAGTCTTGCAAGCACGCATTTTCTGCGCAAGAAGTTCGAATGGAACGTTCGGGATAGCTCCGGTGGCAGCTTTCTGAAAAGCCGGATCAGCAATCAGTTCCTCAAAGATCTGAGGAAGTTCCTCATCATTATAAGGGCGAATCTCATTAAATTCTGTCAGGTCCATAGCGTGATTAAAATTTGTTTTCTATTATATCAGTCATCACATCCTTTATATCCAGTCCGGCCGCACGCACTTGCTGGGGAATAAAGCTGGTAGCAGTCATCCCCGGAGTCGTATTCACTTCGAGAAGGTTAAGCTTTTCACCGTCGGTCACTATATAGTCCACACGGATAATGCCGGAGCAACCCAATATATCATAGATAGCCGAAGTCAACATCTGCACACGCTTGGTCAGTTCGTCCGAGATGCGCGCGGGAGTGATTTCATCTACCTGACCATTGTATTTTGCATCGTAATCAAAAAACTCATTGTGCGTCACCACTTCCGTAGGCGGGAAGATGACTGTCTTCTCTTTGGTCTTATAGCAACCGCAAGTCAATTCCGTTCCATCCATAAATGCTTCGACAAGCACTTCTTCCGCTTCTCCGAAAGCCTTAACAATGGCCGGTTGGATTTGTTCTTTCGTTTTTACCTTGGTAACGCCGAAACTCGAACCACCCAGGCTGGGCTTAATGAAGCAAGGCAAACCAATCTTTTCAATGACATCCTCGTCGGAAACTGATTGTCCCTGACGCAACAGTAATGATTCGGCAATGCGTACGCCAAAAGCTTTCAGATACTGGTTGCAGGCAAATTTGTCATAGGTAATGGCAGCAGCCAATACTCCACAGCAGGAATACGGAATACGCATCATGTCGAAATAACCTTGCAGGCGACCGTCCTCGCCCGGTGTGCCATGAATAGTGATATAAGCAAAATCGAACACCACCTTCTCTGTCCCGTTCGTAAAACTAAAATCATTTCTGTCCACCGGAACCCTGTTTCCATCCGGCAATTGTACTTCCCAGCGACGACCTTCCATCTCCACAATGTACAAATTATACTTTTCCTTATCTATAAAGGAATAAATACCCTGTGCACTACGCAGGGAAACTACGATTTCAGAGGTATCTCCCCCTGCCACGATAGCAATGTTGCGTTTCATTCTAATTCTCTATTACTTATATAGCCTCTCCACTTCTCGATAAGCCGGGTCATGTCATCCGGAAGTTCGGAAGTAAAATGCATTTCCTCACCTGTGACGGGATGCACAAACCCCAACGTCATAGCATGCAAAGCCTGTCGGGGACAAGTGTCAAAGCAATTATTTACAAACTGTTTGTATTTACTAAAATGAGTTCCTTTCAGTATCTCATGCCCGCCATAACGTTCGTCATTGAACAGTACATGACCGATATGCTTCATGTGGACACGAATCTGATGGGTACGCCCCGTTTCAAGTATACATTCCACAAGGGTGACGTATCCCAAGCGTTCCAACACACGGTAGTGCGTAACGGCATGCTTGCCCATCGTCGGGTCGGACATCACTGCCATCTGCATCCGGTCTTTCGGATTGCGGGCGATATTACCGACAATCGTTCCTTCATCCTGTTCTACAACGCCCCACACCAGAGCACGATATCTGCGTTTGGTAGTCTTATTAAAGAATTGGAGTCCCAGATTTGTTTTAGCGTCCGGCGTTTTGGCAATCACCAGCAAGCCCGAAGTGTCTTTATCAATCCGGTGGACAAGTCCGACATGCGGATCGTTCGCATCATAATCGGGGTTATCTTTCATGTGCCATGCAAGGGCATTGACGAGCGTACCGTGATAATTACCGTGTCCCGGATGCACTACCAATCCCGCAGGTTTATTCACGACCATCAGATACGGGTCTTCATAAACGATATTAAGGGGAATATCTTCAGGAATAATTTCATTTTCATAGCGCGGACGGTCCATCATCACCGTGATGACATCCAACGGCTTCACTTTATAGCTGCTTTTCACCGGTTTGCCGTTGGCCATAACGAACCCGTCTTCGGCAGCTTTCTGGATACGGTTGCGCGAGGCGTTGACCATACGCTCGAACAGATACTTGTCGACTCTGACCATCGCCTGACCTTTGTCTACAACCACGCGGAAGTGTTCGTAAAGTTGGGCTTCGTTACCGACAGGTTCTATATCATCCAAGTCATTTTCCAGTCCGTCCGGAAGTTCTTCCTCTATCATGTGAGTCTGTTTCTGTTATTTATCAATTAAAACCAACTGTCTTCCTGAGCAGGAGACGCGTCTGATGCCACAGGTTCTTCCGTATCCATACTGGTATCAGCAGCATCGTCTTCCAGCATATTACCTGCCCCATTTCCTACCATTAGCGTGAGGGCGGAACCTACGGGAACTTTTTCCCCTGCCGTCAACTGGCGTCCCTGGTATTTCACACCATACACCCAATCTTTCTCACCATGTATCAACTGAATTTCAGTCAGTTTGAAGCCGGCACTCTGCAACTTCGCTTCTGCTTGCCGAAGGGAACTGTTATCCGCCACATCAGGAATGGCACGCAAAGGAATGTCCTGGGTATTGACTGTCAGGTATACAGTACGGCCTTCTTTTACTTTTTCTCCTACTCCCGGCTTTAAGTCAAGAATGATACCAGCGGCTTTGTCCTTGACATATTTGGTGTCGGAAATCACACACACCAGCCCATGATTACGGAACATTTTTGTTGCTTCTTCCACTGTCATGCCTTTCACATCGGGCACCATGACCGTCTCACCATGATGTGTATGCATATCGAGCCATTTCAACACACCGAATACCATCACTATCACCACCACAATCATGGCGATAATATTCAACCAGAAAAATTTATTTGTTTTAAAAGAAAAGAATTCTTTAATAGTCATACGCATTGCTGTTAATATGCGCCAAAGATACTACAAAATAGTTGAACTTTTAAAAAGTAGGCGATGAAAAATATCCTCAACCACGACGCAGGGGCACTAATTATCGCCAGAATTGCTGTAACTATAATCCCCACTCCTATAGATTTCAACAACCCTATTATGATTATGCGTTTTTTTCGGTCACGTACAGAAACAAAAAAGGCGAAGAATATACTCTCCGCCTTTTTTGTTTCCCTGATGGCAAGTGATTACCACTTTTGTCCGTTGTACTCATCAGAAACAGTCAGTTTCTTTCTGCCTTTTGCACGGCGGGCAGCTAATACTCTACGACCATTAGCCGATGCCATTCTCTCACGGAAACCGTGTTTGTTCTTTCTCTTTCTGTTAGAGGGTTGAAATGTTCTTTTCATTACTGTATCTTATTTTTATGTTATTATTCTACGTAATCGGGCTGCAAAAATAGGCACTTTTTTTAAATTAACCAAGAGATAACTCATTTTTGCTCAAAAGTTTTTGTGTTTTTTACCGATTTAGATTACTTTTGCACCCGAATTCCTACGAAAACAATTAAATAACAATAATATATTAAGAAGAATAGCAGTATGATTAATGCTCAAGACATCAAAAACGGAACTTGTATCCGTATGGACGGAAAGCTCTATTTCTGTATTGAATTCCTGCATGTAAAACCAGGTAAAGGTAATACCTTCATGCGTACTAAACTGAAAGATGTAGTAAGCGGATACGTTATCGAACGCCGTTTCAACATCGGTGAAAAACTGGAAGATGTACGTGTAGAACGTCGTCCTTACCAGTTCTTATATAAAGAGGGAGAAGATTATATCTTCATGAACCAGGAAACTTTTGACCAACACCCAATCGCACATGACTTAATCAACGGTGTTGACTTCTTACTTGAAGGCGCTGTATTGGACGTTGTTTCCGATGCTTCTACCGAAACCGTACTTTACGCTGATATGCCAATCAAGGTTCAGATGAAAGTTACTTATACAGAACCGGGAATGAAAGGTGATACAGCTACTAACACTCTGAAACCTGCCACTGTAGAATCAGGCGCAACTGTTCGTGTTCCGTTGTTCATCAGCGAAGGCGAAACAATCGAAATTGATACTCGCGACGGTTCTTACGTAGGACGCGTGAAAGCATAATTGACAAGAACATATAAAAACAGCCGATAGTCCAATGACTACCGGCTATTTTTATATACATACGGTTCTGTTCTTATTTATATCCTGCCGCTTTGGCAATTCTCTTCGGAATTTCAGTATTGTCTATCTTTTCACCAAACAAGTGAGAACCGGCTCCGATAGCGAATACCGGAACAAAACCTGCAGAGTGTCCGCCGCTTACCCAGCCGACCATAGATATTTCATCCATCACCTCTTTGGCACGTGCAGCCATTGGTTCGCTCTTTGAGTACATGCTTTCAGCAAATACCACCTTGTTCTTCACGAATGACTTTTCAAACTCATCACGCAATTTTTTTTCCTGTTCCCACGAAATAGGGAATTGTTTCCAGAAGCCCATTTCCTCACCAAGGAATGTTTTCATGTCTTCCCAAGTCACTTTATTGCCTTTTGATTTTCTCAATTCGCTGATACGTTGTGAAAGTCCGTCAGCAGAATGTTTCTGATATTGCAATGCTTTCAGGTTCAACGCATACTTTCCTGTGCCAAGTACGATACCGCCTGTTTCATGGTCGGCTGTGACAACAATTAAAGTTTCTTTCGGGTGCTTCTTATAAAATTCGTAAGCCACCTTAACGGCATCGTCCATATCTTTCACTTCATTGAACACAGTAGCGGCGTCATTAGCATGGCAAGCCCAGTCTATCTTTCCACCTTCTACCATCAGGAAGAAACCTTTATTCTTACCTTTCGTCAGGAAATCGATAGCGCTTTCGGTAATCTGTGCCAATGTCAAATCACCCTCTTTGCGGTCAATGGCATAAGGCAGGCAGGACGGATTTGCTCCTTCTTCCTGGATAAGAATCATTTTGTCAGCTTTGCCGGCTTTCGCTTTATAGTCATTGTAACCACGCGCCACTGTATATCCTGATTCTTCAAAAATAGGGAAAATACTCGGAACCTCCTTCTTGTCAAAAGAAGTATTCGGTTTCAGGAAACCACCGCCTGCATAGAAATCAAAATTAGCCTTCGGCAAGTCAAGGGCAATTTCATAATTCATACCACGATCCGGTTGGTGTGCGTAAAATGCGGCTGGAGTGGCATGGTCTACACTGACAGAAGTAGTGACACCTACTTTCTTGCCGGCTTTCTTCGCTTTTTCGGCTACTGTCTGAATCGCATTCTTATCTTCTCCTACAGAAATAGCATGATTATACGTTTTCTGTCCCGTTGCCAACGCAGTGCCTGCAGCGGCAGAGTCGGTTACTGAATTTGTCGCAGAGAAAGTAGTTGCCATGGTAGCGACCGGGAATTGAGTGAATAATAAAGGATCGACACCAATACGTCCGTTTTGAAGTTCGGCCTGATACATCTCCGTACCATTCACTTGGTTCACTCCCATCCCATCCCCGATGAAATAGAATACGTACTTTGCCTGACCGTTTGCCACAACGGAGATAAGGACAAAGAACAGTGTGTAGATTAACTTTTTCATTTTTTAGTAAGTTTATTATTAGATTAGTCGTCTACAAAAGTAGGAAAAAAAGAAGAAATTATCCGGATGCCATATTACAAATTCATCACATCTTGCTCAAACCTGTCCTTATCACCGGCAGCCTTGTTACGCATCCGGCTACGATAATTATAGATAGTCGCCAAAGAGTAGCCCAGGAAATGGGCTATCTTATTACTGTCTACCACTCCCAGGCGAATAAGGGCAAAAATGCGGAGTTCCGTTGTCAGCAGTTCGTCGGATTTCGGATATATGCGCCCCTCTTCTACCAGCAGTTCATTAAAGGCGGTAATAAAGTTCGGAAACAGTTTCAGGAAGGACTTGTCGAACTCATTATAGAATTCATTCCGTTCGTCACGGATGAACTGTTCGGATTTGATGGCTTTGAACAAGTCCTCGATACGTGACGCCATAGCCAGCTTCGCCAGTGAACGACGGTAAGTTTCCAACTTATCCAGATAGTTGACGCACCTGTCCAGATAGCGGGCGATATATACCTCTTTAATTTTTCCCATCTGTTCCAGTTCTTTGTTTACTGCCTGCATTTGTTTGTTCGCCAAGCTTAAATCACGCCGCATGGCAGACAGTTTCTTCATCCAGCGATACAAATAGAAAACAGCAATCAGGAGAAAGAAAGAGAGCATACTGACACTGATAAGCATTGCCTGTGAAACCGCACGTTCTTTTTCTTCCTTCAGTTTATAAGCCTTGTCGATAATAGGAAAGAATTCCGTCACCTCAATAAAACGCAGGCGGGCATTGCAAGCTACGGCATCTTCCATCGAACAGTTCAGATATTTATAAGCGCGGTCCACATCGCCCAGTTCATACATCAAGTGTGCCAGTTTCTGCAATGAAGCATATTCCCTGACCGAAGATTCCAAATCGGCAATAGCTGTCAGTATCAGGTAATAAATCTCTTTCTGCGTGTCTTCCTTTGCCGCATAGGCTTCGGAGAGCGTGTAATGAATATAAACTTTCTGCCGTTCATCCGTAGCATCTTTCAATGCAGCATTGAGAATCACCAACGCTGTATCCGCTTTGCCTGCCACGATGCATTTCTCCGCCATCACAATAGTACGGTTCTTTTCGGAGAGCATGACACTGATAATGGAGTCGCGGTAGGCATCGGTCTTCTCCCGGTACTTTTCTTTCTCTTCCCTGTTGGTGGTATAGTCCGCCAGCCAACCATAGCAAGCACGGTAGGTTTGATAATAATACATCAATGTGTTTCGGTCCAGTTTCTCCGTCCGAATACCGTCCAGTTCTTTCATAGCTTCGATATACATCCCCATCACTCCGAACACCGTGGCACGGTTGATGGTTATCTCGTTTGCCAGCTCCGGAGTATCGAGCAGAGGAAAAACGGTTTGTCTCTTATTTACATAATGAAGTGCGGAATCCGCCTGATAATGAAGGTAAGCATCGTATAAAGCACCATACAGCCGGTATTTATCGGCAGGCGCAACCGACCGGGACAGTTGCCTTTTCAGCACATCAATATCCTTCTCTTTCCGCTTCTGATAGGTTTCTTTCTTTTTGATAACCTCGTCCAGCCTTTCAAGTGCTGCCGCATTGTCATCTGCCGGAGCGGCAAACAATAAAAAAGGATAAACCAAGAGAAAAGCTAAAATACAGGCCATATTCTTCATAAGTCGGTTGTTTAAGATGTCACAAATATAGGGAATATCAGAATGAATACGAAATATTGCCTTAAAAGTTTTTTAATTCCCGTTTGTATTTCTCCACCATACATCGACAGTTAAACCACTCATTATAAATATCATAATAAAAAAACATGTTTATATTTCCATTCTACTCTCCTTCATGCGCTCTCCTATCTTTCTACATTTGCAACATCGGTTTGACCGAATAAGCATAAAAAATACACATTACCATGAAAAAGATTTTTTTAGTAACCGTTTTATCCGTTTTACTCTGCGGACACAATTCACTGTATGCTGCAAGCGTGATAAAAAAAGTAGCCCCTTCCTTTTGGTGGGCAAGTATGAACAATCCCGAACTGCAAGTATTGTTGTACGGAGAACAGATAAGTTCTGCCGATGTCAGCATCTCTTCGGACGACATCGTTTTGCAGGAAGTAGTAAAGCAAGACAATCCCAACTACCTCCTCCTCTATCTGAACACCTCGGAAGCAGCCCCGCAAACATTCGACATCTGCCTGAAACAGGGCAAAAAACAGACAGTCATCCCCTACGAACTCAAACAACGGAGAGCGGATGCCGCACAAATAGAAGGATTCAACTCGAGCGACGTGCTCTACCTCATCATGCCCGACCGCTTCGCCAACGGTGATGCTTCCAACGACGTCATCCCCGGAATGCTGGAAGACAGAGTGGACCGCAACGACTCCTTCGCCCGTCATGGCGGCGACTTCAAAGGAATAGAGCAACACTTGGACTACATCGCCGACTTAGGCGTCACCAGCGTTTGGCTCAACCCCATTCAGGAGAACGACATGCAAGGAGGCTCCTATCACGGGTATGCCATCACCGATTATTATCAGGCAGACCGCCGTTTCGGAAGCAATGAAGAGTTTCGCACGTTGGTAGAACAGGCACACTCCAAAGGGCTGAAGATAGTGATGGATATGATTTTCAACCATTGCGGCTCCGAGAACTATCTGTTCAAGGATATGCCCTCCAAAGACTGGTTCAACTTCAAGGGCAACTACGTGCAGACAACCTTCAAGACTGCTACCCAGTCGGACCCGTACGCTTCCGATTATGAAAAGAAAATAGCAGTGGACGGCTGGTTCACACAAAGTATGCCGGACTTCAACCAACGCAACCGCCACGTGGCTACCTATCTGATTCAAAGCAGTATCTGGTGGATTGAATATGCCGGTATCAACGGCATACGCCAAGACACACACCCGTATGCGGACTTCGACATGATGGCACGCTGGTGCAAGGCAGTGAACGATGAGTATCCCCGCTTCAATATCGTAGGCGAAACGTGGTTGGGCAACAACGTGCTTATCTCTTATTGGCAGAAAAACAGCCCGCTTGCCCACCCGCGCAACAGCTACCTGCCCACCGTCATGGACTTCCCGCTGATGGACCACATGAACAAAGCCTTCGACGAAGAGACCACCGACGGATATGGCGGACTGAGCCGACTCCACGAATACCTGTCGCAAGACATCGTCTTTGCCGACCCGATGCACCTGCTCACCTTCCTCGACAATCACGACACTTCCCGCTTCTACCGTTCGGAAGCAGACACCAAGAACCTCGACCGGTACAAACAGGCATTGGCTTTCCTACTCACCACACGCGGCATTCCGCAAATATACTACGGAACGGAAATCCTGATGGCTGCCGACAAGGCGAACGGTGACGGACTGCTTCGCTGCGACTTCCCCGGCGGCTGGCAAAATGACACTCATAATTACTTTGATGCGGCAAACCGCACCGCACTGCAAAACGAAGCATTCTCTTACTTGAAGAAGTTGCTGCAATGGCGGAAAGGAAACGAAGTGATAGCCAAAGGCAAACTGAAACACTTCTCGCCCCGTCAAGGAGTCTATGCGTACGAAAGGAAACACGGTGACCAGTCGGTCGTTGTCTTCCTCAACGGTACAGACCGCGAACAGACCATCGACCTCAGTGCTTATCAGGAAATACTGCCCCGCACCTCCGCACGCAACGTATTGGAAGGGAAAGAGGTGGAAATTGGAAAGGAATTGACACTTTCCCACCGTGGTGTCTGTGTGTTATCCTTTTAAAGAAGTTCACTTCGACTTATATTTCTTCGTATCAGCAGAATGCTTATTCATCTATCAATCAGAACAGTAGAATTTATATAGACTTGTATTTTTATTCTAACAGGCAGACGCAGCACACAAGGTCGCTACATTTGCAACATCCGAAACAAAAAGGGATAAACACACAAGTTAGCATTTAATTTAATACCATACATCCAATGAAAAAGAAACTTTTACTAATTGTATGTCTCTGCATTTCGTACATCACGAATGCGCAACAGCGACTCACATCGCCGGACGGTAATTTGGTAATGACCTTCCAAGTTGACAAGGAAGGTGCTCCCACCTACGACCTCACCTACAAAGGCAAAACGGTAATCAAACCCAGCACCCTCGGACTGGAACTCAAGAAAGAAGATAACACCCGCACGGACTTCGACTGGGTAGACCGCCGGGACCTGACCAAACTCGATTCAAAAACGAATCTCTATAACGGCTTTGAAGTGAAAGACATCAAGACTTCCACATTCGACGAAACATGGCAACCGGTATGGGGAGAAGAGAAGGAAATCCGCAATCATTATAACGAACTGGCAGCCACGCTGTATCAGCCCATGAACGAGCGTTCTATCCTGATTCGTTTCCGCTTGTTCAACGACGGTTTGGGATTCCGCTACGAATTTCCACAGCAGAAAAACCTGAACTACTTCATCGTCAAGGAAGAACATTCGCAATTTGCAATGGCAGGCGACCACATCGCCTACTGGATACCGGGCGACTATGATACGCAGGAATATGATTATACTATCTCCCGCCTGTCAGAAATCAGAGGTTTGATGAAACAGGCCGTCACTCCGAACTCTTCGCAGACTCCTTTCTCACAGACCGGCGTACAGACCGCACTGATGATGAAAACGGATGACGGCTTATATATTAACCTGCACGAAGCTGCCTTGATTGATTACTCCTGCATGCACCTAAACTTGAACGACCAGAATATGACATTCGAATCGTGGCTGACTCCGGACGCCAAAGGAGACAAAGGACACCTGCAAACTCCCTGCAACACTCCGTGGCGTACCGTTATCGTCAGCGATGATGCCCGCAACATCCTTGCATCCCGCATCACTCTGAACCTGAACGAACCTTGCAAAATCGCAGATGCCGCTTCATGGGTGAAACCGGTGAAATACATCGGCGTATGGTGGGACATGATTACCGGAAAAGGCTCTTGGGCATATACCGACGAACTGACCAGCGTCAAATTGGGTGAAACCGATTACTCCAAGACCAAACCGAACGGCAAACACTCCGCCAACACCGCCAATGTGAAACGTTACATCGACTTTGCCGCCGCCAACGGATTCGACGCCGTATTGGTGGAAGGCTGGAACGAGGGCTGGGAAGACTGGTTCGGCAACAGCAAGGACTATGTATTCGACTTCGTCACTCCGTATCCCGACTTTGATGTAAAAGAAGTACATCGTTACGCTGCAAGCAAGGGCATCAAGATGATGATGCACCATGAAACCTCTTCATCGGTGCGCAACTACGAACGCCATATAGACAAAGCCTACCAATTCATGGTAGACAACGGCTATAATTCCGTGAAAAGCGGCTACGTAGGCAACATCATCCCCCGCGGCGAACACCACTACGGACAATGGATGAACAACCACTACCTGTATGCTGTGAAGAAAGCCGCCGACTACAAAATCATGGTAAATGCCCACGAAGCAACCCGCCCGACAGGTATATGCCGCACCTATCCTAACCTCATCGGCAACGAATCCGCACGCGGAACCGAATACGAAGCCTTCGGCGGCAACAAGGTATATCACACCACCATCCTGCCGTTCACCCGTCTGGTGGGCGGACCGATGGATTACACTCCGGGTATCTTCGAAACTCATTGTAACAAGATGAATCCTGCCAACAACTCGCAGGTACGTTCCACCATCGCCCGCCAATTAGCCTTGTACGTGACCATGTACAGCCCGCTGCAAATGGCAGCCGATATCCCTGAAAACTACGAACGTTTCATGGACGCCTTCCAATTTATCAAAGACGTAGCCATCGACTGGGACGAAACGAACTACTTAGAAGCCGAACCGGGCGAATACATCACCATTGCCCGCAAGGCAAAAGGAACCGATGACTGGTATGTAGGTTGCACCGCCGGCGAGAACGGGCATACCTCCCGATTGGTATTCGACTTCCTCACACCGGGCAAGCAATACATTGCCACTGTGTATGCGGACGCCAAAGACGCTGACTGGAAAGAAAACCCGCAAGCGTATACCATCACCAAAGGTATCCTGACAAGCAAAAGCAAACTGAACCTGCGCGCGGCAAACGGAGGCGGTTATGCCATCAGCATCAAGGAGGTAAAGGATAAGGCAGAAGTAAAAGGGATGAAAAAGTTATAAGCTAACGTCATTGAGGGCTGACCAACCATTCGATAGTATCACAGAAGAAGTTATATCGGACAGACGTTAAGTGATAAATAAAAAAAGGATAAGAAAAACAGTTTTCAATAGGTATTTTTTAAGAGATAATTTACTTTTTGAATTAAACCAACTTTAAATTAAAAACATGAAAAAGAGCTTAAGACTAAAAGCCCTGCTCATCACCTTGGTAGGACTCTTCCTTTCTATAGGAGCATTTGCACAGCAAATCACCGTGAAGGGGCATGTGAAAGACGCAACGGGTGAACCTGTCATCGGCGCCAACGTACTGGTGAAAGGCACAACCAACGGAATGATAACCGATTTTGACGGTAATTTTACGCTGAATGCTCCCAAAGAATCCATTATCTCCATCTCATTCGTGGGATACCAGACTGTGGAAGTGAAAGCAGCTCCTTCCGTCATCGTGACATTACAGGACGACAGTCAACTACTGAATGACGTAGTTGTCATCGGTTACGGACAAGTGAAGAAGAACGACATGACCGGCTCGGTAATGGCTATCAAGCCCGATGAGCTGAGTAAAGGTATCACCACCAATGCTCAGGATATGTTATCGGGTAAAATTGCCGGCGTCAGCGTAATCTCCAACGACGGTACACCGGGTGGCGGCGCGCAAATCCGTATCCGCGGCGGTTCTTCATTGAATGCAAGCAACGACCCGTTGATTGTTATTGATGGTCTTGCCATCGACAACGAAGGTATCAAAGGGATGGCAAACGGACTATCAATGGTCAATCCGGCAGATATCGAAACCCTCACCGTACTGAAAGACGCCTCAGCAACCGCCATTTACGGTTCGCGCGCATCCAACGGCGTTATCCTCATCACCACCAAGAAAGGAAAGAACGGACAAGCTCCCAGCGTAAGCTATAACGGTTCCGTATCCTTCTCTAAGACCCAAAAACGTTATGATGTACTGAACGGAGACGAATATCGCGCTTATGCCAATCAATTGTGGGGCGAAAAATTACCGGCAAATTTAGGAACCGACAGCACAGACTGGCAGGACGAAATATTCCGCACGGCTGTCAGCACCGACCATCATGTCTCTATCAACGGAGGATTCAAGAACCTGCCTTATCGCATATCTTTAGGATATACAGGAACTAACGGTATCGTGAAAACATCCAACTTCCGGCGTTTTACCGCTTCCATAAACTTGGCTCCTTCTTTCTTTAATGAGCATCTGAAGTTCAACATCAACGCCAAATACATGAACGGTAAAAACCGCTATGCAGACGCCGGCGCCGCTATTGGCGGGGCATTGGCCATCGACCCTACCCGTCCGGTTTATTCTAACGAAGACCCTTACCAGTTCACAGGCGGATACTGGCAGAGCACCAATTCAACAAGCAACTTCAGCGACCCTGACTGGAAATATACGGTCAACCCGAACTCCGCCCAGAATCCGGTAGCTGCCTTGCACTTGAAGAACGACCAAAGCAACAGCAACGATTTTGTAGGAAATGTGGATGTAGACTACAAGTTTCATTTCCTGCCCGACCTTCATGTGCATGCAAGCATAGGCGGCGAATATGCGGAAGGTACTCAAACCACCCGTATATCCCCTTATTCATTCTCCAACAATTATTATGGATGGAACGGGGCTGTCACTCAATATAAATACAACCTCTCTTACAACATATACGCACAGTATTTCAAATCAGTGGGTGCAAACGATTTCGACCTGATGGTCGGTGGCGAAGAGCAGCATTTCCACCGCAACGGATTTGACGAAGGACAGGGTTGGGACCCGTACACTCAGGAAGCACACGATGCAAGCCTGCGCAGCCAGACCGCTTACGCCACCCGAAATACATTGGTTTCTTACTTCGGCCGTCTGAACTACTCGCTGTTGAACCGTTACTTATTCACATTCACCATGCGTTGGGACGGTTCGTCACGTTTTTCCGAAGACAACCGTTGGGGTACATTCCCGTCATTGGCACTGGGATGGAAGATTAAAGAAGAAAACTTCC
>ERZ778512.879-NODE-879-length-22220-cov-4.737514_pt1 | contig 22220 bp, 19 predicted proteins | sample MGYA00510346_ERZ778512 | MGnify/ENA primary metagenome ERZ778512 (study PRJEB29527, sample SAMN07138962) | mouse gut metagenome | material: feces | host: mouse | place: China:Nanjing | collected 2016-01-25 ...
AACTGTTTGTATGAGCCAAAATATCCAGATGATACCAACAGGGCCATTTTTCATAATCATTAAAAACATATGCGCTTCCCTCAGGGTTGAGTCGCTCGGGAGGTCTCTTTCTTATTTTTACGATATCTGTCACCGATTTTATTTCAGTAACTCTTCTAAAAGATTCCAATGCCGTGGTAATTTCTTTTGTAATATCAAAGGCATCTTCATAACCAGCCCTTGCAACACAAGCAGCTTTAATGATGTCCGAGCCGGCAGCTGCGTATCTGTTGCAGTCAGTATCGCCTTCGCCGAACAATTTCGGGGATATCATTTTGAATGCTTCTATTGCATTCTTCAGAACAGGAGTATCTTTATACACCAGTTTTTCGCCAAGATATTTTACACCAACCTCTTGATTTTCATATGGTCCTGCATTTTTGTTAGACCCATGAAAACCATTGCCCAGCCAACCGTTTTCTTTTTGGCATGTAATGATGCTTTGGATTATTTTCTCTTGCAAAATCCTATCCTGCAAATCTCTTTTTTCGTCGTCTGTGATATTTTTCAGTATATCGTTTTTAACATGATAAACAATCGAGGGATTCGCATGCTGCACTAAAAACTCTGATATCCTGTTAAGCATGCTGCTTTGATCACTGTTGGAAGCTCGTCTTGCAGAATCCTTCATTTTCATACATGAAAGTTCTTCCATATTTTTCGTCATTCCTTTCCAAGGCACAAACAAATTGTGAAAGTTTTATCAAATTCTTTCACTCTTTTTTCTCCCTTTAATATTTGGACAATGTAATCTGATATAATTACTCTATATCAATTCACTTAGGAATTGTAAATAAATACACAAAAATCATTCCATTTTGTCTTTTTCCGTGATTTCTCTAATAACCCTGCATGGATTGCCTACAGCAAGACTATGTGGTGGAATATCTCTTGTTACAACACTACCAGCTCCAATAACAGCCCCCTCACCGATTGTTACACCTCCACAAACAACCACGTTAGCAGCTAACCAACAATTATTCTCAATGGTAATGGGTTTCGCATATTCAAGATTATATACACTGCCATTTTCTCGCAACCTGCAATTTCGTTCACTAGGGAGCAGTGGGTGCATAGGTGTAGCAAGGGTAACATTTGGACCAATCATCACATTATCTCCAACGTGGACAGGACAGACATCCAAACAAGTAAAATTAAAATTTGCCCCACTATATTTTCCAAAATATGTATTGCAACCGTAATCAAAATAGACAGGTGCCTGCAATAAAGGAATTTCTCGCGTATTCGGTAGTAATTCTTTGAGGATTTTATATTGCTTTTCGCATTCATCCTCGTCAGTCAGATTATAGTTTCTTGCCAGTTTACGTGCTTTCAAGCGTAATTGTTCCAACTCTGAATCAGATGGATCATAAAGTTGTCCTGCAAGCATTTTTTCTTTTTCAGTCACTATTTATACCTCTCTACTAAAAATTTCAATTTGTTTTCGGATTCATTATAACTCTATTCATCACTTTTTGGAATACCTGATAACATTTTTGTTTATCCTGACTAATGATTTGCAGCTGCTGGTAGGCACTTCTGATATAAGGGGCTTTTTGTGCAATCATATATAAATCCTCCCTGTCATTCCTTGTCACTCTTACGAAATGGGGGTTTTATCCCATATGGAATAAAACCCCGAAACAATTTATTCTCTATTCATTTTTAAAAAGTTCTGTCACCTTATCATTATGCTCTGCAAGCCTTGATTTTTCAGTATTCTTTTGCGTTTTACATTGTCACGTCTTTGTCACTGGCTGTCACCATTGAAAAAAAGTTCCCAAATCTCCCAAAATTCCTTTTGGCAGTTTTTTCAAAAATCTGGTAGTTTTTCCCAAAAACCCCTATTTTTCAAGCTTTCCAGCCACTCCATATCGTTCTTTCTTTTCCATAAAATACTATATATTCCATAGAAATTTATCTATTTGGTAGTTTTTGCTCTTTTTCGCGTACCCACGACAGCCCTCAATCCCTTGTAAATACTACATTCTTTTTTCCAATGTACCCTTTTTACACTTCGAGTTTATAGCCCATGCCCCAGACTGTTTTGATTAAGTCACCCTTGTTTCCCATTTTGCTTCTGAGTTTCTTTACATGGGTGTCAATTGTGCGGGCATCACCGAAATAATCATAATTCCATACGCTGTTTAATATTTTTTCTCTTGAAAGTGCTATCCCTTTGTTTTCAATAAAATATGTCAATAATTCAAATTCTTTAAAACTTAAATCAATCGGTGCTCCATCAATTGTAACTACATGTGCTGCTTTATCAATAGAAATACCACCATATTCCAATATATCTTCTGCGGTAAGTTGATTTGTTCGGCGAAGGATTGCTTCAACTCTAGCTACCAAGATTTTAGGGCTGAACGGTTTCGCGATATACTCGTCTACTCCCATTTCAAAACCTTGTAATTCGTCATGTTCATCTCCTCTTGCAGTCAGCATAATAATGGGAACTTTAGAGTAGTTTCGTACCTCTCTACACACCTGCCAACCATCCACTTTGGGCATCATTACATCAAGAATAATTAGCGCAATCTCCTCCTGTTGGTCAAAAAATATATCCAAAGCATCGCTCCCGTCTGCTGCCTCCAAAACTTCATAATTCTGTTTTACAAGGAAATCTTTTACTAATTTACGCATTCTGCTTTCATCATCAACTACCAATATTTTAAGCTTATTCATGTTTATTCACCATTTTGAAAGTTTTGATGCAATTACTCATTTATTAAAAGTTCTTTTTCTTTCTCACGAATAACACGTTCTCTATCCGAGAGGTCTTTCTCCCATTGGGAATATCGATTTTGAATTACTTTCTCATAATTTAATATATTCGGATTTTTTGATCCTGTTATAGCAATTACATACATACCAACTACCAGTAACAATAAAACCACATTAAATGTTAGTGATGCCCATATGCTGATTGCTTCTTTTGTTGGTTTTACTTTTGGTTTTTTCTGACTTACCTTTATTCGTTCTATAGTTGGCGCTGCACCCTCTCGCAGACTGTAAACGCCGTACACAGGAATATTCGGTATATCCTCTATCGATCCATTTTCCCGCAGGCTGTCTTGAAGCCTTTTTAGGAATGCGTATCCGACAGGCGTTTGAAAAACACGGTTATTAACTGCCTTTTTGTACACTGCTTCCAACATTTGAGGATTATCATAATCCAGTTTGCCCTCGAGATGCTCAATTCTTCCCCGTTCAGCCTTGGCAATCTTTGCATCATTCTCTGTTCCAAATTGAAATCCGCCTACAATCCATTCTTTTTTATCCGCCATTTCGCAATCCCTGTCCTTTCCTATATACTTTAAGGGGATTTTTACAGGTCTTCGATAAGCTTATAAGTCTGATGATATAATTCGTCTAGTTGCTGCATTTCCTCCGCTATATTGATATTCTGCTCTCGAAGCTTTTCTACCATAGGAATCAGCAGGTGGAACATTTTGTTAATTCCAAGGTTCGATACAAACCCCTTCATGGTATGCGCACACTTAAATGCTTCCTCACAGTTGCTAGAAGCATATGCCTCTTTTAACTGTTCATAGCTTTTGTCATTCAAAAATTTTTTCAAGCACTTTTTATATAATGCCTCATTATTTAAAAATCGCTTTAAAGCTCCTTCTACATCAAATCCATTGCTTTCCAATAAGTCTTGCTCACTCTTTTCCATAACTAAAACCATGCCTTTCCCTATATTGATTTTTTTTAACTTTATGCTTGCATTGTACTTTATGCTTGCATTGTACTTTATGCTTGCATTAATCCACTAACATCAAGAATTAGAGCGATGCTTCCATCACCAAGCTGTGTACAGCCTGAAATACCGTGTATTTTCTTTACATAGGAAGGTATCGGTTTTACCACGATTTCTTGCGTTCCGATTAGCTCGTCAATCAATACACAAAGCTTATTTCCTTCATATTCAAGCACTAGCATTACGCCTTCATCGATATTTGTAACAGCATCTTCAAGGTCATATTTCTGGCTAAGACGCAGAATCGGATAACATTCATCGCGTATCATAATATATTCTTCACCATTTGGTTCATTGATCAGTTTATCTTCTGTCACACGAATAAATTGTTTAATTGCGGAAGTTTCCATAACAAATTTTGTATTACCATTACGCATAACAATACCGTCAATAATTGCCATTGTCAGCGGAATTTTCATTGTCATAGTCGTTCCTTGGCCTTCTACAGATTCAATGTCCAGCGCACCGCCGATTTTTTGGATATTTTTCACAACAACATCCATCCCTACGCCTCTGCCTGAAAACTCCGTAACAGCTTCTTTTGTTGAAAAACCGGGATATGTAATAAATTGAAAAATTTCTTTATCTGTATAATCACTTTCCATACGATTATCAGGCAAAATACCATTCTCCCAAGCCTTTTTAAACAGCTTTTTCCGATTTAGTCCCTTTCCATTATCCTTTACAGATATCCAAACTTTGCCGCCCTCATTTTTTGCTTCAAGGATAATTTTACCTTTTTCTGTCTTACCAGAGGCAGTACGTTCTTCATTCGTTTCAATACCATGATCCACAGAATTGCGTACTAAATGCATTAACGGATCGGAAATATTCTCAATAATATTTTTATCCACTTCTGTAGCATCACCTATCATTTCAAATTCAATATCTTTGCCAAGTTTTCTTGACATATCAAATATTGTTCGGTTCATTTTCTGGAATGTATTTGTCAACGGCATCATACGCATTGACATTATCAATTCCTGCATTTCTGTTGTAATTTTAGAAAGCTGTGCCGCTGCTTTCTGGAAGTTGGATAACTCCAAATCTGGTATTTGCAAGTCTGGATTCTGTAATACGGTTGATTCTGCAATAACCATTTCTCCCATTAAGTTCATTAATGTATTCATTTTGTCAATATTAACACTCATAAACGACTGCTTATGCTCTTTTTTCTTCTTCGTCTTTGTAATCTGTTTTGCTTTGCCAGCCTCCTTATGTATAACATAATCGCCTGGCTGTGGTTCTGATGCAGCAGGTGTTTCCGATGTATGTTCTTCCTCCATTGGACTTGACGGAATTGGTGCATCCGAAAAACCATGTTCAAATTCCTGCTGCGAAACTTCCATAATATCAATACTTTCTATCTCAGAAGTTGTATCAATTAAATCATGCAGTTTCTGCTCAGTAAAGTTACCACGTACAAGTATTAAAAAACCATCTTCCAAGATTTTTTTAGAAGCTTCCTCACTTACTAAAATATCCTCTGGTGTGTAATGCATATCTTCTGTGTATTCCTTTAATGCATATGTCGCAGAATATGCACGCAAATTACACATCTGTGTGTCAGAATGATATGTAATCCGAATACGAAAACACTTCTCATCCCCAGAAGCCTGTGGTGCAATGTAAAACTGATTTGGTTTCAGTACAAGTTTTTCTTCAGATTTTTTTTCTTCAACTTTAGGTTTCGGTTGTTCTGGTGCAGCACTCCCTCCTCCTTTAATGTTATCAAGGAAAGCATTCATCATAGTTATCAAATCGGAATTATCCCCATCAGGATCATTTCCATCTTTAATTTTCTCCATTTCTCCATTGATAAAATCAAGAACTTGGAAGACAATTTCTGTCAGTTCTATATGCGGCTCGGTAATCTTTCCCAGATTTTCCCTCAGATAAAAAAATATGTCTTCCAGCTTATGAGAAACCTTCATAATATTGTCATACATCATAATTCCCGATGAACCCTTAATTGTATGCATAATTCTGAAAATTTCATTAATGCTGTTCTCATCAAAAGCATCGTCATCCTTGGTTTCAAGTAGGATTTCCTCCAGTTTCTCCATCAACTGTCCGTTTTCGTACAGGTACATATCCACCATACCATCTACACTAAATTCCTCAGCCACGCCGGCACCCCTTCCACTTAAAAAACTAATTTTATAACTTTTTCTTTTTAAATAACAATAAACTCCTTATTCAATTTTATATCTATTTCGCACAATAGTCAATATTTTCTGAAATTTTTAAATATTTACCTATTATCAAACATGGATCTTATTATTAATTTTACAGAATTTTTGTTTTTTTATAAAAAACAGCTTGCATTATATCTTTTTTTTTGGTAAAATATCACTGTTGCGAGTTGAAAGACTTAGTATAGTCGAGGAGGTGCTAACGGTGGCAAAATGTGATATCTGTGGCAAAGGCGTTCATTTCGGTAATAACGTAAGCCATTCTCATAGAAGATCCAATAAAATTTGGAAGTCAAATATTAAAAAAGTAAAATGCAACATAAACGGAGCTGCTAAGAGAATTCATGTATGTACGAGATGCTTACGTTCTGGATGCGTTGAAAGAGCTTAATATTCATGGAATGAAATTGAGAAGAGAAATAACTTTCTTCTCTACTTATTGCGCTGGGCATTCGTCATCTTATTGATATTTTTCCTTTGAGGCTCATGCGTATAAATAAAAAAGAAGCATTTTTGTGCTTCTTTTTTATTTATGTTTTCACAATCCTTCACATCTCATAATATTTTCTGCGAAGACTCTCATACTCTGTTTGAATTAACAAAAAGGTCTTAGTATCTCCACATTTGTTATCTGGATGAAAAATTTTTAATAGTTCTTTATAACGTTTACGTAGTTCCATATCATTATCTACGCCGCGAAAAAAGCATGTCCCATCATATGCCCCACTCTCAAAAGAATGACTGTTATTACGCATTCCAGCCATTTTCTGCCGTTTATATTTACCTTTTTCGTGTTCAAAATTTAGGCGCTCACATTCCAAAGCTTTTCTATCCAATGTTAACTGCTGATAGGCGTCCTCAATAATCTTCTTTTTCTTCGCTATAAAAATCTCATTGTCATCATAACGCTTTTTTAGTGTTTTGGCCTTTACATCAAGCGCAATCCGTTCTCGTTCTAAAGCCCTTTTTAAACTATGCAAATCGCGGTTTAGAGCTTCTAATTCCTCCTGCTTAGCCTGAATCCTGACTTGTTCCTTAAACATCCAATGCTTCATTGTTTTGATGTCGTCAGGAGTTTCCATTTTCATAAGCTCCTCATCAAAATCTATCATATTCCATACTCCTCATGTATTATTATAATTATTACTAACAATTACATTGTAATAAATTATAACCGATTATGATAAAAATAGCAATTAAAATTAATCCAATCCATGTTTCGCCCAAAATTATCATAAAAAGCATACCCATTGAAAAACAAATAATGGAATATCCGATTAACTTTTTCATACATATGCATCTCCTATTCCTGTTTTTGTCCGCTTATGTGTAATTATATGCAGCAGGAATTGGTTTTAGGTTTTTCATTTTATTAATATTCTTCTTCTGGAAAAGCAGTTTTAATTGCCTCGTCATCACTGGGCATATCTTTCTTTGATGTAAACCGATCGATTAAATCTGGCACCATATCAATAATCTTATTAATAGTATCTTGATTTTTAATATTTACAAGCCTTACTTGTCCGTTTTTAATTACTAAAACTGCGCTAGGTGACATTTTTCCAGTCATACCACCTGCACCGCCATCTGCTGTACCGTTGTCCTTTTTATCTTTAGAAGAAGCACCAGCACCCACGCCGAATGTTACATCTACCAGTGGAATAATGGTAGTGTCACCAAGCTGTGTCGGCTCACCAACCACTGTTTTGGATGAAAGAAAACTTTCCATTCCCTGCATCATGGTATTTACTACTCCGTTAAAGCTATTATCAGCCATAATTAACCTCCATTCATATGCTTCGCTTTATTTGCTTGATAAGTTGTTTTATATTTTTATCAAAGAAAAGAATCAGTGCAACCTTGAGATAAACAAACAGGCTGATTTTCCCTTTTAACAAAATATCGCCTTCCAATATAGTCTGCCCAAACTCTGGCACAATATCAATCCGTCCTTGGTGGAAAGGATAAAGCATTCCCCATACAGCCAATATCTCTCCCAACACAGCAGGGTCTTCAAAACCTAAATGCAGATTTACTTGAAATTTCTGCGGCGAAAGACTTTTCGCAATACGCATAAGCTGGGTTTTGCATGTACCAATTGCACGTGTCGTACTTTGTTTCTGCAATAAATCAAGATAATAATTTAAGTTATCCCGTATTTTAACTATTGTATCACATAATTTATGAAAAGTGTACTGAATATTCTCTATAAATTGCATGAATTTCCCAAAAATAATATAAAGTTTTTCAAATAATGATTTCTTATCCGCTTCGTTTTTAGATTCTTCTATTTCAACTTCCTCTATTTCAACTTCCTCTATTTCAGCTTCCTCTATTTCTGTTTCTAGGATTTCTGATTCAAGAATTTTAGATTCAAGAATTTCTGATTCTTCTCCTTTTGTTTCCCTTACTTTCGTTCCTTCCAATTCCAATTCTTCTAAATCAGAACGTTGCCAAGATGCTGATTCTTCATTGTTGGATTCTGAATTGCCCGAATTGTCCGTCGACGCAGCTTGAATTTCCGTATCTGTACCATCTGGTGACGGTTCTTCTGGGTTATAGTCAGCTTCTTTTGATTCTTTCTTTTTTTTCTTTGCCGCCTTTTTTTTGTTATCAAAAATAGGTATTCCCAATACCCGTACTGCAATATGAAGAGAAAACGCATTCTCGTATTCCATAAGGATTCTGGCAGATACAAAATGTAGCAGCCATGTTACACGACTAGATACAGTTGCTTTGCTGCTTTGATAATCACCCTCAATACGGTACCTTACAGGTATAAACAAAACCAGACAAACCACAAGAATCAGTATCCCTAAAAGAATCAGCAGAATTAATCCCAATATCTTTAGTATCGTTAATATTACTGATATCATATAATCCCCTGTTTTATTTATTAAAATAAGCTTTCACGTTATAGCTGTTTGTTGCCCTCCATACATCAAGAAGCATTTCTGAAACCAAATCTATGGCAGCAGAATACCCATTCGCTATTCCCACAATATAGGGAGCGTTTTCTTTTTTCCGAAAATAACGCTGTTTGAGCATTGCACTGTGACAGATCTCAAACAAATCATTATTTTTAGCAAGCGCGATGTAATAAATTGTAGGCTGTGGCCGCCCTGTCCGCAATTTCCATAGAATCCGATTTCGTTTATCCACAATGGACGGACTCATATATAACTTTTTATAAAAGCGCATAATTGTAACCTGCTCCTAAACGAGAAAGAAGGTCAATTTGACTGACCTTCTTTCCAAACTAACCAATCAAGCCCATTTATCGGGGCTTTATCCACTGTCTGGTTCTCCTTAAATCAAGGTATTCCTGATAAGCCCGCTCAAGAATTTGCTTTTCATTTGAAAAACGAAGTAAATGATACGCTTCATGATATTTATAATAACCTGAATCTACAAAAAATTCCTCCCGCTGCGGTCTGCTGTAATAATTATCAGCCATCATTAAATACCAATATACCTCTTTCTCGACCACATCCTGCGGCACGCTAAAGGAATATTCGCTTTTTCCAATGTACCGCATTACGGTTGCTTTCACGCCAGATTCTTCAAAAACCTCTCGAAGCGCAGTTTCTACATGTTTTTCACCTTTTTCAACAGTTCCCTTTGGAAGCACCCAGCCTTCATATCTGTTTTTAAAGTTTTTATATAGAAGCAAGATTTTGCCTCTAAATATAACTACGCCTCCGCAGCTCGTAGCTTCAATCATGGCGTTCCTCCTTATGGTGCGAGTTACAATTCAGCCTTGCTGAATTGTAACACATCAAGCAATGCGAAATCACTTCGCGATGGCTTGATGTATTGCAATCACTACGCTTTCTTATACTCACGAGCGATTAGATTTTCCTTTCTGCACAGCACGTATTGCCCGCTTATGCATTATGGGCTGTGCAGAAATTGGAAAATCTTAACGGTCGTTAGTATACATGGCTTGTATAAGCCATAATTAGCAGCATAGTGCAAAGTCCTAGGCTGAACTGTAACGGTGCGTACAATATATACTTATTTTATACTTTCCATAATGCTGATTATCTGACCTGTTTCAAATGGTTTCGTCACAAATTCAGCAGCGCCAAGTTTAATTGCGTCCAACATTTTTCCTTTTTGTCCTGCAGCCGTTACCATAATTACTTTTGCATTTTCATCAAATTCTTTAATTTTTACAAGTGTTTCAATTCCGTCCATAATCGGCATCGTAATATCAAGTGTAACGAAATCTGGCATAAGCTGACAGTATTTGTCGTAGCCGTCCTGTCCATTTTCTGCTTCTCCAACTACTTCATATCCGTTTGCTTCCAAAATTCTTTTCAGCATAAACCTAGAAGTTTTGGAATCATCAACTATCAAAACTGTACTCATATTTCTATCTCCTTATACTCAATCAATTTTCATGTACTTTATTCATATACTTCAAAAACAGCTTTAAAACTATAGCCATTTGCATTGATGGGGATTACATAAAGCTTTTCATTGCTTAAATACGGCCCCGCTAAGGATGAATACTCCGGCGAATTCATATCTACAGATACGTTTTCGTAGCTTAAATTCGTTGCGAATAACCCGCTGACACAATTGATAAATTCACCGATATTGTCAAGTGCATCATTGTCGACCACTTCGTATGTATCACCGGAAAAATAATTTGCTATGCCGAGAAGTCCATCCTCCGGCGCACTAAGATATATCCGAAGATGCATATCGCCAACAATCGCCTGACAGGCATACTTGTCCAATTGAAACGAACGGGCAAGATACGCCTTCTCAAGATATACGTCTTCATCAATTAAGCGGCGCAGTGTCTGTATCAGTGTTAGAGCGAGCATTTTTAATTCCGCTGATTTAAGTGGCACAAAAATATCTACACATTGTTCAAAATCATCATGTATCAACGCACTCATCTGTAATTCTGTAAATCCGCCTTTTTGTTGATACTCGTCTAACAACGGATTAATATGTTCAATCTGCAAAATCCTCTTATTCAATAAAACTTGGCAGAATGACATAAATGCATTCGATTGGTATGTTAAAATTGTATCCAATCTGTCATCACTTAAATACCCTTTTTCGATAGCGATATCTCCAAAACGTGATGTATTTTTGTCAATTGCAGCCAAAATTTCTTTTACTGCAGAAGCAGGCATCATCTTGAGTATCGTAACAATTGTTTCAACCTCTGCAGTAGCGTCTTTTGGAACAGGAAGTAAAGAATTTAACTGTTCCTGAGTAATTATTTTCTTTTCAACTAGGTAGTTCCCAAATAAGCGCTTTAGCATATTGTAGCTCCCTTCTAAATAAAGTAGTGGTTTGACGTTCTTCAAACAGCACATCTAATATTAATATACACCTTTTTTACAAAAATTACAAAGATTTTTCAACAAATATATGAAAAACAAATAATTTTTAATATTCTTTCTAAAAAAAGTTATCTACCACTATAATATTGGTCAAAAATACGACGTACTACCGGAACTGCATACTCTCCACCGGAGCCTGCCCCCTCCATAATAATCGTAATCTGCAATGGATTATCCGTATCATATGTGTAACCAGTAAACCATGCATGAGAATCCGAATTATTATTGTATTCTGCTGAACCTGTCTTTCCAGCGGCACGGTATCCATCGCTTTTTAATCGTGTTCCAGTTCCTTCCTCCACAACCGCAGACATTAATGTCTTTAATGCATTGGATTCTTCTACAGAAATAAACTGTCCCAGAGATTCCGGCGAAAATTGTTTTAAAATATTACCGTCAGCTGTTTCAATATGGTCAATCATATAAGGTATCATCATTTCACCATTATTTGCAATCATTGCTGTAATCATTGCCAAATGCAGTGGTGTCATCTGTGTAGTGCCTTGTCCAATGGCAGTTTGAATCATGACATTGTCGTTGTCCTCTAACTCTGTGGAAATATTGCTCTGTTTTGACAGAAAATTGACAGGCAGTGCTTTATTAAATAATAGACTTTCCAACATCTTCATAAAATCGAAACGATGGATATTTAATGCAATATCTGCAAAAGAGGAATTGCAAGATTTCGCAAAAGCCGTTTGAAAATCGACTAATCCATGGCTGGTATTATGATAGCAGCTAATTTTACTATTTCCTTTTATAAACCGTCCGCCGCATTGGTAGGTATAATTTTGATAGTCGGTCGGATTCTCGCGGATATATTCCAGCGCTGTTAATATTTTAAATGTAGAACCAGGCGGATATGCCCCTTGTGTCACTCTGTTTACAAGAATCGAACTGTTCTCGTCTTCAATTATATCATTCCATATATCTGCAATATGATTCGGGTCGAAATCCGGCTTGGAAACCATTGCAAGAATTTTACCAGTAGAAGGTTCTGTTATAATAATCGCACCCTCATAAATACCAAGTGCATCATAAGCAATTTTCTGCAATTTGGCGTCAAACGTCGTCACCACCGTGTTTCCTTTGTGTTTTTCATTTTGCAAGTCATTTTGCAGCTTGTTATTTAAGGAAATATTCGAGGATACTAAATAAATATTTGCGTTTTGTTCCACACCCATTTTTCCGTTTGATGCATAGCCAACTGCATGGGAAAATACTTTACCAAAAGGATAACTACGTTGTTCTGTTTCTGCCGAAGTTGTCGCCAGCACCTCTCCATCTGCTGATAAAATATCGCCGCGGATTGTCTGTGCCGCAAGAATTTCCTGTCGTTTGGTATTGTAAGCATTATTAATAATCTGTGGACTATCAAAATGAACATAATGTGCCAAATAAACGCTAATTGCAATAAATCCGATTGTAAATATACCTGCTATCATATTCATCTGCACTTTTGAAATATCAAAACGCATCAAAAATTTCTTAATTCCCGCCACAGTTTCTCCTGCTGCATCGTTTTTATTACTTTTATTTTTGTTACTTTCGCTAGACATTGTATTAAGTACAAAATCTTTGTGAATATAGAAACCTTGAATCATCGACAACATAATAATTGTAGAGAGCACCGAACTGCCGCCATAACTAATTAATGGAAGCGTTACGCCTGTTAGGGGTACAAATTTACTGTTTCCTCCTATTGTAAGGAATAATTGTACAATATAAACCGTACCCAGCCCGTATACTGTATACTTCAAGAAATTATCTTGACACACATGAGATATATGCACGATTTCAAGGAACAAATTTACACATATCGCTATTAAGCAAATCCCGAAAATAACACCATATTCCTCACAAATTGCAGAAAAAATAAAATCCTGTTCTACATAGGGAATAGAACTAGGTGTACCAGCATCAATTCCCATGCCAAACCATCCACCAGTTCCAATTGCAAACAATGATTGTGTAATCTGATATCCCGTCGCATCAATATCCATCCACGGATTTAACCATGCTGAAACACGCACACGCACGTGAGAGAACAAAAAATATGCTATATAAGATGCCGCTGCTCCTCCTGCAAGTCCTGCTCCAAGATAGCGCAATTTGTGTGTTGCAATAAAAAGCAGTACTATATAGGTAATAAAATAAATTAATGCACTCCCTAAATCTTTAGAAGCAACGAGAATTAGTACATGTACCCCTGCAACAATCGCCGATAATGCGATATGTCCAAAATGTTTTGCTCGTGATAGAATCCCTGCCAAAAATAAAACAAAAATTATTTTAACAAATTCAGACGGTTGAAAAGACAGTTTGAATATCGAAAAAGCAAGTTTAGAACCATTACTGCTTCTGCCGTTTATCAGTACAAATGCTAGAATTGCAATTCCTACTACAGCATAAAGCAGTTCGCATTTTCGGATTAGTTTCATATACTTTAACAATACAGGTATTACCAATGCAATTACCAGTGAAACCGCAACAATTGCGAACTGACGAGTAGCACGTGACAGTGATATTCTCGTTAGTATCACAAAGCTAATAGACAACAGCATTGCAGTATGGTTTAATATCAGCTTGTTAGACTGCGGATAAATTACCCGCATTAGTACCATAAACGAAAATGCTGCGATCGCCTGCAGCAGCGGAAAAAATAAAAAAGTTAAATCCTGTCTTGAGGACAGCAGAACAAGGCTTCCCGTCAAATGATTTATCAGAATAAGCAAATCCTGCAAAACAAGGAATACCGACTTCCGCTCACCATCATCACGCCGCAACAGAATGTAGCTTATCAATGTGTAGAGCAAAATATTTATGACTAATATATACTTTGATAACTCAATCACTGCTTTTAGCATCTTTTTCCTCCATCTGTGTAGGCAGCGCCCCAACCCTCCTCTATATTTCTTATCGGCTGATTATGGATTATCTTTAATCTATTCCACACCGCGTTTATAATGACCATTGGTATAGTGTTCCAAAGGGAACGGTAAACCATTATTATTCCTTAAATTATCACAATAATATGCAAGAATTTTTTTCATTTCTGCGCTACTTTCTATTGTAAAATCCAAACGGTATGAACCGATTCCTTGTTTTCTCAGACCTTCAAACTGTCCATGCAGCGATAATGGAACGGAATTATACAAAATATTATAGCAATGGCAACAGTTTTGCAAGATTGGAAATACATTTTTGTATCGATCCGTTAAACAATATATATTTTGAACCGATTCCCTGTCTGCAATACAAGTTTGCGCTGTTTTTTGCATACAATTAGCTGAAAACATCAGCGGCAGCCTGCCATATAGAACATATTCCATATCTGCAAACCCTGATAATTCCTGCAATTCCTTCTTGTTTAATTCAATGGAAGCCGTAATTTGATCGCATAAAGACAAAAAGAATTTCTCTGCTTCTCTATTCCATGCACCAATAGAAAAATCCGCTATCCGCTTTCCCTTATATCCAATATCATTCAGCCATTGCAATTCCTCAAGATTCCGAACCAAAACACCTTCAAAAGAAAATGGCAAAACCGACTCCTGCTCTAAAAACCGCTGATAAATGGCTAAATATGGATACGAGCGTCTGCGCAAAATATAAGGCAGCGCAAGATAGAACGATTTTCCTCTTAAATTGTTCTTATTTTGTATCGTTTTTTTATTTAATTTACTCTTGTCTAAATTATTTTTTATAAATAAATCTGCGTCAAGATAAATGCGCTGTATAGTTGAATATTGTAAAACCTCTTCTAACTGTTCCATAGTTATTACAGCAGCAGTTAAGATAAAATTATGCGTTTTATTTGTGCTGGCTGTTTTATCCACATTATTATCCATTTCTATTGGACTGACTGTTCTTTCTATATTTTTTAGTGTCAGCAGTTTTTCCTCTAGCTGCGCGCACGCCTGCCTACGCAGTTCATTGAGTATTTTTACTGGAAGAAATGATTTATTGTCTGTTTCTATGGTAAGCTGTTCTATTTTAAAGAATGTATCTCCCATTTTACAAAATCGTTTCTCGATATCTGTTCTTGTGAGTGGCTGTTTCTGCGCTTGGCTGACTAGGGATTCCCCTTCTGCTGTAACGGATATCCCTTGACAGGATAATGTAAATTTGGGCTTTTCTCCGATATAAATAGTTACAAATCCTTGAACTGAAATTTCTGGTTTTTTTGTTAGATATTGCTGTCGGATTGTTTCAAGAACCGCGGGATCTGTGCCAGAATATCCAGGTTCTTTGATTGTCACCATTGATTTGCTGTTATGCTGTTCATAGTAACCTTGGCAAATATCAGTTCGTATATAAAGATGACGCAAAAATATTTCATCTTCTTTTGCTACCTGATACGTTTGCTGTGGATTAGCATAATATTTGTCCATATACTTTCGGTATATTGCTGTAACACCTGCCACATATTCGGGACTTTTCATCCGCCCTTCTATTTTAAAGGAATCAATTCCTGCGGCAATTAGTTTGGGAAGAATCGGCAAAGTATACATATCTTTAAGGCTAAGCGGATATGTTGTTTTTCCTTTTTCATCTGTATAAGGAAGCCGGCAAGGGCCGGCACAACGTCCGCGATTTCCGCTTCTTCCTCCAATAATGGAACTAAATAAACACTGCCCTGAATACGCATAACACATTGCGCCATGAACAAACGCTTCAATTTCAATATTTGTCTGTTTTTTGATATTCTTAATTTCCTCTATGGAAAGTTCTCTTGCTGGAACAATACGGCTAACACCTATATTTTTTAAAAAGGCAGCACCATAATATCCTGTAATCGTCATTTGTGTGCTGGCATGGAGCGCAAGCTGCGGAAATGCACGATGTAAAATTGCCATAACGCCGATATCTTGTACAATCACGCCATCCAACCCTGCGTTATAAAACGGTTCAATATAAGGGACTACTTCGCTTAGTTCCCTCTGTTTCACAAGCGTATTTACTGTAAGATATATTTTTTTATCAAAAAGATGCGCGATTTTAAGAGCCTCGATAATTTCACCATCCGTAAAATTATTGGCATATGCTCTTGCGCCGAATTTGGTACCCCCTAAATATACCGCATCAGCACCTGCATTGACAGCCGCCATAAAACACGAAAAATCTCCGGCAGGCGCCAGCAATTCGACCTTTTTCTTCTCCATAAATCAGCCAATCCTCTATTTTTTACTTTCCTTTAATTCTGTTTCTAAACGCACAATCTGTTTAGAACTTTCATTGAGTTCCTGCTGTGCTTCTTTTAAGGCTTTATTGGTATTGTCCAGTTTAATTTGCGCGGCAATTAGCTCATGTTTTAAATCATAAAGTTCATTTTCTTTTGCACGCAAATCCTGCTCTAATAGTTCAATCTGGTTTTTTGCCTTAAAATAATCATCCGCCATATTTAGCTGAATCAACATATTCTGCTTGTCCAGCGACTGGCGTTTAAAACTATCCATTTTATTGTATTCATTCAATTTATTGTTAATATAGGCAGCAACTCTCTGTAAATATTCTGCGCTTTCATTACCGCTAACAGTTAAAACTTTCCCACCGATAATTACTTCTGTATCTGTTTTTGCAGACATAATCTTCCCCCGTTTCCGATTCAAAACCAGCCATTTTAACGGTCTATCCCTAAATGACGATATGTCAAATCTGTTACCACTCTGCCACGCGGCGTGCGCATAATCAATCCATTTTTCAACAAATATGGTTCATACACTTCCTCCACTGTCCCACTGTCTTCTCCAATCGCTGCGGAAAGTGTGTCAAGTCCTACCGGCCCGCCGCTGAATTTCTCAATCATAGTTATTAAAATAGTGCGATCCGTCTGATCAAGTCCCAGTTTATCCACATCTAACATATCCAATGCGGTGTTTGCTGCTTCCAGCGTAATCTGTCCATTATATTTCACTTGCGCAAAATCACGCACACGCTTTAACATACGATTGGCAAGACGCGGCGTGCCGCGGCTTCTGCGCGCAAGCTCTCTTGCGCCTGCCTCATCAATTGATACCTGCAAAATCCTTGCGGAATGTTGAATAATCAGCATTAATTCTTCTACAGAATAAAATTCCAGGTGCTGAATCACGCCGAAACGATCCCGCAGTGGTGCAGTTAAAAGTCCCGCTCGGGTTGTTGCACCAATCAGTGTAAATTTCGGCAGATCCAGCCGCACAGAACGCGCCGCTGTCCCTTTTCCAATCATAATATCAATAGCAAAATCTTCCATTGCTGGATAAAGCACTTCCTCTACCTGACGGTTTAAACGATGAATTTCATCAATAAACAAAATATCTCCCTCTTGGAGATTGTTTAATATTGCTGCTATTTCACCTGGCTTTTCGATTGCCGGCCCGCTTGTTACCTTTACATGAACCTCCATTTCATTAGCAATAATTCCTGCAAGTGTGGTCTTGCCAAGTCCAGGCGGCCCGTAAAACAGCACATGGTCTAATGAATCATTTCTTTGTTTTGCAGCTTCTATATAAATGCTTAAAATATCTTTAATTTTTTTCTGACCAATATATTCTTTCAACTTCTGCGGACGAAGGCTGCCCTCTAGCTTTACATCCTCCTCTAGAAGTTTCGTTTCAATGAATCTGCCCGCCATAATGCTCTCCATTCTAGTGACACTTAAAAAATAATTTATCTCATAACGGTTTTTAATGCAAGTTTTAATATTTCTCCTGCATCCATCCCATCCGTAATTGTAATCTGCCGAACTGCTTTTACAGCTTCCGCCGGCGAATATCCCAGCGCTGTCATTGCTTCGATTGCTTCATTCACTTCATTTTTTGCCGCCATATTTTCTGCGATATCAGAAACAGATAGTTCAGAGTTTTGTGAATCTGTCTGTAAACCAATTTTATCACGCAAATCAAGAATAATCCGTTCCGCCGACTTCTTGCCGATTCCCGGTGCTTTCGCAATGGTCTTTGCATCACCAGAAATTATTGCAAAGCGTAAATCATCGGTACTCATCGCAGACATAAGCCCAAGTGCGCCTTTTGGTCCAATACTGTTAACTGTAATTAACTTTTTATAGATATCTAAATCATCTTTTGATAAAAAACCAAATAGTTGAAAAGCATCTTCTCTTACGCTGGTATAGGTATAAATTTTTATCGTTGTCCCAACTGCAGGCAGACGCTGTATTACACTGGAAGGAACACGAATATTATAACCGATATTATTACATTCTAGGACAAGCATATCCTCTGCAATATCCGCGATTTCTCCTTTTATATATGCATACATAACAACCCTCCCCCATATGGTACCAATAAAGTTATTATCTCAAAATATAACTTCCTGTTAACCTTAATATTCGAATAGAGAAAATACATCTTCCCTGCTCGGCACCCACCAGCTTCTGCTAACAATTTGTACTTGGGTGACCGTGTGCATATAAAAACGCCATAACAGAAATTATAGCATATCCATACATATGTTTCAATAAAAATCTGCCATATAATTCTAAATTTTTGTAACAATTCATCCTTTGGCTTCCTGTTGCAAGCATCAAGCCATGCAAAATCTTAAGCTGAACAATAAATTTTTCTATCTAGTTTTTTCTATCTAGTTTTTTCTATCTTCTTTTTTTCTATCTACTTTATTTCGATATTTTGATAAGAACACATATCTTTTACAAGATGCAAGGGAACCTTTTCATATTTAGAAAGCCAGCGCCCTTGAACTCCTGTATATTCTGCTACTTCTTGCGGCGGTGCTCCATTGCTTAATATCAGTCGAATACCCGCTTTGCGCAATGCACTAAATGTAATATTAAACGGAATATCATTTTCCTTTACAATTTTATGCAAAGCGCTCTGTAATCCTCGAATACTGTATGGCTTATTTCCATTTGACTGTATTACATATTCACAGGAACGGGAAGCCGTTTCTTGGAAAAGTTGTTCCAATTTACTCATTAGATCATCTGGAATTTTTAAAAAACGAAACGTTTTTCCATTTTCTGTTACAGCATTTAACTTAATATATTGACTATCCACAATATCTTCTTTTTTCAGAGATACAATTTCATTAATCTGCATTGCCATCTGAAATGCAAGGCAGACAGCAGTTCTTATATTTAATGACTCACAGCAGGACAACAGTTTATCTATACTTTCCATGCTGGGGATATCCTCCTCATGATATTCTGTTTTATCTGGAATATCCTCATTAACACTTAGATGATCAAACGGATTCCCATATTTAACACACGGATAAGTAATATCCAAATATCCATTTTCTGATAAATTGTATAAATATTGATAAAACGATTTTAACGACTGCATAATTCTTTTAATATAAAGTGGTTCATAAGTTTTATTGTGAATATCTGCAATGCAGGATTCGTAAAATTTTTTGGCATCATCATGGTTTATATAAAAAGGGCTGCGTCCAGTGCGCGAAACAAGTTTACGCATATGTGATGCTGTGTTTTTGCGCGTCTGCGGAACAGTTGAAAAATTTTCAATTAACTGTATAAACAAGGGATCGTTGACTTTTAGATCAATAGGATAATTTTGCATAAGATTCAACTCCTTTTTGTATTATTACGAAACGTTTGTGTGCATCAACTATATTTGGTACAATTTGGTTATCGTTAGTATACCATAATAGAAATACCTCGTAAAGGTGTTATGAAAATTCGCTTCGCGTAGGGTATGGCAAGTTACGCATTTTATTATACAGCCTATAAAATATATTCACACACTCTATCTACCGTTCCCTCCTGCAAAACTGCTATCAATGGGCCTTGCAGAAACATTGGCTTCTCCTCTGCTCTTTTTAACATTAAAAAATGTGTACACAAAAGCATATTGCGCAGTTTTACCATATTCATAGGGTCGTATCCGCAAATCTGAAACGTTCCTGTTACTTTATTGGTATGTTGCTGCAAAAAATCTGCAAACGTCTGCTCTTTTTCTTCATTATGCTGCTGCACAATTTTCTTCAACTCTGGATCGCTCTTCTTAGCAGCTAGAACTGCTTTCACCTCAATATCTTTCGAAATCATTTCAAATAATGTCTGTTCGCAGCCCTTTATCTTATGATTAATTTGTTCTCCTGCTTCTGTAAGCGCAATACAAAACAGTGTTCCTGAATAATAAAGCATTCTTCTAATATCAAAAAAATCCTGATTGATCGTTGTAAGATATTGAACAAATGTTTTTATTTTTTCATTGTATTTTTCAGGCGATAGCTGCTTTAATGCCATACTGCCTGCATATTCTGCGATTCCCTCTATGGTTTCCGTGCAATATTCCTGCAAAATAATATCACCGATTATTGTTTGTCTGTACTTCCTTACTGCCATAAATTCTTTTAATAGTTTTCGTTTTTCCTCCAGATCATCTGCACAAAAAGCTTGACATAAAATTTGATTTTCATACCTTTTTAATGAAAGATTTTCCATTGTTTCCGGATAGTTCAGCATTTTCAAATCATATGGAAACCGTTTTTCCTGCTCGATATTTTGAAATACATGGAACATTTCATGCACCATAAGTGAAGCAATCATATCTAAATCGTCGTTTATTGTCTGCTGAATATTCCATATCGCAATATATTCATCATTGTACAATAGCGCTGTATTGCCTACAAACCGACTATCCTTCGGGATTGTTGTATCTGCAAAATACACAACTTCGTCTGTATATAGTGCAAACTTGCATTGATGAAATCCTTTCCATATTTTATCAAAATCAACCAAAGCCAAACGCTGCAATATCTGATTATAAATCTCTCTTATTTTTTCATTCATTTATAAGTCTAACCCCCTTGCTATTTCCATTAATTCCCGCTCTGATTCAATATCGCACACATAAGGATATTTTTTTGCATACTTTTCAAACTGTTTCTGCATTAATTCTGCTTTATGTCTATCTTTCTCATAGAGCAGTGCCAGCGCATATTTTGTACGGATTACTGATAAATTATTGTGCATTTGTTTTATAAACTGCTTATGCGCTTTTGTATAAAGTTTTTCTATTATTTCCGCAATTTCTGTATCGCTGCCACTTATCAATGCACAATATATTCTATCACAGACAAGCATTTCTTTATAAAACCCGACTATCGCCGTTTCCTTTGATATCAAAGTGTCAATTAAGGCTGACACTTCTGCGAAACAATGACTGTCCATTAGCCGATTTGCATAAAATACCGCCATTGTCGCTGTAATGCCATTCATTAGATCTGTATCTTCTGGCATCGAAAACCATTCTTCTGGCATATCTTTAACGCGGACACCTTTTGCAAGCATTTCATTTGTTTTCATCTGCACCCAAAAAGAATGGATTGCCGCCATAGATTTGCCAAGCGACATTGCATTATATCCATCATTATTCACAACACCCATCTGCATCGGAATCCCATTTATCAATGCAAACGTTACGCCAATAATACTGATTATTAAAAAAAATATGGATATATAAGGGATTTCTCTGCATAGAAAATAAAATGCAGTAAAAAGAAGTGCTGTAAGCATATTCATAATTGAACCGCCAAGATTATAGAGCGCATACGGCATTTTCCTATTCACCATATCTGGCGGAGCCATTAAACATTGACCGCCCGTTCCGGCAACGGACATTATGAAAAAACGGATTTTTCCGTCTTGTTTCATCCACATAAAACTTCCAATACGGAAAGAAGTAAACCGATACCCTGTCAAAAGTCCAAACACAAAATGACCAAATTCATGCATTACTATCTGTAGGCATATAGCTAGATACATATAAATAATTAATTGTATATATAAATACAGCAGTTCCATACCTGAAAAGTCTTCTTTCATAGAAGAGAAACTATATCGTACCATCAGTATGCCGCATA
>ERZ778512.881-NODE-881-length-22198-cov-5.882039_pt1 | contig 22198 bp, 18 predicted proteins | sample MGYA00510346_ERZ778512 | MGnify/ENA primary metagenome ERZ778512 (study PRJEB29527, sample SAMN07138962) | mouse gut metagenome | material: feces | host: mouse | place: China:Nanjing | collected 2016-01-25 ...
GCCTAAAATAAGGCTTTAAGAAGTTTTTGGGTAATAGGAAGTGTCGAACTCCCGAACAGATACGAAAACGGATTGATAAAAACGAAACATATGCTTTAACTGGAATTTTACCAACCAATCTTGGATAAAAATTCAAAAGACTGCCTTTCAAGGATTGCAAAAAAGAGCCGATAGTGCTAGTATTATTGCAGTGCCATAGGAGAAAGGAACCAAAAACAATGAATATTCAAATGCAAATCAGCGGTTTAATTATTATGTTTTTGCTGCTGTATTTTTATAAACGTCATGAAACAATGGGGCTGTATACCGAACAGCTTTTTGGGAAAGCACTTTATATTACAATTATTTGTCTGATATTGGATATTATTTCGATTGCGTTAATTGCGAAACAGGAACTATTTCCGATGCGGGCAGTGAAAATAGAATGCAAGGCATATCTCGCATCCTTGATTTTAAATGGATATATGGCAATAAATTATGCAAGTGCAGATACACATAATTTAACGAAGGTTAATAAATTAATACGAAAATGTGGCTGGGTAGTTGGAGCATATTGTCTGCTCGTAATGGTGCTGCCAGTAGAATTGTTCCGTGAGGGTAGAACGGTTTATACATATGGGGCAGCATGCAGCGCAACGTATATTGGTGCCTTATCTATGATTTTAGGCACGGTTTTTATTGTGTTCCGACATGGGAAGCTGATGAACCCGAAGCGGCGCAGAGCAATTCGTCTATGGATGAGCATATGGATGGCAGCGGCGTTAATACAGTTTCTTAACAGCCAGCTTCTGCTAGTTGGTTTTGCCAGTGCAATGGGAATGGTGATTCTGTTTTTTGAATTGGAAAATCCTGATGCAAATATTGACCGTAGAACAGGTTTTTTTAATAGTTTTGCATTTGCGGAATATTTGAAACAGAAATACCGCGAGGGTGCAGAACTTAGTGGAATGCTGGTGACCTTTGAGGATTCACATACGAGAAGTGTACCAACAGACCAAGTGGAGGCAGCAATGTTAGAGATTGCGGCTTTTATGCGGCGTATACCAGAGGCAAGGATTTTTAAGACAGATGATAAAGAGTTTACATTGGTGTTAGAATCGCGTGAAGCATTGGAGAGGGCATTTCGTATTATTGATGAACGGTTTCAGGGCAGTTGGCTGGAATTTGATAAAAATCGTCCTAATATTTCTCTACAGCCCTATTATGTCAAGGTTCCGTCAGGAAAAGTGGCAAAGGATGCTGCGGAAATGCTGGGGATGTTGAAATATTTCCGAATACACTGTATGGATTCACCGGAAAACCGTGTTCTTGTTGTAGATGAGGCAAATGCAGCGAAAAAGCGTGCGCGGGAGGAGATGCTGCGCACGATCCTTGTGGCAATGGAAGAGGATCGCGTGGAGGTGTTTTTTCAACCGATTTATGCCACGGCTGAGAAAAAATTTGTATCTGCGGAAGCGCTTGTCCGTATCCGGAATACAGATGGATCGATTATTCCGCCGGGGTTGTTTATTCCGGTGGCAGAAGAAACCGGAATGATTTCAAAGATTGGGGAACATGTGTTTGAAAAAACTTGTCAGTTTATTAAAGAGCACGATATTGAGCAGTATGGTATTGCATATCTTGAAGTAAATTTATCAGTGGTGCAATGCGAGAGCAAGACGCTGGCGGAAACCTATATTGGTATTATGGACAAGTATCAGATTGACCCAAAGCTGGTCAATCTGGAAATTACGGAGTCGGCGTCAATCGTACGCAAAAAGACACTGTTAAAAAATATGAATACTTTGATCGATTATGGGGTATCGTTTTCGCTGGATGATTTTGGAAACGGGCAATCGAATCTGAATTATATTGTAGATATGCCGGTAAAGATTGTGAAGTTTGACCGTGATATGACACAGGCTTATTTTGAGAATAAGAAAGCACAGTTTGTTCTAAAAGCGGCAATGAACATGATTCATGATATGCATTTGCATGTGGTATCAGAGGGCGTGGAAACTGCAGAACAGCTTGCAGCGCTGGAACAGCTTGGCATTGATTATGTGCAGGGATATTATTTTTCGAAACCAATTGAGGCACGAGCATTTATTGAATTTTTGAAAGTAAAAAATGGATAACGAAATGCGGATATAGAGGAGGATGAAAGCTTTTTGGAGCAGCTTTTTTATATGATAATCCGCATCTTTTTGTAATAAAAGTCTTTCTGGAATATTAATTCCTTTGTGGAGTTTTTTACGCAGATTTATGAAAGTATCGTAGCGTATAGCAAACGGTATTGCAGTTAATATAAGGATAAAGGGGCTGCGCATAAAACTTTGATTGTACAAGATATGGGGGATTTCCTTTGCGATACACAGACAGCCAGTGATTACATATAATAAGAGAAAGTTTTAATGAAACACAGGGACTTTCAGAAATTTAGTCAGTAAAAAGGTATAAAATATTTTTTTGCTAATTATAAAACCAGTGGTTTAATTATTGACATTGATATGACTTTGTCATATAATTAAACCACTGGTTTAATTTTTGTAAGGAGGGACAGTATGGCAAGAAGAAAGAAAGAACTGCAAAGTATGCATAGAAAAAATATTTCAAAGGCTGCGGAGCAGTTATTTATGAAAAATGGGATAGAAAATACATCCATGAATGATATTGCGAAAGTATCTGGCTATAGCAAAGCTTCCTTGTATGTATACTTTAAAAATAAGCAGGAACTTGTTGGAATATTAGTGTTGGAAAGTATGCAGAAATTATATGATGCTATCGCATCCGCTTTAGAACAAAGCAATGATACAAAAGAACGCTACCAAAAAATTTGCTATGCTTTGGTAAAATATCAAGAAGAATACCCTTTTTACTTTAAAATGGTGCTGGAAACGATTGCTTAGGAATTGTCAAAAAATAGCTTGTTAATTTGACATCGTATAAAGATATATTCTTTTTACTGCATGTAATACACCGGCACCTTTTTCGATACTTTTTGGACAAAGCACAGGCGCAATAAAAAGTATGCGGGAAGTTTTTCAAACAGCAGGGATGAAATATGGTGGTAGTTGTGTATGGTCAGGAAGAAATAAAACGATATTTCCCCAATATATGAAATGGAAAATAGAACGGATATTTGAGAAATAAACGGGAATCAGCATAGTTATAAAACGTAACAGTTCATCCATGTACAATTAATTCTAAAAGGTGGTATTCAGATGGGAATTATTTCTGGGATTTTATGTGTTGTTTGCTTTTGTCTATTATCAACAAAAGCAGTAACCGCAAAACTGCATATAAAAAAGATTGATAAAATACTGATGAAAATGCATAAACCGATTAGCGCATTGCTAATTGTCTTGTGTTGTGTACATATTTTTTGTGTTGTTCGCCTATTAAAAAATCGCAGTTTGTTGGTAGTAATTTCAGGAATTACGAATACTGTGTTGATGATTTCGCTAATTTGTTTCTGCCATATAATAAAAGATAGAAAGAAAAAAATAATGTGGCATAGGATATGGACAATTCTTATGGCAGTCGGTATTATGGGACATTTTGCGGCATATATTGTAGATTTTAATCATTATCAAATGAATATCGCAAATATAGAAATACAAGAGGTTGATTTAGAAAATGTGGAGGATGGAGTCTATATAGGGACGTGCGATGTGGGTTATATCTATGCTAAAGTAGAAGTTGAAATTATAGAGGGTAAGATCGTTTCCCTTAATCTTTTGGAACACAGGAACGAGCGAGGTAAACGAGCAGAGAATATAATTGATATAGTATTATCAGAGCAGAAAATTGATGTAGATGCAATAAGCGGGGCTACAAATTCTAGCAATGTGATAAAAAAAGCAATTGAAAATGCAATCAAAACATTTGACAATTTTTAATGGAATTGTGCAAGGGTTTATGGTACGATAATGTCAGCAAACAATTTGGTAATAGTAGTTCGAGCGAAAATGTGGTAATTGGTTACAGTCTAGCCTAGGGGCTGTCGCATTTAGGAAAACAGATACAAGTTATAGTACTGCATTGTGTTTTGCACTATATCTTGCATATTTAAAACTTATTGCGACAGCCCCGTAAAACACATAGTGGTTGAGATGCATCAAGCCATGGCATATGGCTATGACATCACGAAGCGATTTTCGTATGGTTTGATGCATATATTATAACAGGAAGCCAAAGGCTGAACTGCTGCGGTAATGGATAAAATATGGGAGGTTGCTTATGCGCAGTGAAGAAAAAATGTATGAATTGATTATGAATATTGCAAAGGCAGACGACAGGGTTGCAGCAGTATATATGAATGGTTCACGCACCAATCCGAATGCTTCGAAAGATATTTTTCAGGACTATGATATTGTGTATGTGGTGCGGGAAACCAAGTCATTTATTGAAGATAAGGAATGGATACATAAGTTCGGCAAGATTTTGTATATGCAGTATCCTGATGAAAGCCCAGATTATCCAAATGATAAGAAAAATCATTATGGCTGGCTGATGCAGTTTGAAGACGGTGTCCGAATGGATCTTACTATACAGACAATTTCATTTGCCAAAGAGCATATTTATGATGATAAGCTTTGCCGGATTTTACTGGATAAAGAAGATATTCTACCAGCAATGCCAGATGCAACAGATAGGGATTATTATGTAAAAAAACCTACCGAAGCGCAGTTTTGGGCGTGTACCAATGAATTTTGGTGGTGCAGCAACAATATCGCCAAGGGATTGTGGCGCGAGGAGATGCCTTATGTGCAGGATATGACTAATTTTGTAGTTCGCAAGCAGTTAGAAAAGATGCTCTCGTGGAAAGTTGGTATCAAGACAGATTTTCAGGTTAGTGTTGGAAAGTCTGCAAAGTACTTGTATAGGTGGCTGGAGCCAGACGAGTATCAAGGGTACTTAAATACATATTTTGGTGGAAATATTGCGGAAGCCTGGACGGCGGTACTGCATATGTGTGATTTGTTTGAGCAGACAGCAGTGTATGTGGGAAGCAGGCTGGGATATCCCTATAATGCTGCGGAAGGGAAAGCGGCTAGGGGATTTCTTGAACAGGTGCAGAAATTGCCGAAGGACGCAAAGAATATTTAGGAGAGTAGTAGGAAAGGATAGGATGATATGTATATGTTTGTTAGTATGATGTTTACTATTGTGATGATGATTTTTGTAATTGCTATTTCTGTTGCTGTGATTGTTACACGGAGCAAGTATAAAAATAAATCAAATGCAGGAGCTTTTTTCTTTGAAAATAATTGCATGGTATTAAATACAGGAATACCATATGCGATTCCTTATGATGAAATTGATAGAGTGGAACTGCATTATAGTGCATGGGAATTGAAATATAAATTATCTTATGATTTAATTGTAAAAGTTAAGAAAAAGTCTGGAAAAACAAAGATAACGTTCTATAAGGGGTTTCGAACAGCCAAGTTAGCAACACCATTTGATATGGAAGCTGCTCTGAAAGAAAAAGGCATTTGCTGTGTTATGATGGAAAAATAAAGAAAATGGTATAACAGAAACTAAGAATAAATACTGGGGAAACTTTTAAATTTTTGGAGGTATTATACGGATAAACATTATCTACAATATTTTTCAGGAAGGGTTTTGAGATATGGAAAGCAGATTAGTAGTGAATCTTGGTGTGCAGCGATTTGATAAATTACGGGAAGAACATAAGTTTTATGTGGATAAGACAGATTTTATCAGAGAGTGGTGGGAGTATGGTTCGGAAGTAACGCTGATTACACGACCACGCAGGTTTGGAAAAACCTTAAATATGAGTATGCTTGCATGTTTTTTTTCCAATCGGTATGCGGGCAGAGGAGATTTATTTGAAGGGCTTTCGATTTGGGAGGAAAAAGTTTCTAAGCAGGAGGATTCAATACAAGATATTTTTCGGCAAGATGTTTCCGGACAAGATACTTCCATAGAAGTTTATAAGTACAGACATCTGCAAGGAATGTTTCCAGTGGTATTTTTAAGTTTTGCACCTATTAAGACAGGGAAGATTGATGAAATGAAAATGGTAGTAAAAATAGTTATTGCCGATTTATATGGAACGTTTAAAGATATTATAAAATCAGAAGTATTTGACGATAATGACAGGAGCGCTTTTGCAGAAGTCAATAAGGATATGGAGGATGCAGTAGCTTATACAGCAGTGAATCGTCTTTGCGGCTTTTTGAAAAGATATTATCACAAAGATGTAATTGTGATCTTAGATGAATATGATACGCCAATGCAGGAGGCATGGCTGGCAGGAACATGGGATGAAACGGTTGATTTTTTCCGTAATTTTTTTAATCATACTTTTAAGACAAATGGTTGTTTATTTCGAGGGATTATTACAGGGATTACAAGAGTTTCTAAGGAAAGTATTTTTTCGGATTTAAATAATTTGGATGTGATTACGACAACTTCTGGTGCGTATGCGGATGCATTTGGATTTACGCAGGAGGAAGTATTTGCGGCATTGGAACGTGCAGGTCTTGGCAGTGAGAAGGAAGGGGTAAAACAGTGGTATAACGGCTTTTCGTTTGGACGATATACAGATATTTATAACCCGTGGTCGATTGCATCTTTTATCAGCAAAAGGGGTGAATATAGGGCTTATTGGGCAAATACGAGTGGAAATGAGCTTGTAAGTACATTGGTGCAGCGCGGCAATGCTGATGTGAAGCAGACAATGGAATCTCTTTTGCAAGGAAATTGTTTTCAAACAGAACTGGATGAACAGATTGTATTTCATAATTTGAAGGGCAGCGCAAATGCAGTTTGGAGTCTGCTGCTTGCAACGGGTTATCTTAAAGTAGAGAAATTGGAGTATATCGGCATACGAAAGAAAGCAATGTATACGCTTGCCCTTACAAATATGGAAGTCATTAATATGTTTGAAAATATGGTGAAAGGATGGTTTCGGGAAGCGGCGGAAGTATCGTATAATCGTTTTATCAAGGCACTGCTGCTCAATGATGTTGAAGCTATGAATGAGTTTATCAATAAAGTTGCGCTGCATAGTTTTTCTAGTTTTGATATAGCGAATGGTGTATCTGATGATGATGCGCCGGAGCGTTTTTATCATGGGTTTGTGCTGGGGCTGATTGTTGAACTTGAGGGCAGATTTCGGATTACATCGAATCGGGAAAGCGGGTTCGGGCGTTATGATATTATGATAACGCCGTTTGATCGGAAACAGGACTGTGCATATATTATTGAATTTAAAGTGCACAAGCCTAGACGGGAAAAAAATTTAGAGGAAACCGTAGCAAATGCGCTTTCTCAAATAGAAAAAAAGCAGTATGAAACTGTGTTGACTGCGGAAGGATTTGAGCCGGAACAGATACGCAAGTATGGATTTGCTTTTTATGGGAAAGAGTGTTTGATTGGTTAAGATATCGCTTGAAATAATTGTAAAAAGATTTTGCGGGCATTTTCCTTTGGATGCCTAAGTATAAAAAAACACTTTAGTTTGCTAAAGTGTTTTTTTATTACTACTCTATATAACACTATATCATAATTTAAAATATAAGTCTAGTAATTTTTTTATTAAATATTATACTAAATATATCCTAAACGTAACAGTTCAGATAACCCATTGAACTGTTACGTATCCAGCCATTGGAAATCGCTTCGCGATGGGCTGGATACCTCCAAACATTACATTTTATTACGGTCAGCGCAGTAAATGCGCAGACCTACCTGAACTGTTACTCCTAAACAGCAATATTGGCAAACGTTTGTAAGTATTATTTGATAAAGTAGAATGGCTCGAAATGGGTAGAAAGGTATGGTAAAACATGGCAGAAACGAATCAAAAGAAGTCGAAGGAATGGCAGGCAGAGGAGCGGCATTTAAAGGAGTGCCGTGCGTTGATTGCAGCGAATGTAGCGGAATATGAGCGACAGCTAGAAGAACGCCGCAAGGAAACAAAGGCATTGTTTGACGAAGTGCAGAGCGGGAATGTGGAGTTGTATGATCAGCTAGTGACATCCCGCAGCCTGGAGGAGCATAGTTTTAATCAATTGCACAAAAACACGGAGGCATATGGCAGACCTTTTTTTGGAAGAATTGATTATAAAAACCTTGATGAAAAACTTTTTGAGTCTATTTATATCGGTAAGCATGGTGTTTTGCGGGATAAAACGACAGTGGAGGTTGTGGACTGGCGTGCGCCGATTGCTTCGGTTTATTATGAAAATGAGTTAGGCGAAGGGTTTTATGAGATACCGGACAGCAGTACAGATGGTAGGGGGAAGCCGTTACAATATCGCATTGATTTAAGTTTAAAGCGGACATTTGATATTGAGGAGGGGGTGCTGCAAGGGTTTTATGACAGTGATGTTGCGGCAAACGACGAACTTTTAGTAAAGTATCTTAGCAAAAACAGGGATGCAGTTCTGGGGGACATTATAGCCACGATTCAGAAAGAGCAAAATGAAATTATCCGTGAAAGCCCATTCCGCAATATTATTGTGCAGGGGGTGGCAGGAAGCGGTAAGACAACCGTTGCAATGCACCGCATTTCCTATATTATGTACAACTATAAGGAGCGTTTTACTTCCAATGAATTTTGCATTGTTGGCGGGAGCGATATTTTAATTGATTATATTACAGGTGGTTTGCCAGAATTGGATGTCTATGATATTAAACATATGCGTATGGATGAAATATTGACGCACCTTTTGCACAGCGAATGGAAGAAAAAGTTTAAGCTGGTTTCGCTGCCTGTAAATCAGGCATGGAAAAGCAAGATGCTTTTTGCAAAGGAGCTGGAAAACTATATGCAGCAGCTTCGCAACCGTATTTTGGCGAATTGTGTAGTATACGACGAAGAAATCGGTATGCTTTTGTCACAAAAAAATAATGACGATTTTATTAACGGAAATCCTAAATATTCGATTAACAAGCTGTTGGTAACACTTGATGAGAGGCTGCGCAACCGTATAAAGATTCAGTGCATGGGGCGTGAGGAAGTCGGGATTTATAAGCGGAAGTTAGTACAGTACAAAAATTATTTTAGTTCCTATTGTTATAAGGGAAACGTTGTGAGTCTATACTTAAATTTTTTGGAGATGTATGGTGCAGAATACTATATAGATATGACACCTGTGTCAGAAAAAATACAGCATGGTATTTTTGATGTCTATGATGTAGCAGCGATGTTGATTATTTATTATAGGGCATTGCAGAAAAAACCTGATGAGGAATTTGGACAAATCTTTATTGATGAGGCGCAGGATTTTGGTCCAATTGTGTATTATGCGCTGCGGACAGTATTGCCGGAATGCTTTTTTACAATTATGGGGGATGTTTCTCAGAATGTTAACTATGAATATGGTATGAACGACTGGCGGGATATGACACAAAAAATCTTCCATTCCAAGGAAGACGCATTCCATGTTTTGGCGAAAAGTTACCGTAATACAATTGAAATTTCAGATTTCGCAGGAAAAATACTGCGCAGCGCTTCAAAAGGAGCCTATCAGATCGAGCCGGTTATTCGACATGGAGAGCCTGTGCACTTTTTGGAAAGTATATCGAGTGAGGAGGCAGCAGGCATCTGTGTGGAAACCATTCAAGAGATGAAAGAAAAAGGGTATGAAACCATGGCAGTAATTTGTTTTTCGGATGAGGATAAAGAAATTGTAACACTGCGACTAAGCCGTCAAATAACGTTGATAGATGCACAAAACAGCGGTTTTAGCAAGGGGGTGCTGGTGCTGACCGTTCCTGAAACGAAAGGATTAGAGTTTGACTGTGTGCTGCTGTGGAAACCAGATTTAACAGGATATCGCGATAATCCAAGGCTTGCCAAGCTGCTCTATGTAGCGGCAACGAGAGCGCTGCATGAGTTATTTATTGTGCAGTAAGAGATTTTTTGCTCTTAGACTGAACGGTGTAACAGTTCAGATAACCCATTGAACTGTTACGTATCCAGCCATTGGAAATCGCTTCGTGATGGGCTGGATACCTCCAACCACTACATTTTATTACGGTCAGCGCAGTAAATGCGCAGACCTACCTGAATTGTTACGAACTGTAACATTATTTGCACGCTGTTGTAACAATTTCCTTGAAAAATTCCCAGTTTTATGTATAATAATAAAGAGCAAATGTAATAAATAAAATTTAAACATAAAAACAGGAGTTTTGAAAGATGATTAGTGCAAACAATGTGACATATCGTGTTGGGAAGAAAGCATTATTTGAGGATGTCAATATTAAATTTACTGAGGGCAACTGTTATGGTTTGATTGGTGCAAATGGTGCCGGAAAATCGACATTTTTAAAAATTTTGTCAGGAAAATTGGAAACTACGAAGGGAGATATTGCGATAACGCCCGGACAGCGGCTTTCTGTGTTGGAGCAGGATCACTTTAAATATGATGAGTATCCTGTTATGGATGTGGTGATTATGGGAAACGCCCGTCTGTATGAAATTATGAAAGAAAAAGATGCCATATATGCTAAGGAGGATTTCACCGATGAGGATGGTATCCGTGCAAGCGAATTAGAGGGTGAATTTGCTGAGATGAATGGCTGGGAAGCAGAGTCTGACGCAGCACAGCTTTTAAACGGCTTGGGAATTGACACCAGTATTCACTATAGTATTATGAAAGAATTAAACGGCAGCGAGAAAGTAAAAGTGCTGCTTGCGAAGGCACTATTTGGCAATCCTGATATCTTGCTTTTGGACGAGCCGACGAACCATTTGGATTTGGATGCAATTGCTTGGCTGGAGGAATTTTTAATTAATTTTGATAATACGGTAATTGTAGTATCACATGACCGTTATTTCTTAAATAAAGTATGTACGCAGATCGCGGATATTGATTACGGCAAAATCCAGCTTTATGCAGGCAACTATGACTTTTGGTATGAGTCCAGCCAGTTGCTTGTAAAGCAGATGAAAGAAGCCAACAAGAAAAAGGAAGAAAAAATTAAGGAACTGCAAGAATTTATTTCACGGTTTTCTGCCAATGCGTCGAAGTCAAAACAGGCGACATCCAGAAAACGTGCCTTAGAGAAAATTGAATTGGATGATATTAAGCCGTCCAGCCGTAAGTATCCATATATTGATTTCCGTCCTGACCGCGAAATTGGAAATGAAGTGCTGACTGTTACGAATTTATCCAAAACCATTAACGGCGAGAAGGTACTTGACAATATTTCCTTTATTTTAGGACATGATGACAAGGTGGCGTTTGTCGGCGGAAATGAACTTGCTAAGACGACACTGTTTCAAATTTTAATGGGCGAGATAGAGCCTGACGAGGGTTCTTATAAATGGGGTGTTACGACCTCACAGGCGTATTTTCCTAAAGACCCGACGAATGAATTTAACAATGACTATACCATTGCAGATTGGCTGATGGGCTATTCACCAGTGGATGATATCACTTATGTGCGGGGATTCCTTGGACGTATGCTTTTTGCAGGCGAGGATGGCGTGAAAAAAGTGAAAGTGCTTTCCGGTGGTGAGAAAGTGCGCTGTCTTTTAAGTAAAATGATGATTAGCGGTGCAAACTGCCTAATTCTTGACGAACCAACCAATCATTTGGATATGGAATCCATTACTGCGCTTAACAACGGACTGATTAAGTTCCCGGGCGTGGCGATTTTTGCCTGCCATGATCATCAGTTTGTAGAAACCACAGCAAACCGTATTATGGAAATCCTTCCCAATGGTACATTAATTGATAAGGTAACCACGTATGACGAGTATCTGGCAAGCGATGAAATGGCAAGAAAAAGAACGGTATACACTGCAGAAGCTGAGGATGAAAGCGGCGGGGAGTAAGAGTGCTGTAGGCATAAGATCAAAAAAGGCAGATGAAAAGTCTGCCTTTTTTATGCACACGAGCACACAAAGGAAACATGTCAGCAGAAGCTGACGGGTGCCCGGCGCGCGCGCGAGGGGAAAGGCTTTTCCCCTACTCGATTGCGTAGCCCTATGTTGAGGAAATAGGGGCTGAATCGGCGCATGGAGGGGGCGTGGAGTAAGGAATCTTGCAGCAAATCCGTGATAGGAATTATGAGGAAGTGTTGATAGATGACGGCATGAAGACAACACGCCGTTATGCTGTCGCTTGTCACGAGAAGTGCTGTAAAGGAATCGCAGTGTCTGCAAAAACTGACAGAGGGGAGCAAGTTTGAAAGGAAACTTTCAAGTATTGATTGGTATGCGTGCTAAAGCACGCAGGGGGTATAGAAATGGATAAAGAACGAATTGATTTACACGTACATTCTAACCGTTCGGATGGAACACTTTCGCCTGCCGAATTGGTAGATTATGCTTTACAAAAAGGTTTAAAAGCAATTGCATTGACCGATCACGATACGGTGGACGGTTTGGATGAAATAATGGCGTATGCAAAGGATAAGCCGCTGGAAGTAATTCCGGGCATTGAGTATTCAACGGAATACCACAAACGGGATGTGCATATCGTGGGGCTTTTTATAGATTATAAAGCACCTGTTTTTACAGAATATCTGGAACGGTTCCAACAGTCGCGGGTAAACCGAAATTATAAACTTTGTGCTAATCTGCAAAGGGCGGGAATGGACATTACGTATGAAGCACTGCTGGAAGCCTTTCCAGATTCGGTGATTACGCGTGCGCACTATGCTGCATTTTTGTTAGAAAAAGGTTATGTAAATAGCCGCAATGAGGCGTTTGACCGATATCTGGGCGATCATACGCCGTATTTTGTGCACAGGGAGAAGATTACGCCGCAGGAGGTGATTGCGGTCACAAAGAAAGCAGGCGGCATTCCGATTTTGGCGCATCCGACGCTGTATAAACTGGGACGGGAGCAGCTTGAACAGCTTGTTTCTACGTTAAAAGATGTCGGTTTAATGGGGATTGAAACAATGTACAGCACCTATAATTCGGCAGAGGAGCGCAGAATCAAAGAACTTGCAAAAAAGTATTACCTTTTGGAAAGCGGCGGATCGGACTTTCACGGGGAAAACAAGCCGGGGCTGGAACTAGGGACTGGATATGGGAAGTTGGCAGTTGGCGCAGAGCTGCTGGAGAATATGAAAAAAGCATTGACCACAAAAATTCTTTTTACGGATTTAGACGGAACCTTGCTTTCCGATGCAAAAAAAGATATTTCTGCGGTTACACGTGACAAGATACTGGAGATGCTTGGCGCAGGTCATCATTTCGTGTTGGCAAGCGGGCGCTCGCTAAATAGTATTCTTGGCGTATTGGAGGAATTAAATATTTTGGAGGCACTTGCTAAACTGCAAAAGAAGCAGCAGACAGGCGGCGTTTATGCGGCAGCTTTTAACGGAGCGCAATTGTATGACTGTATCGCGAAAAAGCCGATTGCACAGTATATGGTGTCGATCCCAACTGCACAGTGGCTTTTTGATATGGCAGCAGCACGTGGTATGTATATTCAAACTTATATGGATAAAAAGCTTGTCAGTATTGCAGACGGAAAGGAACTGGAATTTTACAAAAAACTTATCCCAATGGAGCATGAAATTACGCAGCGGTTAGAGAATGTGTTGGATCATGCGCCGTTTAAACTGCTTGCAATTGACTTGGAGGACAGGGCAAGGCTGGAAGCCTTTCGGGAAACAGTGCAAGCAGCAGAGGAATCCAGCAATATAATCTGTGCCTTTTCCAATCCGATGTATTTGGAGTTTTATGACAAGCGGGCAGGAAAAGGAAATGCGTTGGTAAACTTATGTAATGCGTTGCATGTTCTTGAAAAGAATGCGATTGCAGCAGGCGATGAGGAGAATGATTGTTCGATGATAGAAGCGGCAGGAATCGGCGTGGCAATGGCAAATGCAGTGCCGCTTTTAAAGGAGCGCGCGGATTATATTACCGAGAAAGATAATAATCATGACGGGATTGTGGAAGTAATCGAACGGTTTATTTTATAGATGTAACAATGTTGATTCCCACAACTTTGGCGTGGGTATAAAAAGTAACTTATAGAACACATATGCTAGAAATATCACAATATTTTAATAGACAATTACCGTGTGAAATTGTATACTACTTTTATAGAAATGATCGTTTTTAGCAATACTATTTATGGAGAAGGGAAAGGAAACAGGAATGAGCAATAAGAAAATGGCTTTTGCGCAGCAGTTGGAGCAGAACAGCAAAAATTATTATCCCAAAGATTTATTTGATCTTGACGCAGCGGGGGATATGCTGACAGAACTAAAAAACAGCTTTGGGCTGGATACCATAATGACGGACAGGCATGGCAGCATTATTATGGTTAAAGGGGATTTCGGTGATTTTCAGCCGGATGTGGTGAATCGGCCGGGAAATAAAATCAGGGTAAACGGCAGGACAGTCTGTCATATTTATGCAAAATACGACAACGTGGCGCAGGAGAATATAGCAGCAGTAAACAGGCTGTTTGGCGCTTATATGCAGACAATAGAGGGCTTTAGCGAGAAATCCTTCTTGGCGAGTGAACAGGCATTGTACATAGACGAGCTGGAGCAGCAGGCTGAAAAGGAAGCTGATCAGGCGAAATATTCCGTTCAGACAGATCCGTTGACGGGATTACTGAATCGTAATTATTTTATCAGCCATATGAAGCAGCTTGCGGAGCGGGAAGTTGTTCCGACAGCAGCGATCTGTGTAAATATCAACGACTGGCGTTTTGTGGATAATAACTACGGCGAGGAGGAAAGCGACCGTTTAATTGTTGCGGTGGCGAAGATTTTAACAGATAAAGCAGAAGAATGCGGTTTTGAGAATGTGGTAATTGGCAGAGTTGAGGGTGATGTCTTCTATGTGCTGCTTCCTTTGACAGAGGAGGAGGATGCAAAGGCGTACTGTGCGAAAATACAGCAGGCTTGCCTTGACTTTGAAGATGAGAAGCTTGCGCCAAGCATTGCGGTAGGCTGTGTTATGAAAACAAATGTTGAGGAAAACTTTAAAGAGGTGTTTTCCGACGCAGAGTATGTTATGCTGGAAAATAAATTTGAAATAAAAAATGCGCCCGGCTATAGAGAACGGTTGGAAAAAGGGCTGAAAAAGAGTTAATTCTAAAATAATTATTAAGTAGCATAAATTTAGATAATGGAAGAAAACAAGAGTATTTACGAGATAATGGAAGAAAATGTAAAATAAATCGCTCTCAACCTGCTTGCACAACGCTAAAGAAAAATCTATTATATGTTCTGTTAGCACTCAATAGATAAGAGTGCTAATTGAAAACAGCAAAGAAATATTTTTTATAAATTATTGAAGGAGGCTATAAAACATGAAATTAGTACCATTAGGTGACAGAGTTGTATTAAAGCAGTTGGTTGCGGAAGAAACTACGAAGTCAGGGATTGTTTTACCAGGACAGAATAAAGAGAAGCCGCAGCAGGCAGAGGTTGTTGCAGTCGGACCCGGCGGCGTTGTTGACGGCAAGGAAGTAAAGATGGAAGTGAAAGTCGGCGATAATGTTATTTTCTCCAAGTATTCTGGAACAGAAGTAAAGATTGATGAGGAGGAGTACATTATTGTTAAGCAGAATGATATTCTTGCAGTTATCCAGTAATCATAAAAATTTAGGCTACAGCGAATAATAATTTTGGAGGTTTAGTCAACTATGGCAAAGGAAATTAAATATGGGGCAGAGGCTCGCAAGGCATTAGAAATCGGCGTAAACAAATTGGCAGATACAGTAAGTGTTACATTAGGCCCGAAAGGAAGAAATGTTGTATTGGATAAGTCTTTCGGCGCACCGTTAATTGCAAATGACGGTGTTACAATCGCTAAGGAAATCGAGTTGGAAGACGCATTTGAAAATATGGGTGCACAGCTTGTAAAAGAAGTAGCAACAAAGACAAACGATGTAGCAGGCGATGGTACAACAACAGCAACTGTTCTTGCTCAGGCAATGATTAATGAGGGAATGAAGAACCTTGCAGCAGGCGCAAATCCAATTGTACTGAGAAAAGGTATGAAGAAAGCAACGGACTGTGCAGTAGAAGCTATTGCAAATATGAGTTCGAAAGTAAACGGAAAGCAGCATATTGCAAGAGTTGCAGCAATTTCTGCAGGGGATGACGAAGTTGGAAATATGGTAGCGGACGCTATGGAGAAGGTTTCCGGCGACGGCGTTATCACAATCGAGGAGTCAAAGACAATGCAGACCGAGTTGGATTTAGTAGAAGGTATGCAGTTTGACAGAGGATATATTTCCGCATATATGGCAACCGATATGGATAAGATGGAAGCCAATTTGGAAGATCCATATATCTTGATTACAGATAAGAAAATTTCCAATATTCAGGAGATTCTGCCTGTATTAGAGCAGATAGTGCAGTCTGGTGCAAAGCTGATGATTATTGCAGAGGATGTTGAGGGTGAAGCACTGACAACATTAATTGTAAATAAACTGCGCGGTACGTTCAATGTAGTAGCAGTTAAAGCTCCGGGCTATGGTGATAGAAGAAAGGCAATGCTTGAGGATATTGCGATTCTGACAGGCGGTCAGGTTATCAGCGAGGAACTTGGTTTAGATTTGAAAGAAACTACATTGGAGCAGTGCGGTCGTGCGAAGTCTGTTAAGGTACAGAAAGAGAACACCATTATCGTTGACGGCGAGGGTGATAAGGCAGCAATCGACGCTAGAATTTCTCAGATTAAGAAACAGATCGAGGAAACAACATCTGATTTCGATAAGGAGAAATTGCAGGAAAGACTTGCAAAACTTGCAGGCGGCGTAGCAGTTATCCGTGTTGGCGCAGCTACAGAAACAGAAATGAAGGAAGCAAAACTTCGTATGGAAGACGCTTTGAATGCAACAAGAGCAGCAGTAGAAGAAGGTATTATTTCTGGTGGTGGTTCCGCTTATGTTCATGCTTCTAAGGAAGTTGCAAAACTTGTGGATTCTCTTGAGGGTGATGAGAAGACGGGTGCAAAGATTGTATTAAAGGCTTTGGAAGCTCCTCTGTATATTATTGTTTCCAATGCAGGTCTTGAGGGCAGCGTAATTGTAAACAAGGTAAAAGAGTCCGAAGTTGGTTTCGGTTTCGATGCTTACAAAGAAACTTATGTCAATATGGTTGAGGCAGGTATCCTTGATCCGGCTAAGGTTACAAGAAGCGCATTGCAGAATGCGTGCAGCGTAGCAAGCACATTGCTGACAACAGAGTCTGTAGTGGCGAATATTAAAGAGGACACACCAGCAATGCCAGCAGGCGGCCCGGGCATGGGCGGTATGATGTAAATAGATTTTGTCATACTAAACGCTGAAAAGACTGACGCTAAGTATAAAAATATGCACACAGCCGCACAAAGGAAAATTGCCGCTTTGCGGCGTGCGGCTGGCGCAACTGGGGCTGTTGCAATAAGCTTTGATTATACAAGATATAGTATGAATCGCAACATAGTGTTAGACTATCTTGTATACATTTGACTTAATGCGACAGCCCCAATATAAAATAGGCAGGTAAGGCAGAAAAATATACGCCTGTAATATTGTTTATGTTTTTTATGCGTGTGCCGATGCAGAGGAAATATGCCTTTATATGGGGTATCGGCGGCGTACGAGTAGGGAAAATTTTTCTCTGCTAACTGTATAATTATATAAATTATGGGGCTGTTGCACTAAGAATTGCGTATACAAGATATCATATGAAAGCGTGTTAGATGACAAATATGTTTTCTTGGGTTTAGAATTTTTAGGGCGCAGCTCCTTGTTTTCGTTTGGTAAAAAGGAAGATAATAAAAAATGACAAATAAGGAAATATGGCAGATTGCAATGGAGCAGTCGGCAAATGATTTGAATTGTAATGCAAGTGATTTTCTGGAAATAGAGAATTGTATTGTAATTTCCAAAGCAAACGATTTGTCTAGGAAATATTTGGAACTGCCATTTATCTGCAATCTGGTATCTTATGGAACGAATATTGTGGCGTCTGTTCAGGAAGAATATCAAGAGATTGTAGCAGAGTATATTGGGAAGTATGATTGTGCGCATTGTTTTGAAACGCCCAATATGCATATATTAGACGAAAAACTGCAAAAATATCAAGCAAGGATTTGTTTTATGGCGGAATACTTTCTGCCTGATATTGATTTATTGGAAAAAAAGAAATGTCCTTATCCAACAAAAGTTTTAGAACATCGTGACTTTGGCGATTTGTATACCGATAGCTGGAGCAATGCCTTATGCAAAAAAAGAAAAGAATTGGATGTTTTAGGCGTAGGTGCGTATGATAAAGGACAGTTAATCGGTTTGGCAGCGTGCTCGGCAGACTGTGATTCTATGTGGCAGATTGGGATTGACGTGCTGCCGCAGTACCGCAGGCAGGGCATTGCGTCAGCTTTGACAAGTACTTTGGCAATGGAAATTATAAAAAGAGATAGAGTGCCGTTCTACTGCGCTGCGTGGTCTAATATAAAATCTGTTAGAAACGCAATAAAGTGCGGCTTTCGCCCCGCGTGGGTAGAGCTCACTGCAAAACCGCAGAAGACAGTGGATGAAATGAATGGAGTTTAAAAAAGTATTCAAATATAAGGAACGGTCAATAAATACCTTAGTGATAAAATCTCATAGTTTTATACAGATGTTTATTATCAGAATCCAAGCTATCTGGAATGTTTCTATCGGCAGGATATCTGCTTGATTAATAAGTGGCTGATATTATGATAGAACAGATAGAAATGATTTATAAAAAATATTTTTTGATTTGTAACAATTGTTACAGAATTTTTCTTCAAATCCGAATATACTATAATCACAGCAACGAAATAACAGAATAAATAATACAAATGCAAGGGAAAGCGATTCCGAGCAGGGCGCTTTTACAGCAGAGTTTCAATAATAATGATTGTATTTTTAAGGAGGATTTGAATTATGGCAGCAAACAGCGCACAGCAGGTAGATAACTTAGTAAATCTTTTAGATGGGTACACAGAAAAGGGTGGACATCACTTAAATGTTAATGTTTTAAACAGAGATACCTTGTTAGATGCACAGAAGCATCCGGAGAAGTATCCACAGCTTACAATCCGCGTATCCGGTTATGCAGTAAACTTTATTAAATTGACACCGGAGCAGCAGGCAGATGTTATCTCAAGAACCTTCCATGAAGGCGTTTAAACAAGAGATTTTATAAAAGAAAACTACAGTGCCGTCCTGAGGGGCGGCACTTTTTGTGTACTGCCTGAGGCAGAGGAAATATGCATTCAGTGTTTCTTTTCGCATCTCAATAACTTATAAACTGATAAAAACTGGCGGTGTAAATTGTAACCATTCAATACGAAAATAACATCATTCACGCAAAAAGCATTGTCGAAATGCAAAATATGCAGTAATATGGTTATAACAAAAGGAAAGGAGGACTAAATTAATGAATGCAATGATTTGGCTGGCGGCAATGATTATATTAATTGTAATCGAAATTGTAACGGTAGGACTTACCACGATATGGTTTGCGATTGGTGCACTGGTGGCAATTTTTGTATCTTCGCTGGGTGGAGGGTGGCTTTTGCAAGTTGCGGTGTTTTTGGCAGTTTCATTTGGAATGTTGGTTTTCACAAGACCTTTTGCCATTAAATACATAAATTCATCTCGCACAAAGACGAATTATGAGGGGATTATTGGCAAAGTGGTACGCATTACAAGGGATGTTAACAATCTAGGTGAGTCAGGAAGCGCCGTTGTAAACGGGCAGGAATGGACAGTCCGCGCCGCAAATAATGATACGGCAATTCCAGCAGGAAGCCTTGCGAAAGTCGTGGATATTAAAGGCGTAAAATTGATTGTAGAAAAATATTATGAAATGGATAATGAAAAATAACGGAATTGACAGACAAAAGGGGGTAAAAATATGTCTACATTCGGATTCTTTTTGGCAGTAGTATTTGTTCTTGTTGTGATTATTGCAAGCTGTGTACGGATTGTACCACAGGCATCAGCGTGTGTTATTGAACGGCTTGGTGGATACCACACTACATGGATTGGCGGCGGTGGTCTTCATTTTAAGGCACCTTTTTTAGACCGAATTGCGAAAAAAGTCAATTTAAAGGAGCAGGTGGTAGATTTCCCGCCACAGCCGGTAATTACAAAGGATAATGTAACAATGCAGATAGACACCGTTGTATTTTTTCAGATAACAGATCCTAAAATGTATGCTTACGGCGTCGACAATCCAATTATGGCGATTGAAAAATTGACAGCGACTACGCTCCGAAATATTATCGGAGAGATGGAACTTGATCAGACGCTGACGTCAAGGGAAATTATTAATACTAATATGCGCACGTCGCTGGATGTGGCAACAGATCCTTGGGGAATCAAAGTAAACCGTGTGGAATTAAAAAATATTATTCCGCCGGAAGCAATTCGGAATGCAATGGAGAAACAGATGAAAGCAGAGCGCGAACGGCGCGAGGCAATCTTAAAGGCAGAAGGTGAGAAGAAATCCACAATCCTTGTTGCAGAAGGTCAGAAAGCATCTGCAATTCTGGAAGCCGAGGCAGAAAAACAGGCAGCAATCCTGCGTGCGGAAGCCGAGAAGGAACGCAAAATCCGCGAAGCAGAAGGTCAGGCAGAAGCAATTCGTGTAGTACAGATGGCAAATGCCGAAGGTATCCGTTATCTAAAAGAAGCAGGCGCAGATGAAGCTGTTCTTACAATTAAGAAATTGGAAGCATTTGAAAAAGCAGCAAACGGTACAGCTACAAAGATTATTGTTCCTTCAGAAATTCAAGGCGTTGCAGGTCTTGCAAAATCTGTTGGAGAAATTTTAAAATAAAATGTAAGAGAACGAAATTGCTCTTTTACAAAGTTATTATGCAAGGACGCATTGGAAGGAACTGTTAGAATGATTTGTGACAAGGACGCCATATAAATGTTTCATTATAAAAAAAGAAAATAACGTTCTATGCCAAGATTTTCTGATGCTACAGATGAGCATTTTCGTAAGTCATTGTTATATAGTAACAGTTCCTAAACAAAAACAGGATTAGGAGGCAGGGGCACAGGCATGACAAAGATAGTAAAGATATTGATACTGGAGGACTGTAAGGACAGTCTGCGAGCGATAGCCGCAATGGTGGAAAAAGTATCAAGCCAAGTGTCCGCCGTACCAGTTGGCAGTCTGGAGGAGGCAAGATGCGCATTGCAAAATGCGCAGCAGCCCTTTCAGGCTTTTTTGCTTGATATTAACTTAAATGCTGCTGATAATAACGATATTTCAGGAATTACATTTGCAGGCGAAATCAGAAGCCAGCGCCAGTATGTTTTTACGCCAATTGTTATGATTACATCCATTGCCAATATGGAACTGAAAGCATACCGCGAACTGCATTGCTACCAATATTTAATAAAACCCTATCAGGAGGACGATATCGCCAAGCTTATAGGGAAGCTGCTGTTTCTTTCACAGTCAGGCGAAACGAGAGAGCCATTTATTTTGGTGAAAAATTCAGGAGTAAATTATAAATTGTTTTGCAAGGATATTCTGTGTATTAAGGCAATTCCAAGAGGCGTTAATGTCGTTATGCGCAAAGAGGAATTAAAAGTACCTTATATGACCATGAAACAGATACTAGAGAAACTCCCTCAAGAAAAATTTGTGCAGGTACATCGAATGTGTGTCGTAAATAAGGATTATATTGATTATATTGATATGGTAAACAGTCTGATAAAGCTGAAAAATGGAGAACTGGTAGAGATAGGGACTACTTATAAAAACGGATTGCGGAAGCTATGTGAAAGATAGCATTGATAATGCAGAAAGTATAGAAAAATATTAGAAATATAATGCAACTTTATGTATTTATTTGATATAATGATTAGCCCGTCAAAAGGGTATTTTTCAAAAGAATAGTACAATATATTGTGGATGGGACAGAAGAAATTTTATATAAATCTGACGGCGTTATTTCCAAAGCAATGTATATTGTTGATGTAGCTTTTGTAATTGCAGTAATTTTGTAGTCAAAAATAAAAGATCGAAGATGCAATAGATTGTTCAAGATTTTATCTAAGGCATTTAGGAACTGTCAATAAATAATGCATCAATTTGACTTGCATAAATATCCGTCTGCGGCATCCGATAATCTTGACATAAGGCATTGCTCTTTATGCCTTTGCCTCCTATACCTGCGATTATCTTCTTTGCAGCTGAACATTTATACGACGTCAAATTTATAAGTTATTTTTGGACAATTTCTTAGCAATTTGTAAAAGTTATA
>ERZ778512.892-NODE-892-length-22094-cov-5.863242_pt1 | contig 22094 bp, 18 predicted proteins | sample MGYA00510346_ERZ778512 | MGnify/ENA primary metagenome ERZ778512 (study PRJEB29527, sample SAMN07138962) | mouse gut metagenome | material: feces | host: mouse | place: China:Nanjing | collected 2016-01-25 ...
ATCAAGTATTTAAATTTGCAGCTGAACAATAGCTGAAAATCAAAAAAAAACAACCGTAACCAATAAGCCGCGAGGCTTTGATCAAAAATTAATCCATACTGTATCTCAAACTTCCAAAATTCAGAAAACCACTCATGGACAGCAACGAAAAGAAAAGCAAACGCCCGCGAATCGGAGTTCGCCCCATCAATTCAGACAGTGTAGAAAACCGCAGTGACTTCTCATCACAGGAAGGTGGACATGAGGGCCAGGAACGCCAGGAACGTCATCAGTCTTCCTATGGCAACAGCTCTTATGGCAACAACCGTCCATATCAGCCGCGTCCCTATAACAACAATCGTCAGGGCGGCTATAACAACAACCGTTACAACAATAACAACCAGGGCGGTTATAACCGTTACAACAACAATAATAACCGCTACAACAATAATTATCAGCCCCGTCCGCAGGCTAATCCCCAGCTCGAAGGAGAGCCTCAGACTTCACCCGAAGGAAGCGTGAACGCAACTTCATCAGAAGGCGAAAACGCAGGCGGAGGCTATCAGCCCCGTTACAACAATAACCGTTATAACAATCAAGGCGGCTACAACAACAATCGTCAGGGCGGCTATAACAACAATCGCCAGGGCGGCTACAGCAACAACCGTCAGGGCAGCTACAACAACAACCGCCAGGGCGGCTACAACAACAATCGTCAGGGCGGCTACAACAACAACCGCCAGGGCGGCTACAACAACAATCGTCAGGGCGGCTATAACAATAACCGTTATAACAATCAGGGCGGCTATAACAACAACCGCCAGGGTGGCTATAACAACCAGAACGGCTACAACAACCGTCAGGGTGGATTCAAAAAGCAGGCTCCCCGCCAGAACCAGTATGGAATGCCGCAGGGAGGTCGCAGCTTCACTCCGCGCCCCCGCCGCATAGAATATGAAATGCCGCTGCCCGATCCAAATGAACAGATCCGTCTCAACAAGTTCATGGCCAATGCAGGTCTCTGCTCGCGCCGCGAAGCTGATGAATTCATCCAGCAGGGTCTGATCAAGGTCAACGGCAATGTTGTCACCGAACTCGGAACAAAGATCTCACACAGCGATGTGGTTGAATATGATGAAAAGGTAGTGGCACTGGAAAGCAAGTGCTACATCCTGCTCAACAAGCCGAAAGACTGCGTGACCACCAGCGATGATCCCAACGGACGTCTGACTGTGATGGATCTCGTCAAGGGAGCCTGCGACGAACGCATCTACCCCGTAGGCCGTCTCGACCGCAACACAACCGGTGTGCTTCTGCTTACCAACGACGGCGATCTCGCTTCCAAGCTGACCCACCCCAAATATGTCAAGAAAAAGATCTACCATGTCTGGACTGACAAAGATATAGCCGAAGAGGATATGCAGCGTATTGCTGACGGCATTGAGCTTGAAGACGGACCTATCCACGCCGATGCTATCTCATATGCCACCGACACTGACCGCAACCAGGCCGGTATCGAGATCCACTCCGGACGCAATCGCATCGTGCGCCGTATCTTTGAAAGCCTCGGCTATCACGTGACCAAGCTCGACCGCGTTTACTTCGCCGGACTCACCAAGAAGAACCTGCCCCGCGGTCGCTGGCGCTATCTGACCCAGGAAGAAGTAAACTTCCTCAAAATGGGCTCGTTTGAATAATCATTACTAATCAGACTCTTGCAAATGAAAAGAACAAAAGTAGCTGATCTGCTCAAAGATTCGTCTTTGATCGGAACCGAGGTTGAAGCCAAAGGCTGGGTGCGCACCCGCCGCGGCAACAAACACGTGCAGTTTGTGCAACTCAGTGACGGCTCTACAATAAAAAATATACAGATTGTGTTTGACATGGCCAAGTTCAGCGATGAGGAACTCAAGCCAGTCACAACCGGATCAAGCATCTGCGTCAAAGGCATGCTTGTAGAGTCGCAGGGCAAAGGCCAGACCTGCGAAGTGCAGGCCGAGAGCCTTAAGGTCTACGGCACAGCCGATGTTGAAAGCTATCCCCTGCAGAAGAAGGGCCACACATTGGAATTCCTTCGCGAGATAGCTCACCTGCGTCCCCGCACCAATACGTTCGGAGCCGTGCTGCGAGTGCGCAGCGCACTGGCTTTCGCCATCCACAAATTCTTTAACGAACGGGGATTCCAGTATCTCCACACTCCGCTGATCACAGCGAGTGACTGTGAGGGTGCCGGAGCCATGTTCCAGGTCACAACCCTTGACCTCAACAACCTTCCCAAGACTGAAGACGGCAAGACCGACTATTCTCAGGATTTCTTCGGCAAGCCGACCGCACTGACTGTGTCAGGTCAGCTCGAAGGCGAGCTCGGCGCCACCGCTCTCGGTGAGATCTACACATTCGGCCCGACTTTCCGCGCTGAGAATTCAAACACTCCGCGCCACCTGTCAGAGTTCTGGATGATCGAGCCGGAAATGGCTTTCTATGACATCACTGACAACATGGATCTTGCCGAGGAGTTTGTGAAATACTGCATTAACTATGCGCTCGAACACTGCATTGATGACATCACCTTCCTTCAGGATATGTATGACAAGGATCTCATCGAGCGTCTGAAGTTCGTGGTCGAGAATGACTTCGTGCGTCTGACTTACGGCGAGGGCGTGAAGATTCTTGAGGAATCAGGCAAGAAGTTCGAATTCCCTGTGCACTGGGGCACCGACCTTCAGAGCGAACACGAACGCTATCTTGTGGAAGAACACTTCAAGAAGCCCGTGATCCTTACAGATTATCCGAAAGAAATCAAGGCCTTCTACATGAAGCAGAACGAAGACGGCAAGACAGTCCGCGCTATGGACGTGCTCTTCCCGCATATCGGTGAAATCATCGGAGGTTCTGAACGCGAGGAAAATTATGACAAGCTTCTGGCCCGCATTGAGGAACTCGATATCCCGATGAAGGATATGTGGTGGTATCTCGATACCCGCCGCTTCGGTTCAGTGCCTCACTCCGGCTTCGGTCTCGGATTCGAACGCCTAGTGCTCTTTGTTACCGGCATGACCAACATCCGTGACGTCATTCCTTTCCCGCGCACTCCGGGCAAGGCTGAATTCTGATAATACTGAATCATTTTCTTTATATAGTAGAAACGCCGGACTCCGAGAAGGAATCCGGCGTTTTGTTTCGTAGAGAGCCTGACTGTTACTGCATCTGCGAAGAGGTGGGGATGGTTGATGCCTGACTTTCATCAGTAGCGGATGAAGCTTTTTTTTCTGCTGTGGCTATATCTTTCTTCTCATTTTCGATGAAGCGCTTCATTTCGCCACGGCGCTCTGAGGCACGGCCTATGAGCATGAAAATTCCGCCGACAATTATCAGCGCGCCGAATGTGACGGCGGTGGTCCATGACGCGAGAGCCACAACTCCGACAAACATCGTTATCATATATGCTATTACCACTCCCATCAGGAGTATGAAGCCAATCCAGAAAAGGCCTTTGCCAAAAGATTTCATAAGACAGTCAAATAGTTTTATAAGTGAGTAATGTTATATATAATAAATGGCTGCGGAGTGAAAAAGTTTTGTCATGCAGTAATAAAACGCTGATAAAAACTTCAAGAGCCGGCTGACAGGGTTGTCCAACCGGCTCTTGTATTGGTGTGTGGAATTACACTCTCAGGTCAATCGAAGATCTTGTCCCAGTCTTTCCAGACGGCTTCATATCCGAGGCGGCGGATGTCGGCTGCCACAGCTTCAGGCGAGCGTGGGTCAGACACCTCGAACTGTTCGAGTGCGTCAGGCGTAGAGCAGTATCCGCCCGGTTCGGTCTTGCTTCCGGCACTCATGGAGGTGACACCGAGTTTCATCATATTGGCGCGGAACTCCGGATCCTCGCGTGTAGAATAAGATATGTCCACATCGTGGTCGAATATGCGGAAAGCGAATGTCACCTGAGCCAGTTCGCGGTCGCTCATCACGACCTTGGGCTGATAGCCGCCCTCGGCCGGGCACATGCGCGGGAAATTCACGCTGTAGCGGGTGCGCCAGTAGTTTTTGCGCAGATAGCGCAGGTGGCGGGCAAGCATTGCAAGGTCGGTGCGCCAGTCTTCGAGACCTATGAGCACTCCCATGCCGATTTTGTGGACCCCGGCCTGGCCCATGCGGTCGAAGCCGTTGACGCGCCAGTCGAAAATGGACTTCATGCCTTTGGGGTGATAGGTTTTGTAGTTGGCGGCATTGTAGGTCTCCTGGAAGCATACCACTCCGTTAAGACCGCTTTCAACCAAACGTGCGTAGCTTTCGGTCTTCATTGGCATCACTTCGATGGTGAGATTGTTGAAATAGGGACGCGCCACATTCAACACCTTTTCAAGATAGTCTACGCCGTTGAGGGCCGGGAATTCACCGGATACGATAAGCAGGTTTTCAAAAGGACCTAGACGGCGGATGGCCTCGCATTCGGCCTTGACCTGATCAAGGGTCAGTGTGACTCGTTCGAGGGGGTTGTTGTGGTTGAAGCCACAATACACACAGGAGTTAGTACACGCGTTAGACACATAGAGCGGAATGTAGAGAGAGATGGTTTTGCCGAAGCGCTCCATAGTGTAGCGGTGACTAAGCTGCGCCATCTGTTCGAGATAAGGCTCCGCGGCAGGCGAGATCAGTGCCATGAAGTCTTCGACACTGAGATGCTGCTTGCGCAGGGCACTCTCGACGTGAGCTGCCGTGCGAGACTGGATGAAACGTGTGGTCTCATCCCAGTCATATTTTTTTAGTTCTTCTGAAAACATAAGAGTTTTGGTGTTTATGTTTTTGCAAGAGGCCGACGCGAGAGAGCAGCGTCAGCCTCTCGGTTAAAATCGGTAGGTTATGCCAAGCGGTAGGCGACCGACTCCCACGAAGTGGTGGCCGTTGTGTTTTTCGCCATTGATTCGTGGCTGCCAGACGGTCACCATCGGAGTCAGTGTCAGACCGATGTTGTCGGTCAGGCGATAGCTGGCGCGCAGGCCGCCTTCAAGAGCCAGTGATGTCTTGGAGTTTCTGCATGATCCCCAGCCGAAGCCGATTCCGGCCATCGGGCTGATTTCAAAGCGGCGGTCAGTCTCTCCGGTAAACACATGGGTGAGATTGAGCATATAGTCGAGGCTGAGGGTTTTGATCTCCTGATTGACGATCCGGTTGAAGGGCACACAGTCATAAGCGAATGAGAGTTGCAGTCCGGAGGTGCCGGTGAGCCACCCTCCGGCTGTGGCGTTGAAGCCCCAGGAGACTTTGCGGAACGATGTGTTGGAGAAACTTTCGCTGTAGAGCATCGGGCCTCCCGCTATTCCGACATAGGGGCGGAATTCCGATAAATCAGTGGCAGAGGCATGGGCCGAACGTTCTTTCCTGGTGCGGCCTATTTTGTAGCTGAGGCCTGCGAGCAGACGTGCTTCAGGATTGAAACGGCGTGTGTAGTTCGGGATGGCAAGCAGCTGCACCTGAGGTTCGAGGATGATGTCGACTGCGGGTGACACGCCGATGCGTCCGCGCAGTCCGGCTCTTGGTCCCCAGATAATGCTGTTGTGCTTATGGTTATAATGTGCGATACCGGCGTTCATGCCTACAAAGGCATCAAGATCGAAGCTACGTTCGCTGTCAAAGCCGCCGGCGAGTGTCGACAGGCTCAACAGATAGTCGGCCGAGAGCGAAAGGGAGCGGTAGTTTGCTCCGGTGTTATAATATTCGTATTCGCCGTTGATTCTCCAGGCGCTCTCCGGGGTGTACCATTTGCCGAAGCCCAGGCTCACTGCGCAGTTAGGCTGCCATGAGCGCGAACGCATCAGCACTCCGCCGAGCAGATCGAAGAAGTAGCGGCGTGAGGAGAGGAATTCTCGATAGTCTAAATGCGACTTGTAGGCATCATATTCGGGTGATGTGTTGAAGCGGTAGACGAGGCCAACGTTAATTCCCGGCATCAGAGCGACGCGGTGGCTGGCACGAGCTATCTCACTGTCGAATGCCCTGACATTGGGTTCAAGATAGAGCCCTACAGAGGGTGAGACTTTCCATATGCCCTGAAGTCCGGCATGAAGCCCGGGGAAAAATTTCTTTCCTTCGCCTGAGAGGCAGGCTGCGCTTGCACCCAGCACCACGTTTGTCTCTATTTTGGCATCGGGGTTATAGCCTACGAATGCCGAATTAAGATTCCAAAGGAAGTCAAGATCGGCTATTGTGCTGTAGCGTTTTTTGAATCCTGCGGGCTGCCGGAGTTCCGCGCCGCCGATCGAAAGACGCAGGCCGGCGGGTGCGCTGAACCATTTTCCGATAGAGAGGGTTCCTGCGGCGCCTATGCGGTCACGCCATTCAGAGGTGTTTTCGCCGATTGACACAATTCCTCCTGAGAGACCAATGAAGAGATTGTCGCGGAAATGGTTGTTGGCAAACATGGAGTTGTCCACGCTGATGCCTTTTCCTCCGGCCATACGGTAGCCGAGACCGACCATGACAGATGCGTTCCAGTCATATTTGTGCCATGTCTTGACATCGTCAAGCTTGTCGCCGTAGATGCCGAGACGAGGTTCCACATAGAGATAGGTGGATGATGTGAGGTAGACTCTTGGCTGCAGGGCTATTCTGGCACCGGCCACACCCCAGAGACGGTGACCTTCGCGGTGGAGCGCCTGGCCTTCGATTCCCATGATTCCGACCAGTTCGAAATGGCGTGAGGGGTTGTCGCCTCGAAGCAGGGATGAGAGGTTCATCATGTAGTCGAGTGAGAGGGCTGCGAAATACGGTTTGTAGTCTCTGAGTCCGTGGTGGCGTCCGCCGCTGATTCCGAGACGCCAGCCGTGGACGGGAGTTATCCAGTCTCCGATGGATATCCCTGCGCGGTAACCGTTTTCGGATGACGGACCTGACAGATGCGAGTTGGGGCGCATCCATTCGGGGCCGCCTTCCATAGAGATGAAAAGATGGTCGCCGAAGCGTTTGTGAGCGAATTTCTCGGCAGGGGCAGGGCGCTGGAGCACGTAGTCAAGCGCGTTCATAGTCGAGTCGATGGCCACCGGAGCATCCTGGGTGGCATAAGCGCCTAAGGGCAGAATGCAGGAGCTTATAATAGTGCAGATGGTGCGTATATTGGTTTTCATATCTGTTCCTCCTCTTCTTCACGTTCTTCCATAAGGTCAATAAGGTCGCCGTCTATTTTGGCGATTTCCTTAAGTTCGGGCTTAAGGCGGAGAGCATTTTCAAGGTGGCTTACGGCTGCCATGTATTCATCCACACGGTTTGCCGCCACAGCTTTGAGGTATTCCTCTTCAGCTGAGCCTCCGAGTTTTGAAGCCTTGCGCCAGGCCTGATCATTGGCTTTGAGGGCAAGGAGTATCACCACTTCATTGATGGGTGATTCGGCGGCTACTTCCTGCATGGCTTCCTCATAGCGTCCGTTGAACACATCGGTGTAAACCTTGGCTTTGTGGAATTTTGGAGTGTCAGGCAGAAGCGATGCCAGCGAGTCGGCTTCGAGATAGTGGTGAGAGGCGAGGCAGGCTGCTATGTGGTTGAGCCGTGATTCGTCGGGGATTTTCTTTGTCTTGTTTCCGGGTTTGAGATAGGCGGCGAGTAGGTCGTAGTCCGCTTCGCCGCGTTCGAGCTTCATGGCCGAGAGGTCAGTGGCGGCGACAATGAAGTTCGGATGTGTCTCAAGCGCTTTTTTCAGATATTCCTCTTTCTCAGCCGGTGTCTTGGCCACATAGCGGTAAAGACGGAAGAATTCGAAGCGGGAAAGCGATTTGGGATCTGTTTTGTAAACTTCGGCTATTTCATCGTCGGTCAGATAGCGGTATTGCGATGTCAGAAATTCATAGCTGACCTTACGCATGCGGGGAAGATATTTTTCGGGTATCAGCGATGAATAGAAGGGCAGTTTGCGCACACGGACTGACTGCATGTCCATCTGCCCGGGGTAGCGGGCTATGATCTCGGCCACTGCATCGGCTTCGGTGTTGAGGCTGTCGGCACGGAGCATTTTGACGAGAGTTTCCCACGGTTCGACCGAGGCATCGCTTTTGACTTCCATGTATCGGCGGGTAGTGGGGGAGAGGTTGTCCATGATCAGGTCAAGAGCCGACTGCATGCGTCTTTGCGAGAGAGTCACGTTTTTCTCATAGTTGCCTTCAGGCGACGAAGTGGAGTAGATATAGAAGCTCTTGAGGGCGGCATCCGGGTCGTTTTCGATGCGCTGCAGCTGGCTCAGAAGCGAGTTCATTTCAGAGCGGTTGTTGCCCTGGTCCATGTCAAGGCGGGCGTCGTTGACGCGGAATGTCAGCATGACGTCGCCACGGGTGTCGCGCATCTGCATTTCAGGTGTCGGATAGAATGTGGTGTCGGTGACTTCGGTCCCGATCAGATTGTACTGGAAGAAGCGCATCGGGTTGACAGTGCCGCGGGCTATGGTTGTGGTGTCGCGATAGAATACGCGGTTGTAGTTTTCCATTGCCATGAGCATGTCGCAGTGGAAGTCGTGGTCAGGATTATCGAGATAGACGGAGTCGCTCCAGAAGATCATGTCGTCCTTGCGGCTTGAATGTTTCTGGACCTCTACATAGGGTGTGAGCGGATCGTCATTGAGATCAAAGTCGAGCATTCGGTCCTGGGTGATGTTGTAGCGGCGTCCGTCAAACACGAGTGGCTTGAGATACCACATTTTCGATGCCGAGACATTGTAGAGTGCCGGCTGGATTATCAATCGGGTGGAGGAGCCGAACAAGCGGTGAGGCACTTTTATGCGGGTCTTTATGTGGGCATAGTTACCTTTGATCTCGATGTCGGTAGGCTCCGGGGCCACGGTCTTGAGTTTGCCTTTGGCCTTGACCAGGACTTCATCAAGGGTTATCGAGGAACGTGTCAGCATAACATCGATGGTCAGTCGTCCCTCTACGGGGACTTCGGTGTCTTCCATGCCGAGGATGGAGAACACGAGCTTGCCGTCGCCGTCAATGATTACGAGATACTTGCCTTCTTCGTTGGTGCTTGTGAGGAGCTGTTCGTTTTCAGCATTGTAAATGCAGACTCCCTGCATCGGCTCGCCCTGTGAATTGGTAACGATGCCGCGGACATTGATGTCACGTGCTGTAGCGGCGAGCGCTATCATAAGGATAGCCGCGATAGAGGAGAGGATGCGTTTGGCTGTTGTCATTTCCATTTCTTTCGCGGATTATTTAAAAATGTAAGAGAATGAAATTCCGGTTCCGACAGGCACAGGCACCCACCGGCTCATGTTTGTGGTGGCAGGCTGGCCGTTCTGGTAGAGATAGTTGTAGCCCCATACACGTGCCATTCCAAGTCCAAGAGTGAATTCTACGTTCCAGTGTCGGTTGAGCACGAGGGCATAGCCGTAGGTCAGACCGGCGGCTACTCCGTTGCCTTTGTAGCAGTGTTCGCGCAGGCGCAGGTTGAAGACTCCGCCGCTGAATGCTACTCCCATGAAGTGGCGGGCCATCGGGCGGTTGAACCAGTAGCGCAGCGACGGTTCGATGCGCAGGTTTTTGAGCTTGATATCTGAGCCGTAGACAGTCTTGTCGAGAGGATTTCCGGCAACGCCGATCTCGAAAGTGACTCTGCGTGACAGACGGGTGTCAAGGGTGAGGTTGGGCGACATAAGCACCCAGTCAAGCGTGTTGGTCTTCAACGCGACCCTCTGCGCTTTGGCCGGGACATAGCATAGTGTGAAAGAGAGGATGGAGAGGAGCCAAAGAAAAAGCCTATTGGTCATCGGTGAAAATTGTAAAAATAGTTGAACGGTTAAGTTATAGTGTGTGATTATGTCATCAGAAGACATGAAAAGCAATAACCACTGATAGACGCAAGAGGGTGCTACAATCGCAGTAGGGTCCCTCTTGCGGTTATATACGGTGGCATCAAGTGATGAATATTTTATTTTGCGCAGTCGTCAACAAGTTGCTGGGTGATTCGCATCGCACAGAAGTTGGGACCACACATGGTGCAGAAGTGGTCATCGTCCTTGTGGCTCTCTACGTAGTACTGACGTGCGCGGGCTGGATCGAGCGACAGGTTGAACTGGTCTTTCCAGCGGAATTCGAAGCGGGCCTTGCTCATGGCGTCATCGCGGACCTGTGCGCCGGGATGTCCTTTGGCAAGGTCGGCGGCATGGGCTGCGATCTTGTAGGTGATCACACCGTTGCGCACATCTTCGAGGTTGGGGAGTGCGAGATGTTCCTTGGGGGTCACGTAGCAGATCATAGCGGTGCCCATCCAGGCTATCTGTGCGGCTCCGATTGCCGAGGTGATGTGGTCGTAGCCGGGAGCGATGTCGGTGGTCAGCGGGCCGAGGGTGTAGAACGGCGCTTCGTGACATTTGTCGATCTGGCGGTCCATGTTCTCGCGGATCTTGTGCATCGGCACGTGGCCAGGACCTTCGATGAGCACCTGTACATTGTGTTTCCAGGCTATTTCAGTGAGCTGACCGAGCACATCGAGTTCGAGGAACTGCGAGCGGTCATTGGCATCGTGGATAGAACCCGGACGCAGACCGTCGCCAAGCGAAACTGCTACGTCGTAGCGGGCGAGGATCTCACAGATTTCATCGAAATGGGTGTAGAGGAAGTTTTCCTGATCGTGGATCACGGCCCAGCGGGTCATTATAGAGCCGCCGCGCGACACGATGCCGGTCAGACGTTCCTGAACCATGTCAGCATGAGCGCGGAGAGCTCCGGCATGGATGGTGAAGTAGTCCACACCCTGTTCTGCCTGCTCGATCAGTGTGTCGCGATAGATTTCCCAGGTCAGATCCTCCACTTTGCCGTTGACTTTTTCAAGAGCCTGGTAGACGGGGACTGTTCCGACCGGGACCGGGCAGTTGCGGATGATCCATTCGCGGGTCTCGTGGATGTTGTCGCCGGTCGAGAGGTCCATCAGAGTGTCGCCTCCCCAGTAGCAGCTCCACACGGCTTTGCTGACTTCTTCCTTGATTCCGGAAGAGAGGGCGGAGTTTCCGATGTTGGTGTTGAGTTTTACGAGGAAGTTGCGGCCGATGATCATCGGTTCGGCTTCGGGATGGTTGATGTTGGCGGGGATGACGGCACGTCCGGCTGCTACTTCCTGGCGTACGAATTCAGGAGTGATGTGGCTCTTGATGCCGAGGGCTTCGGCATTATTGTTCTCGCGGATGGCTACATATTCCATCTCAGGGGTGATGACACCCTGGCGGGCAAGCGCCATCTGGGTTATTTCCCTGCCTTCGGCCGCGCGGCGGGGTGCGTAGCGGTGGCTGAAGCGGATTGAGTCGAGAGAGCTGTCGGCTTCGCGCATGCGTCCGTAGTCAGAGGTGATGCATGAGAGCTGTTCGAGGTCTTCGCGTCCGGCTATCCACTCCTCGCGCAGACGGGGAAGTCCGGCGTTGATGTCAACGGTTACGTTCGGGTCTGTGTAGACACCGCTGGTGTCATAGACATAGACAGAGCCGTTCTCGCGGGTCAGGCGTTCGCCATCAATGATTTTTACAGTAGGGGTGAGGTTGACACGCCGCATGGCTACGCGGATCGGATGGAGTTTTCCGTCAATGTAGACTTTTTCTGAACCGGGATAGCTGTTTACGTCGATGTTTTCTATTTCCATATTCTGAGTTATGGTGATAAATGTCTGATTTATAGATTGAGAAATTCAGTGAGAGGGCTTGTTGCGGATGCTGATGAAGAGACAGATCCCAGACCGGCGAGATAGGCTTTACGTCCGGCTTCGACTGCAAGTCTGAATGCGACGGCCATTTCAACAGGGTCGCCTGCTACGGCGATTGCTGTGTTGACCAGAACGGCATCGGCTCCGATTTCCATTGCATCGGCTGCGTGAGAGGGAGCTCCGAGTCCGGCGTCGATCACCACCGGCACACGACTTTCCTCGATTATGATTTCAAGCAGATCGCGTGTCTTGAGCCCTTTGTTAGTTCCGATCGGTGCGCCGAGTGGCATTACAGCAGCGGTGCCTACTTCTTCAAGGCGCTTGCACAGAACCGGATCGGCCTGGATATAGGGGAGCACTTTGAAGCCTTGTTTTGCAAGGATTTCGGTGGCTTTCAGCGTTTCGATGGGGTCGGGGAGCAGATATTTGGGATCGGGGTGGATTTCAAGTTTGATAAAATCGGTCCCGAAACAGTCACGGGCGAGATTGGCTGCGAGCACGGCTTCTTCGGCTGTGCGGACGCCTGAAGTGTTGGGGAGAAACTGTACATGCTCGCGGTTGATGTGGCGCAGCATGTCATCTTCTTCCTCATGGTCCATGTCGATCCGCTTCATGGCCACAGTGATCATCTGCGAGCCTGAAGCGAGAATTGATTCAAGCATCAGGCGGTTGGACGAAAATTTGCCTGTGCCTACGAATAGGCGTGAGGTGAATTCTTTTCCTCCGATGGTTAAAATGTCGTTCATATATAAGCTTGTGTGATGATTTTGTCTGGAAGGGTTATCTGAGGATTACCGGCGCTTTTCGAATGCTTCCTGAAGAGCGCCGAGCACCTTGCGGGTATAGTCCACCGGGTCATCGGCGTTGATGATTGATCCGCTCATGGCTACTCCGTTGACACCTGTGGCCATGACTGCCGGGATGTCTTCAAGGGTGATTCCTCCGATAGCCACGATGGGGAGCAGGATGTCAGCGGCGCGGATTTCACGGACTATCTCCGTGTAGCCGTCAAGGCCGATTACCGGCGAGAGGCGGGCTTTGGTGGTGGTGTAGCGGAAAGGGCCGAGGCCTACATAGTCAACGTCCCAGCCGCGGAGCCGGGTGATGTCAGCGGCAGTGTTGGCTGTGCATCCGATGATGGCTTCCGCTCCCATGTTCTCACGTGCGACAAGCGGATTCATGTCATCTTTGCCGAGGTGCACGCCGTGGACCGACATCTCGATGGCAAGTTCTACGCGGTCGTCGAACACGAGGAAGGCTTCGTTTTCCTTGCAGAGCGGAATGATTTCAAGGGCTGTCTGCCGGAATTCTTCATCAGTGGCATCCTTAAGGCGGAGCTGTATCCATTTGCAGCCTCCTTCAAGGACCATCTGGACTTCTTCCGCAATCGTGTAGCGCTCGGATGGATGGGTTATGAACTGGAGCATAAGAGTCAGATTAGTTTTATGGTTTGTTCCGCAAACTGCCTTACAGTTGTGGCCGGGCTGTTCCACGGAATGGCTCCAAGCATGGCGAAGCCATTGAAGTTATAACGTTTGAGATATGGAATTCGTTCAGGAGTAACGCCTCCGAGTGCGATGACCGGAGTCGGGATATCGTCAAGAGCGGAGAGGGTCTCGCCGGTGAATGCTGAGTGATAGCCTTGTTTGGAGATGCTATCGAAAATGGGGCTGAGGGTGGCATAGGCCAGCCCTGTGCATTTTCTGAGTTCATCGATCGAGTGGCATGAACGGCTCAAGGCTCCTCTGTAGAGGGCCGGTGCGTCCGGACAGCGGTGGTTCAGATGCAGGCCTCCGAGATTGAAATCGTTGCAGAGGTCGAAGTGGCCGTGGAGCACGAGGCAGCTGTGGAAAGCCTGGGGTATTGCTTCGATGAGTTTTCTGACATCGGTGCGTGACGCTCCGGGATGGCGGAGGTGTATTCTGTGCCATCCGGCATCAAGAAGCGCGCATACCGCTGCTGCTTCATGCCGCTCGTTTTCGAGGCGTTCCGGTGTAATGGCTATCGCTGTCATCGCGGAGAGATTTATGGCTTAGCCTCCGTAGAATGCCTTGATGATGACAATGTCATCTCCGTCGGCAAGTTTATGAGACGGACGCAGCACGGCGGGTATTACTTTTCCGTTGACGGCTGTGGCGATTCCCTGTGGTTTTATTTCTTTGGCGTCAAGAGCATCCTGCAGAGAGGCGCCGTCAGAGAGGGTTATGTCTACTTGGTTGACTTTTACGGTCATGGTTGTTGGTTTTATCTGTTGAAATAGCCTGCCGGGATCAGCGGCTTTTCGGATTGAAATTTTTTAATCGTCTGGGTGAGAAGAAGTGGTTCACGGGTCCGAGGCCGTGGCCTGTGGAGATCCATGCACCGGCTTCAAGGGCGCGTGTCACGTAGAGTTTTGCCATTCTGACGGCTTCGGTCAGGGAGTAGCCGAGTGCGAGATAAGAGGCTATGGCCGATGAGAGGGTGCACCCGGTTCCGTGGGAGTTTTTTGTGTCGACAGCATCGGCTTTGAGTTCGATGGTTTCTCCGGTGGCGCCGAGATACAGTGTGTCGGTTTTGAAATCAGTGCTGTCTGAGTCGCCGCCTTTGATCAGAATGTTCTTGCAGCCAAATTTCCGCAATGCTTCGATCTGCTCTGCGGTGTCTGAAGATCCGGCCAGTTTTTCGGTTTCCATCCGGTTGGGAGTAACAAGAGTGGCCAAAGGGAAAATGCGGCTGACAAGGATTTCGATGGCATCCTCTTCAAGGAGCATTGATCCGGAGGTCGAGACCATTACCGGATCGATAATGAGATTCTCGGGACGATAGTGTTCGAGACGATCGGCTACAGCCGCGGCGACTTCTGCATTGCAGAGCATCCCGATCTTGACGGCCAGAGGCGGAATGTCGGTCATGACCATGTCGATCTGATCGGTCATTACTCCCGGCGATACCGGCATGATCGACCGCACCCCGGTGGTGTTCTGGGCTGTGACCGAGGTTATGGCCGACATAGCATAACAGCCGATGGCCGACATTGTCTTGATGTCAGCCTGGATGCCGGCGCCACCCGATGAATCGGACCCGGCGATTGTGAGAGTGGGATAGTAAGTTCTCATCGCGCTTTGTTATTATTAAAACTCCTGCTTATGCCATAGTGGGCATAAGGCCAGACGATACTCTTCGAAGTCCGGCTGACGTCAGGCGGTCAGACGTCGGACTGACAAAGCGGCTGAGGCAAAGTCAAGTGCAATCCCTTCGGCGGTACTAACCGCATCAGGTTCAGAGGGTATCATCTCAGCGGCAATCACAGGAGGGTGAATGCCGCACCCCTTTGTCGGCGCAAAGGTAGAGTTTTATTCGTGATTTTCCAAATCATAAGCGGTCTAAAAACGGCATCGGGACTTTGAAAAATCATCTGAAAAATCACCGATGCGCCCCACTCCGGGCGCATCGGCAAAAATGAGCTCCTTTTGAGAGCAGAGTTTTGTCTGCGGTTATTTCACGATGCCTTTTTCAAGATATTCGGCAAGGTTGGTGCGTACCTGTTCGCCGGCGCGTTCTACGGCTACTTTGGCCATGTCGGCATCTACCATGAGGTTGACGAGCTGCTCGAAAGAGGTCTTCTTGGAAGGGTCCCAGCCGAGCTGCTTGCGGGCTTTTGAAGGATCGCCCCAGAGGTTGACCACGTCGGTCGGGCGGTAGAAGTCGTGCGATACTTCGATGACTACTTTGCCGGTCTTTACATCGATGCCTTTTTCATCGGCTCCTTCGCCTTCGAAACGCAGTTCGATACCTGCGCGACGGAAAGCGTAGAGGCAGAATTCACGCACTGAGTGCTGTTCGCCGGTAGCGATCACGTAGTCTTCGGGTTTTTCCTGCTGGAGGATGAGCCACATACATTCCACATAGTCCTTGGCATAGCCCCAGTCGCGGAGCGATGAAAGGTTGCCGAGATAGAGTTTTTCCTGTTTTCCCTGGGCGATGCGGGCAGCGGCAAGGGTGATCTTGCGGGTTACGAATGTCTCGCCGCGGCGTTCTGATTCGTGGTTGAAAAGAATGCCTGAGCAGCAATACATGTTATATGCCTCGCGGTATTCCTTGATGATCCAGAATCCGTAAAGTTTTGCCACTGCATATGGTGAGTAGGGGTGGAAGGGTGTCTTTTCGTTCTGAGGTACTTCCTCAACCTTTCCATAAAGCTCTGAAGTTGAAGCCTGATAGATGCGGCAGGTGTCGGCAAGGCCGGTGAGGCGCACGGCCTCAAGGATGCGGAGCACACCGGTGGCATCGATGTCGGCTGTGAATTCGGGCGAGTCAAAAGATACCTGGACGTGGCTCTGGGCGGCAAGATTGTAGATTTCGTCAGGGCGCACTTTTGACACTACCTGCAGTATCGACATCGAGTCACCGAGGTCGGCATAGTGAAGATGGAAGTTGGGCTTTCCCTCAAGGTGTGCGATGCGTTCGCGATAATCTACTGACGAACGGCGGATGGTGCCGTGAACATCATAACCTTTCTCTAAAAGGAACTCTGCCAGAAACGAACCATCCTGGCCGGTGATACCTGTGATCAGTGCAGTTTTCATTAGTCTTTAATTGATTTGTTACAAGCTACTAAGTGAGTTTTGAGCCGCAAAGGTAATGAATGTTTGTGATATATTAAAATTGAAATTTTATTTTTTTGATATTAACGAATTGAGAGGATGCCTGATAACCAAGCATCCTCTCGAATTGTTTTATTTGATTGTTATTTTTGCCGGATTTCGTTTCTCTTTTTCCCACCGGTGTAGGTAGTTGAACCATTCGGTGGCAGAGTGGGGAGAGGCGCTGTCGCGTTCGGCTCCGGAGATAAAGCTGTAACGGATGCGGCCCTTGGTGTCGGTTTTCAGAAGTGTCAGATAATTGACGTTATCTTCCTTGACAGATCGCAGATAGGCTGCCGGCACAAAGATGCCGAGCCCGATTGTGTCGGTTATGTCGGGCATTCCTTTGTCAGGCAGATTTGTGCCCCAGCTTCCGGCAAGACCGGTTTGGGTGAGGAAGCCTTGGTTGTCAGTGGCGAGTTTTTGCACCCCTGTGCAATAAGTATATGTTTTGGGAGCGCCTGAAATGGTGATGTCTACGTCGATGTCGCGGTGACGGGCATAGATTGTGTAGCGCTGACGCATTTCGAGGGGTGCGCCGTTGTAGATCCAGCCGCGGTCAGAGACTTCGACTATGGAGCGGACCGGACCTGAGGCGATCACGCGCTGCATTCGGGTGGTGACGGTGTCAATGGTGACGGGGCTGCCGTTCTGCCATCCGCGGAACGAGCCGAGCGCTACTGAGGTTCCGGCCCAGAGCACGTCGCGGCCGTAGCCTTGTTCGAGCTGCTTGCGGGTGGTGTAGAAGCCGGTGCTGTCAAGTTCGAGCCGCGGGGTGTTTTTGGCGTAGAGGTCTACGCTCTGGCGGTTGTCCATGTAGATGCGAATGGCATTATAGAGCCCTTCAAGCACAACTCCGTGGCCGTAGATGCTGTTGTACATCTGGCGGTTGTCAACATCGCCCGGAAAAGCGATGGCCTGTATCTCAGGATGCTTCTTGTTTTTGTCGTTGAGCTTGAGGTAGGCCTTGGTTTCGGGGGTGAATGATGTTTTCGGGCGGGCCGATGAGAGGTCGACGGTCAGAGTCTTTGTCTGGTTGGCTTTCAGGTCGACGAGGAAAACGAGTTCATCGGGACGGCCATCGTCGTTGAGATCGTCAAGTTGCCAAGGCGTGTCGGGCTGGCCTTTGATGACCGCCGAGTTGATTTCTTTACCGTTTTGTGCTATAGGAACAACAACCGGCACCGCCTGGCGGGGTGTCGGTTGTGGATTCGTAACGGTAACAGTAATTGAAAGCAGGAGTGAAAACGCGAGCATGAATTGAGTCGGTTTTGAGGTTTATGCTGATTACTGGCCGAGATATGCTTTGAGCAGGTGGCTTTTCTGACCCTTGAGCCGGCGGATGGCCTTTTCTTTAATCTGGCGCACACGTTCGCGGGTCAGGTCGAATTTGGCGCCGATTTCTTCGAGGGTCATTTCCTGACAGCCTATGCCGAAGAACATTTTGAGGATTTCGCGTTCACGGTCGTGGAGCTGCTTGAGGGCGCGCTCTACTTCTTTTGACAGAGATTCCTGGGTGAGTGTTGCATCAGCCATAGGAGAGTCATCGTTTGTGAGCACGTCAAGAAGACTGTTGTCCTCGCCTTCAACGAAGGGGGCGTCGACAGAAATATGGCGTCCTGAAACTTTGAGTGTATCGGCGATTTTGTCGACAGGCACGTCGAGCTTTTCAGCGAGTTCTTCAGGCGACGGACGGCGTTCGTTTTCCTGTTCGAATTTCGAGAGTGCCTTGCTGATTTTGTTGAGCGAACCTACCTGGTTGAGCGGCAGGCGCACGATGCGGCTCTGTTCGGCCAGAGCCTGGAGGATCGACTGACGAATCCACCACACGGCGTAGGAGATGAACTTGAAGCCTCGTGTCTCGTCAAATTTCTGTGCCGCTTTAATCAAGCCGAGATTGCCTTCGTTGATAAGATCGGGGAGGCTGAGCCCCTGGTTCTGATACTGTTTTGCCACAGATACAACGAAGCGGAGGTTGGCACGAACGAGCTTGTCGAGAGCTCTCTGGTCTCCTTGGTGAATGCGCTGGGCGAGCTCGACTTCCTCTTCGACGGAGATGAGCTCTTCGCGGCCGATTTCCTGGAGGAATTTATCGAGCGACGCGCTTTCACGATTGGTTATAGATTTGGTGATTTTTAATTGTCTCATGTCTACTTATAGCAGATAATTCGTGCAAAGGTAGTAATTTTTCGGCTTATATCAAAATTTGAGAGTCTTAAAAGAGGTGAGATCAAGGTCTGAAAGTCGAAAAGTTGCTGTTTGGATGCGCGCGATGGTGGAAAAATGAAAAAAAAATTGTAACTTTGCAATCCAATCACATAACAAAGAGCCTGGGCCAAGAGTTCAGCTGTAAAAAATATGGACCTTGGCCGGTTCGCTAAGACTATCTATCCTAAATGGCGCCCAAAAAAGTTCTATTCGTCTCGCAAGAAGTATCGCCTTATCTGCCGGACACATCAATGTCAGTCCTTGGTCGTGACATACCGCAGGGTATTCATGGCAAAGAATTCGAAGTGAGGAGCTTCACCCCGAAATATGGCTGCATCAACGAACGCCGCAACCAGCTCCACGAAGTGATTCGTCTCTCCGGCATGAATCTTATCATAGATGATTCAGACCACCCTTTGATAATTAAGGTGGCGACCTTGCTGCCTTCGCGCATGCAGGTCTATTTTATTGACAATGACGATTATTTTCAGCCATTACCTGAAAAGGGGCTCGAAACAGATCTTCTGCCGGCCGACAATGACGAACGCATCATGTTCTTCACAATGGGTGTTGCGGAGACCGTCAAAAAACTCCGTTGGCAGCCGGCTGTGATCCACTGCAGCGGCTGGGTTTCGGCTCTGACTCCACTGTATCTGCGCAGACGTTATTCGGATGACCCGATTTTTCGAGACTCAAAGATCGTCTATGCCCTGCAGCCTGAAAAGTTTGAAGGAACTCTTGACCCGCGTTTCGCAGAGAAACTGCGCATGAGTGATTTCAGCGAAGAAGATATAGCGGCTCTCGGCTCCGACCCCGTGGATTTCGCCACCCTTAACCGTCTGGCCATTGACTATGCCGATGCCGTCATCCAGGTGACCGGCGATGTCGATCCAGTGCTGGTTGAATATGCCAAGGCTTCCGGTAAACCATTCCTTGCTTATGAGGGCGAGGAAGATCGCGTTGACCGTTACACAGAATTTTATCGCTCGCTTTTAGGCGAGGAAGATGATTAATCTCCGATCAGAATGAAAAAATTAGCTCTGCTTTCAGCAGGCGTAATAGCCACACTCTCCGTCATTTCATGTGACGAAAGCACCTCAACGGCCGGCGGGAGCTTGGTCGAGGATGAGGTTGAGATCGTCATAGACTCCAACTTTACCGTCAGCGGACGCCCGGTCAGCAATGATCTGGTGCAGTCACGCACTGTGCTTCAGCTTCTCGGAAATCTGGATGCCAAAGGATATGGCAATCTCCGCAGCGATATCGTCTGCCAGTATATGCCATCGTCTTATGTCGATACATTTTATGTCAAGCCGGACTATATTGATTCTGTCAAGCTCGTCCTTTCTATGTATAAGGACGGATTTGCCGGAGACTCTGTGGTGCCGATGGGGCTTACGGTTTATGAACTCAACAAACAGTTGCCTTCGCCGATCTACAGTGACTTCACTCCTGACGGATATTACGATCCTTCGGCACCTATCGGTTCAACATCGTACTCGGCGCTCATTGACGGAGCCGAGGATATAGGAGCTGACAGCGAGGGCAGTATTATAAAGGATATAAAGGTGACTCTGCCGACAGAATTCGGTGTCCGTCTCTACAATCAGTTCAAGACTTCGGAGGCCACATTTGCCACCCCACAGGCATTCGCAAAATGGTTCCCAGGATTATACATCGCCAATTCATTCGGTTCAGGACGTGTGACAAGAATAGTCAACAATATGATCAACGTCTATTACCGTTCGGTTATGCCGATTCCTGACACCGATCCGCAGCGTGACACAGTGTTCAACCTCGTCGGATCATATATGGCTGTCACTCCGGAGGTAATCACCAACAATAATATAGTATATAAGATGTCGGAAGAACTTAAGCAGCGCGCCCAGTCAGGCGAAACAATGCTTATAGCTCCCACCGGCTACGATGTGGAGTTCAACTTCCCGGCACGCGAAATACTCCGCCGCTATCAGGAAAACAGCGGATCGCTTGCAGTGGTCAACTCACTTTCGCTCTCGATTCCCGCCAAAGAGATCGAAAATGACTACGGTCTGACACCTCCGCCATATGTGTTGCTTGTCAAGAAGAAGGATAAGGACAAATTTTTTGCCGGAACTCAGATCAATGACAATCTCTCGTCGTTCTATGCTTCATACAACTCTACCACCAAGAGCTATACATTCTCGTCAATGCGCGATTATATTCTCGACATAATCAAGAAAGGCGAAGCTACGGAAGAGGATGAGGAGTTCGTCATCTGTCCGGCACTGGTGTCGTTCTATGTGAATTCCAATTCAAACTACTACAGCTATTACTACGGCTACAACACCACATCCACTCAAGTAAGCTCCATAACACCTTATGTAACCGAACCGGTAATGGCAACACTTGATTTCTCGAATGCCAAGATCAAGTTCAGCTACAGCAAGCAGACCCTTGGTAATTAAAAAATAAATTAGTAACTTTGCGCTGCAATAGTCCTGACGGGGCTGGCGCAAAGTTACTTTTTTGTGGTCCCGGCATATGACGGACATTCAATAGTCCGGACCGCAGCCATCAAGCCGCAATAGCTCAGTCGGTAGAGCATTTCATTCGTAACGAAAAGGTCGTGGGTTCGAGTCCCACTCGCGGCTCAAAGGGAGTGACAGAAATGTCGCTCCCTGCTTTTTTTTGATACTTTGCATGTGCAAATCACAGATGCCATATCCGGTGGCGGTATGTTTTGAGTTCTTCTTCCGGGAACTTGGCTATCGCATTGTCAAATTCTCGGAGCAATGTGACTTTGTCGTCTGGAAGCGCTCCGGTGATCGGTACCGTATTGGATATGTGATGGCCAAGGAGGTTGACTTTTATGCTAAGTCGGTCAATGAGTGTGCGCATTTCCATCAGCCTCTCGATTTCCGGTTCTTCCTCATAAGTCCCGTCGAGTACTTCATTAAACAGTTGTGACTCCGGGAATATCGTGAGTGATACAATGTTGATTATGCAGGGGTGGAGCTGATTGAGGACATGGGCTGTTGCCACGGCGCTTTCCTCTCCTTTCCCTCGTCCTCCGAGTCCGTTCAGATAGAACACGTTGTAGCGGATTCCGGCTTCGTCAAGTTTCGATAACTGTTCGAGAATGTCAGAGGCGTGATAACCTTTGTTCATTCTGTCGAGGGTCTCATCGTGAGCCGTCTCGATGCCGATGTTGATGCTGTCGAGCTTCATGTGCCGGAGGTTTTTCAGCTCTTCCACAGATTTTGATTTAATGTCTGTCACACGGGCGAACATTCCGAACGATACCATGTGAGTAAGATATTTTCTTAACAGAAGTGCCACATCCATCAGTTTGTTGTAGCTCAACGCAAAAGGATTGGCTCCTGTGAGATATACTCGTCTGGCACGCGGTTGCCACTGGCGAATGACTTTCAGGTCTTCTTCCACCTCTGACAGCGGCGACATACGGAACGGAGTGCCGTGATAAAGGCTACAGAATTTGCACTTGTGCCATGTGCAGCCGGATGTGATCTGAAGAAGTTGAGAATTGGCCTCGTATGGCGGACGCCACACCTGCCCCACGGCTCTTTCATTTAACCTAAAATAAATAGCATATCTTCCCTTACCCGGTTC
>ERZ778512.897-NODE-897-length-21986-cov-4.415029_pt1 | contig 21986 bp, 16 predicted proteins | sample MGYA00510346_ERZ778512 | MGnify/ENA primary metagenome ERZ778512 (study PRJEB29527, sample SAMN07138962) | mouse gut metagenome | material: feces | host: mouse | place: China:Nanjing | collected 2016-01-25 ...
ATGACCATGTATCCGAATTATCATCGTGAGTGCCGGAATATGATTTTATATTTCCTTCACAAACATTTCCCGGATACAGAGGAACTTGTTCGCCCACTGCATCCTTTCAACCAGAGCTTTGATTCTGTAGCGATGGACAGACTATTTACCGGACGGACATTCAAGGAAGATTACCGGATTCTCAACCATGCAGTCAGAGAATTCGGATTCAACATTCCTCCTCTGGTCAATTCTTATATGAGTCTTTCGCCGACAATGAAAATGTTCGGTACAGCTATAAACGATGAATTCGGAGATGTAGAAGAAAGCGGTATCTTTTTTGCCATTTCCGATATTTTTGAAGAAAAGAAGCAGCGTCACATAGGTACTTATCACCCTCTCTCAGAGGATGAATAAAAATATCCGATAGTAAATTTAAATTCAAAATTCAAATGGATAGGATTTTAGTTACAGGCGGAACCGGATATATCGGTTCGCATACAGTTGTGGAACTTCAACAAGCCGGTTATCCGGTTGTCATTATTGATGATCTCTCCAACTCCAACCGGGAAGTGATTGACGGTATAGAACGTATTACCGGCATCCGTCCGGATTTTGTTGAAGGAGACTGCACGGATATGCAGACACTCTCCAGACTCTTTGCCGATTATCCGGACATAAAAGGCATTATAAATTTTGCCGCATCAAAAGCTGTCGGAGAGAGCATGCATAAGCCAATACTCTATTACCGTAATAACCTCAACACTCTTCTCAATCTCCTTGACCTGATGGGGCCGAATGGAGTGAAAGGCATTGTGTTCTCCTCGTCATGTACTGTCTATGGAGAGCCTGATGAAAATCCGGTGACAGAAAAGGCTCCGATCAAAAAAGCCACATCGCCTTACGGCAACACTAAGCAGATCTCTGAAGAGATTATCACAGATGTGATCAATGCCGGAGCGCCATTTAAAAGTGTGATCCTCCGCTATTTCAATCCGGTAGGCGCACATCCTTCAGCCGAGATCGGCGAATTGCCAAACGGAGTGCCTCAGAATCTGATCCCTTATCTGACGCAGACAGCTATCGGAATCCGCCAGGAACTGAGCGTGTTCGGCAATGACTATGACACACCTGACGGATCTTGTATCCGCGACTATATAAATGTGGTCGATCTTGCCAAGGCCCATGTTATCGCAGTAAAGCGCATGCTTGAAAACAAAAGCGATGCCAAAATAGAAATCTTTAATCTTGGAACCGGCAACGGAGTCTCTGTACTTGAACTGATTAATGTGTTTGAAGAGGCTACCGGTGTGAAAGTGCCCCACAAAATTGTTGGACGCCGGGCCGGAGATATTGAAAAAGTCTGGGCTAATCCGACTTATGCCAATGAAGTTCTGGGCTGGAAAGCCACATCGACACTTGCTGACACCATGCGCTCGGCATGGGCATGGCAGTTGAAACTGAGAGAACGCGGTGTGATGTAAAATCAACTGTCGGATTCAAAACAGACGAATAAGCTAAGTATTATCATATACTGACCCTGGCGGCGTATGTCATGTGAAATGACGTGAGCCGCCAATTTTGAACAATTCAGTAGAAAAGCAGAAGTCCTGGAAGAATTGTCGCTCTTCCAGGACTTCAGTATTTTTAGTAGTAGGTGAAAATCAGTCTACTTTATATATTTCTACTTCAGCCGGTTTGAAATTGGCAATGAAATCGGCATGCTTGCAGACTTCTGCTTCGGCAAGATTTGTGTAAATCTCCGCTGAGCGCTTGAAGCTTTCATTGCGGTTGGCATCAAGAAGAAGCAGATAGCTCATCACAATCACACCGGCCATTTCAACCAGACGGCGGGCCATGAAATCGCCATAGGCCGAATCTTCAACTGCAGTGACAGCCTCTACGGCTTTTGCATAGCGTTCGGTCATGGCAACCAGACGGTCTTTGAGAGACTGGAGTTCGGGCTTGATTTCCTCTGAATTGTATTCGTTGATCAGGTTAAGGTAAGTCCCGGTAGTGACGTGGCGGATAGCGGCCACAACCTGCAGCTGGGTAGTACCTTCGTAAATTGATGTGATACGAGCATCACGATAGAGACGTTCGCAGGCATAATCTTTCATGAAGCCTGAACCGCCGTGGATCTGGATGCAGTCATAAGCATTCTGGTTGCAATATTCGCTGCCCATGCCTTTTGCAAGCGGAGTGAGGGCATCGGCCAAGCGGCTGTAATACTTCGACTCCTTGCGTTCCTCAGGAGTAAGGCTGCGTTCTTTTGCCAGATCGTCATAGATCTTGTAGATGTCCACATAGCGGGCGCAGGCATAGAGAAGCGAACGGGATGCGTCAAGTTTGGCTTTCATCACCGACAGCATTTCATAGACAGCCGGGAATTCGATGATGGCTTTACCGAACTGTTTGCGGTCACGGGCATAGGCGAGAGCTTCGCGGTAAGCGAGTTCGCTGACGCCGACACTCTGTGCGGCGATACCCAGACGAGCTCCGTTCATGAGAGCCATCACATATTTGATGAGGCCGAGACGGCGTGATCCGCAGAGAACGGCTTTTGCATTTTTATATGTGAGCTCACAAGTGGGAGATCCCTTGATACCCATCTTGTTTTCGATACGGCGAACGTTAACACCTCCGTCACGCTTGTCATAGATGAACATCGAGAGACCGCGGCCGTCTTTTGTGCCGGCTTCTGAGCGGGCAAGCACCAGGTGAATGTCGCTGTCGCCATTGGTGATGAAGCGCTTCACGCCGTTGAGCAGCCATGTGCCGTCAGGCTGTTCTGTGGCCTTTAGCATTACACTCTGAAGGTCAGATCCGGCATCCGGTTCTGTAAGGTCCATTGACATGGTCTCTCCCTGGCATACGCGGGTGATGAATTTTTCTTTCTGAGCTTCGTCAGCGAATTCATAGATGGTCTCGGCGCAATCCTGAAGGCCCCAGAGATTTTCGAAGCCTGTGTCGGCACGGCTGACAATGTCGGCAGCCATGATATAGGGAGTGATCGGGAAGTTGAGACCTCCGTAACGGCGGGGCATTGCCATGCCCATCAGACCTGCTTTACGGCAGGCATCGAGATTCTCTTGTGTTTTGTCAGCATAGATGACACGGCCGTTTTCAACTCGCGGGCCCTGATGGTCTACATCCTCTGCGTTGGGTGCGATGATGTCGCCGCATATTTCGCCTACGATTTCAAGAACTTTGTCATAGCTGTCCTGAGCATCGGCATAGTCGAGCGGTGCATAGTCGAATTTCTCGGCATCGGTATAGTTACGTTCTTTCAAAGCCACGATCTTCTCCATCAGAGGATGGGTAAGATGGTGTCTGAGATCGGGATTATCTGTATAAAAGTTAGCCATTGCTATAGAATTACCGTGTTATTTGGAGTTTTTCTTGTAATATTTGATCAGCTTGGGCACCACTTCTTCAAGATTGCCGGTAATGACATAGTCGGCTATAGTGTTGATAGGGGCTGCGGGATCATTGTTAATTGAGATGATGATGGAGCTGTCCTGCATGCCGGCGATGTGCTGGATCTGACCGGAGATGCCACAGGCGATATAGAGTTTCGGGCGTACAGTCACACCGGTCTGTCCGATCTGACGGGCATGTTCGGTAAATCCGGCATCGACGGCAGCACGTGATGCTCCGACTTCTGCACCGAGTGTGTCGGCGAGTTCGTGGAGAAGCTGGAAATTTTCTTTTGAACCTACTCCGTAACCTCCGGCTACAATGATGGGGGAGTTCTTGATGTTGATTTTCGATTTTTCAATATGGCGGTCGAGAATTTCAACTACAAAATCTTCGTCAGATACATATTTCGCGGCATCGAGTTCAACGATTTCACCTTTGTGGGCGGGATCGAAAATTTCTTTCTTCATCACGCCTTCGCGCACGGTGGCCATCTGCGGGCGGCATTCCGGGTTGACGATTGTAGCAACGATGTTGCCACCAAATGCAGGGCGAATCTGAAGAAGGAGGTCCTTGTATTCCTTGCCGGTCTTTGGATCAGTGTGATCGCCGATTTCCAGAGAAGTGCAGTCTGCTGTCAGACCGCTGTGCAGACATGAGCTGACACGGGGACCGAGGTCACGGCCTATGCAGGTGGCTCCCATAAGGCAGGCCTGGGGCTTGATTTCGCGGAAAAGGTTTATAAGGACTGCGGAGTGAGGATTGGAAGTGTAGGGATAGAGACGCTTGTCCGATACTTTATAAAGGCGGTCTACACCATAAGGGAATACCTGCTCTTCAACGCCGTCAAGGTTGTCTCCTACAACGATTGCCTCAAGCTTAACGCCGAGTCGTGAAGCGAGCACCCGGCCTTTGGTCAGAAGTTCGAGGCTGACATCGGCAACGCGACCGTCCTCGAATTCGAGATATACTATTAAATTATTCTGGTCCATAGTGCTGCTTATCCGATAGTGTGATTAGTGATGAGTTCCTTGATGAGATCTTCGATTTCAGCGTCATTGTCAGAGAGTACACGGCAATCTTTGGCTGTGAAGACCACGTTTTCAATAGCCTTGACCTTTGTCGGAGAACCTGGCAGACCGATCTGTGCCGGATCGGCGTCGACATAAGCCGCGCTCCATTCCTTAAGATTGAGGTATGGGCGCTTCTCAAGAAGGGCCTTCTGGCTGTCACTGAGTTTTGCAGCTTCGCTGGGAGAGACTGCATATTTGTATTTCTGGACTCTCATTGCATTGCGCGGGCGGCATGCTGGAGCAGATCCGTTGACAGTCACCACGCAAGGCAGAGGCGCTTTGACGGTTTCAACGCCGTTTTCCAGGCGTCGTTTTACTGTTACATAGCCGTCTTTAAGTTCAATGATTTCCTCGGCATATGTCACCTGAGGGATTCCGAGCTTTTCGGCAATCTGCGGACCAACCTGAGCCGTGTCACCGTCGATAGCTTGGCGGCCACCGAGAATGATGTCATATTTGCCGAACTTTCTGACTGCCTGAGCGAGGGAGTAGGAAGTGGCAAGAGTGTCTGCTCCGCCGAGCACACGGTCGGTAAGTACTATTCCACTGTCGGCTCCGCGATAGATGGCTTCGCGGATTATTTCTGACGCGCGCGGTAAGCCCATTGTAAGCAATGTGATGGTCGAACCGGGGTTGGCATCCTTGAGACGGAGCGCCTGTTCAAGGGCGTTCAAGTCTTCGGGATTGAAGATGGCCGGCAATGCCGCACGGTTGATTGTGCCATCTTCTTTCATTGCATCTTTGCCCACATTGCGGGTGTCAGGCACCTGTTTGGCGAGCACGATGATGTTAAGACTCATAATTTGGTTTGTTTGACTATAGGGTTATTAGATAGGTAATTATTTCTTAGTTTTATCTTCTACCCATTTGCGGGCGTTGATAAAGGCGTCGATCCACGGTGTGACTTCATCGGCGCGACGGCTTGCCGGATAGTAGCCGCACTGCCAGGGGAAGATGGCGCGTTCGAGGTGTGGCATCATGGCTAGATGACGGCCGTCGGCTGAGCAGATGCCGGCTACAGATGCACGTGAGCCGTTGGGATTACCGGGATAAGCGCTGTAATTGTATTTGGCCACAACATTGTAGTCACTCATAGCCATTGGCAGGTTGAATTTGCCTTCGCCATGAGCAACCCAGATGCCCAGTTTGCTTCCTGAAAAAGAGCCGAGCATTACGGAGTTGTTGGCCGGAATGCTTACGCCGAGGAACTGAGATTCGAATTTGTGGCTGTCATTGTGAAGCATCTTGGTCTTTTTCGGGTGTTCGGGATTGATCAGACCGAGTTCGATCATAAGCTGGCAACCGTTGCAGATGCCGAGTGAGAGTGTGTCTTCGCGGGCGAAGAAGTTCTTGAGTGCGCGTTTGGCGTTTTCATCCCATTGGAAGCCTGAGGCCCATCCTTTTGCCGAACCGAGTACATCGGAGTTGGAGAAGCCGCCGCAGAACACTATCATGTTGACATCTTCCAGAGTCTCACGGCCACTCATGAGATCGGTCATATGAACGTCCTTGACATCAAAGCCTGCAAGATAGAGCGAATAGGCCATCTCGCGGTCGCCGTTGACACCCTTTTCGCGGATAATAGCCGCTTTGACGCGGTCTCCATGACCGTCACGGCGCAGTGCGATGCCTCTTGATGCGAGCTTGCCGTCAAAACCGGCGGGCATACGATAGCGGATAGGCTGTTTTTTGTAGTTCTCAAATCGGCTGCGGGCACATTTCTCTCCGCTCTGGAGTGCATCCATGAGGTAGCTGGTGTGGAACCATACATCACGGAGATAGTCGATTCCGAGCAGGCGCTGTGTGCCATTGTGGCTGATGATCAGAGTGCGTTCAGAGGTGGGAGCACCGATATGGCAGAAGCGCACACCTGCTTTTGTCAGAATTTCATCGACAGATGCGATTTTCGATGCTTCAACCTGTGCTACAAGAGCCGGGTTCTCTGCAAAGAGAATCTTTACAAGATCTGATTCTCCAAGCTGTTCGAATCCGGTGGTGTCAAATTCGATGCCTCCGTCGGTATTGGCGAATGTCATTTCAAGGAGTGTGGTCAGAAGACCTCCGGCAGATACGTCATGGGCAGCCATGAGTTTGCCACGCTTGACAAGGGTCTGCACCGTCTCGAAAGCAGTGACAAATTTCTTGGTGTCGCATACGGTCGGAGCTTCTGATCCAAGTTTGCCCTGGGTCTGTGCAAGTGCCGATCCTCCGAGCTTAAGAGAGTCGGATGAGAAATCTATATAATAAAGGATAGAGTTTTTCTTTCCGAGCACGGGGCTGAGAGTCTTGCGGACATCACTTACTTCGCCGGCGGCTGAAATGATGACGGTGCCGGGGGCATAGACCTTGTCGGCTCCGTATTTCTGGGTCATCGACAGAGAGTCTTTTCCGGTGGGGATGTTGACTCCAAGTTCGCAGGCGAATTCGGAGCAAGCTTCAACCGCGCGGTAGAGAGCTGCGTCTTCTCCGGGGTTTTTGCAAGGCCACATCCAGTTGGCGCTGAGTGAGAGCCCTTTTATGCCATCGCTGAGAGGAGTGGCTACAATGTTTGTCAGAGCCTCGGCAACTGCGATTACAGAACCCTTTGCTGAATCAATCAAGGCTACCTGAGGAGCATGGCCGATCGAGGTGGCGATACCTTTGGTGCCTGAATAGTCAAGGGCTACTACGCCGCAGTCGCTCAGAGGAAGCTGTATTTCACCCTGGCACTGCTGACGGGCTATTTTGCCGGTGATCGAGCGGTCTACCTTATTTGTGAGCCAGTCTTTGCAGGCTACGGCTTCAAGCGAAAGCACGGATGCCGCATAGCGATCGATGTCATCTTCGTTGTATTCGCCGTCAGTATATGCAGTCTTGACAGTCGAGTCGGTGAGTGTGGTCTTGGGTGATGAACCGAACATGTCAGACATGGCGAGGTCGATCGGTTTCACGCCATCCTTCTGTTCGAATACGAAGCGATGGTCGCCGGTGGTTTCTCCGACCACGTACATCGGCGCGCGTTCGCGTTCTGCGATAGTGCGGACATAGTCAATATCTTCTTTCTTGAGAACCATGCCCATGCGCTCCTGGCTTTCGTTGCCAATGATTTCTTTTGACGAGAGTGTTTTGTCACCTACAGGGAGTGCGTCAATTTCGATGCGTCCGCCAGTTTCTTCAACGAGTTCCGACAGGGCGTTGAGATGACCGCCTGCGCCGTGGTCGTGGATTGAAACAATCGGATTGTTGTCATTCTCAGCCAATGCGCGGATCACGTTTGAGACGCGCTTCTGCATTTCCGGGTTGGCACGTTGCACGGCATTGAGTTCTATGCCGGAAGCATACTGGCCGGTCTCCACAGACGAGACTGCGCCGCCACCCATGCCGATGCGATAGTTGTCACCACCCATCACCACAACAGCTTCACCTGCTTCGGGAGTTCCCTTGATAGCGTCTTTGGCTGCTGCATAGCCTACACCTCCGGCAAGCATGATCACCTTGTCGTAGGCATACATTTTGCCGTTTTCATCGTGCTCGAATGTCAGGAGGGAGCCGCAGATGAGGGGCTGACCGAACTTGTTGCCGAAATCAGAAGCGCCGTTAGAGGCTTTGATGAGGATTTCGGCGGGAGTCTGATAAAGCCAGGCGCGAGGGTTCATCATAAGTTCCCAAGGGTAGTTTCCGAGCCGGGGATATGATGTCATATACACAGCTGTGCCTGCCAATGGCAGACTGGCGCGTCCTCCGCCGAGACGGTCACGTATTTCACCGCCGCTGCCGGTAGCTGCGCCGTTGAACGGCTCTACTGTTGTGGGGAAGTTGTGAGTCTCGGCTTTGAGCGAGAGGACAGTTTTGAGGTCGCGTACTTCAAAGTAGTCGGAGCGTTCAGGATGTGTAGGGTAGAACTGAGCTACAGTGGGGCCCTCTACAAATGCCACATTGTCTTTGTAAGCCGAAACAAGCTTGTTGGGGTTGACCTGAGATGTCTTTTTGATAAGCTTGAATAATGAAAGCGGTTTCTCCTCGCCGTCAATAACGAAAGAGCCGTTGAAAATTTTGTGGCGGCAATGTTCGCTGTTGACCTGAGAGAAACCGAAAACTTCACTGTCTGTGAGCGGGCGTCCCAGTCGTGCACTAAGGTCGCGCAGATAATCTTCTTCTTCAACGCTCAGCGCCAGACCTTCACGCTTGTTATATTCCGTGATGTCGGCTATACGCTCTATTGGAGCGGCTGTGTTGTTGGTGGTAAACACTTTGGAGTTCAGTCCGTCATAAAGGCGGGAGAGCATTTTGTCAAATGATGGTTCGCCTGATCCGACTTTGTGGAATTCCTCGATTCGGGTAATTCCTTCGATTCCCATATTCTGGGTGATCTCTACCGCATTGGTACTCCACGGAGTTATCATTTCTTTTCTTGGACCGATGAATCGCCCTTTTACCGAAGTTGAAGAGAGGGGAGAAGCACCGTCGAAGAGCCACGCGAGTTTCTCTTTTTCTGAGTCAGAGAACTTGTGGGTAGTCTCTACGGCATAAATAAGGTTGGCACCTTTTTTGAAAAATACGACCATAGTGTTGTTATATGCAATGATTGGTGTGAAATCGTGGTGTTTGTGGGCGCTCCCTGAAATAAAGTAGCCCACGGCAAAGTTACAATAAATCTCTCATTTAACCAAGCGTTGAATTTGAGAAATTGTTGTACCTTTGTACCCTCATGCGTGTAGCTCATAACTGTTGTGATGACACCGCATTGAATTAATAATAGATTTTTTATTGCTTCTTAATAGACTTTGATAATATGGAAAGAAAAACAGGTGTGCTTTTTGATCTTGACGGAGTCCTCGTCGACAGCGAGGGAGAATACACTAAATTCTGGGGTGCTATGGGACGTCGCTACAACGTCGGCGGCGAAACTTTCGCATACGATATAAAGGGCACTACTCTGGCAGAGATTCTTAAAGGCTTTCCGGAGGATGAGCGCGATGGCATTGTCAGAGAACTGCACGAATTTGAAAAAAACATGACTTATCCCTGGATTCCGGGGGTGGAAAAATTCCTGCATATCCTTTCTGAGCGAGAAATTCCGTTTGCCATTGTGACCAGTAGTGATGAGGTCAAGATGAGCTATCTGTTCAAAGCTCATCCTGAGTTGAAAGAAATGGTGAGCGCACTTGTTACAGCCGGGCTGGTAACCAACAGCAAGCCGGATCCAGAAGGCTATCTGAAAGGCGCATCTATGATCAGAGTGCCTATCGAGGACTGTTTCGTGTTTGAAGACTCGATGCAGGGGCTTGAGGCCGGACGCCGTTCGGGGGCGACTGTAATCGGGCTTGCCACAACCAATTCGCGTGAACGCATCAACGGAAAAGCCCACAAAATCATTGATGATTTTGCAGGCTTCAGTATTGATGATATGCAGGCGGCAAGGGTGTCAGAATGACCCTTTGCCGTCATATGGCTATTTCATCGCTTTGAAACTCATGTCAAGGCCTTTGACAGAGTGGGTAAGTGCTCCGACTGAGATGAAGTCTACACCACATTCGCCATAGCTGCGGAGGGTGTCAAGGGTGATACCTCCTGATGATTCTATTTCGGTGCGTCCGTGAATGAGTTTCACTGCTTCGCGTGTGCGCTCAGGGGTGAAATTGTCAAGCATGATGCGGTCGACTCCCGCCTCAAGAGCCTGGCGGATTTCGTCCTCGTTGCGGACTTCAATCTCGATTTTCAGATCTTTGCCTTTCTCGGCAAGATATTTGCGAGCCGCACTCACAGCCTGCGGAATGCCACCGGCAAAATCAACATGGTTGTCCTTGATAAGGATCATGTCAAAGAGCCCGATGCGGTGGTTGCAACCGCCTCCGATACGCACGGCTTCTTTTTCAAGCATACGCATGCCGGGAGTGGTCTTGCGGGTATCAAGAACTTTGGTCTTCAGGCCTTCGAGCTTCTGCTGGTATTTGGCTGTCTGTGTTGCTATCCCGCTCATGCGCTGCATGATGTTGAGCATTACGCGCTCAGTCTGGAGCAAAGAACGGACGCTTCCTTCGACCTCGAATGCGATATCGCCCGGTTTTACATGAGAGCCATCTTCGATGAATACGGTCATTTTCAACTGAGGGTCGAATTTTTCGAATACCTTGCGTGCTATTTCAACGCCTGCGAGAATACCTTCTTCTTTGACTATAAGATGCTGCCTGCCTTGTTCTTCTGCTGGGATGGTGCTGAGTGTGGTGTGATCGCCGTCACCAACATCTTCAGCAAAGGCAAGATTGAGAAGATCGTCGATAAGTTCGTCTTTAGTTTTCATATTGATGGAGAATAAATAATTGATTCATGAAAATAACATTGATAGCAGTCGGAAAAACTTCAACCGATTACATAGAACGCGGCATTGCGGAGTATTTTAAGCGTTGTAACCGCTACATGCCGATGGAGCTTTGCGTCATACCTGATGTCAAGGCTGCAAAAGCATTTTCGGAAGATAGCCAGAAACAGCGTGAGGGTCAGGCTATCCTTGCGGCTTTGCAGCCGGGCGATGTGGTGGTGCTTCTTGACGAGCGTGGAAAAGAATTCACGTCAAGAGAATTTTCCGGAATGATCGAACGCCGTATGATCCAGGGTCTGAAGCGGCTGGTGTTCGTCATCGGTGGCCCTTATGGATTTTCAAAGGAGGTCTATTCAAGGGCTGATGACAAACTTTCGCTCTCACGGATGACTTTCACTCATGAAATGGTGCGACTGTTTTTCGCCGAACAGCTTTACCGGGCCATGACCATCATGCGCGGGGAGCCGTATCATCATGATTGAACGGCTCCGCAGCGGAGCACTCAGGCAGATCTATGCTATTTTATAGAGCAGCCACACGAATGCCAGAGCAAAGGCTGTATATATGAGTGTGGCTCTGATGAAAAGGGCCCAGCGGCGTTTTTTGCGCCCAGACATATATGTATAGAGACCTCCGCCGAGAATCCCGAAGCCGATGCAGTATGCGATCCAGAAACCGATGCCTCCCATGCCAGATCAGTGTTTGGGTGATTTAGCTCCTTTGACACCACCTTTGACACCACCTGACATAGAGAAGATGTTTTGGTCATAGCTGACGGTTTTCAGGCCTTGTTCGCGTTTGCGTTTAAGAGCGAGCTGTACAAGACGATCCATGAGCTTGTCGAATGACAGACCGGTGGCTTCCCAAAGATAGAATGAAAGAGAACCGGGTATTGTGTTGATTTCATTGACAAATATTTCATTGGTGTCATCATCGACAATGAAGTCGATGCGGCTCACTCCGTGACAGCTGAGCACTCGGAATGTCTCTCCGGCAAGGTGGCGGATTTTATCAGTCATTTCCGCCGGAAGTTCCGCCGGAATTCTTTTCTGTGATGCCTGCATGCCTTTAGCTCCTTTTGTACCTCCCATGTATTTATCTTCATATGAAAGGATTTCAGCGCTTTTTATAGGTTCTTCGAGTACTGATGACTCATATTCATCGCAGTCTCCGAGCACAGAACAGTTGATTTCTTTTAGATTGTCGACCATATGCTCGACAATGAGCCGTGAGCTGTATTTCTGGGCGATGTCTACCTTTTCAATAAGCTGCTCTCTATTGCCGGCTCGCCCGATGCCTACGCTTGATCCAAGATTGGCGGGCTTGACAATTACCGGATAACCGATTTTTTCTTCAATTTTTGCGATAAGCTCGTCTCGTTGACTGAACCACTGCTTGTCGGTGAACCATACATAGTCAATCACGGGCACTCCGGATTCGCGCAAAATCATTTTCATCGTGATCTTGTCCATACCATTGGCACTCGCAAGGGTGTCGCATCCGGCATATGGGATTCCGATTGTTTCAAGCACACCTTCGAAAATTCCGTCTTCAACATTGGTCCCGTGGAGCACGGGGATAGCTACGTCAAGTGTGCAGACCGGGCCTTTGGCTCCGAATAGTCCGCCGGTTTTGGCGCGGTAGAGATTATAGTCGCCATAAATCGGTTTCAGATAGACTTCGGTGCATTTTTCAAGCAGCGAAGGGATGTTGCGGTAGTTGGAAATTTCAAATAAAGCATCGCCGGTATAGAACCGCCCCTGCTTAGTTATATATATAGGTGTGACGTCATATTTGTCGCGGTTTATTGCATGCATGGCTTGCGATGCCGAGATAACAGAAATCTCATGCTCGGTAGAGCGTCCGCCAAAAAAGACTCCGATGTTTGTTTTCATTTTGTGTTGTTGTATAATCAGAATAGAGTGTTTTATTTATTTGAATGTATCCGGGAGATCATTTTCGTAGAGGATGGTATCGCCCGGTTTTAGGGTTGTTGCCAGTAATTGCTGGGCTTCGCTGAAAGAGTTGACGGCGTGCACGTCAAGTGATGTCGTGTCGGTCGACTTGATGCCAGAGATGATGGCTTCACGGTTGTAGTGCCCGACTATGATGGCTATGTCGGCGGCTCCGGCTATGTATTCGCCAAATTTCGCATTCAGTTCCTCCTGACGTTCTCCGAGTTCGATCATTCCGGGAGTGACGATTATGCGTCGTCCGCCGGTCATCATTTTCAATACGTCGAGTGCCATTTTCGACCCTGTGGGATTGGAGTTGAAGGCATCGTCTATGATGGTCACACCTCCGGGCGTACGTTTCATATTCAGGCGGTGTTCCACCTGTTGGATGTCATTGACGGCATAGCGGATTTTTTCAATCGGAACTTCAAGCCTTAACGCTACTATTATAGCGGCCAGTAAGTTTGATACATTGCATTCGCCTACCAAATGGGTTGAAAATCCGAATTTTTCACCTGTTGGAGTAACTACTGTGAATGAGGTGCCATGAGCTGAATATCGTATATCTTCGGCTATATACTCGGCCGGGCCACATTCACTTACAGCATAGCGGATGCACTTGACGTTGTCAACCTTGCGGTTGGCAACGAAGGGGAAATCATTGTTGACTACAGCAAGTCCGTCAGTCGGGAGCGAGTCTATGAGCTCAAATTTTGTCCGCTGCACATTCTCAATGGTCTTGAACGATTCGAGATGCTGCTCGCCTACCGCTGTCACGATTCCGATCTCAGGATGCACCAGGTCGCAGATTTCTTTGATATCGCCCGGTTGCTTGGCCCCCATTTCAACAATGAATACTTCGTTATAGGGCTTGAGATATTCTCTGACGGTGCGGATCACACCCATCGTGGTGTTGAAACTGCCCGGAGTCATCATCACATCATATTTCTCCGAAAGAATGCGGTTGAGATAGTGTTTGGTGCTTGTTTTTCCATAGCTTCCGGTCACACCGATGATTTTCAGATCTGGCATTCCGCGTAGAATCCGCTCGGCATCCTGATAGTATTTGCGATTGATATTGGCTTCGACCGGCTTCAGCAGCCAGTTTGCTACAAGAGCAAAGCTCTGTGAAAAACAGAATGCGGCAAGGATGATGTCAACTACAAATATCAGTGACGCTCCTTGAGCCTGGCAGACAAAGAGGCAGATCACAGTGGGTATTGCAGCCAGCAAAAGCATCGTTAGCAGTATGCGGGAGGCCCGTCGGGTCATCACAAGCGGTTTTTTGTATTTCTTTCGGACAAGGATGATTGTGTTTGTCAGAGACACTGCGCATATGAGCCCTGCTGAGATCCATATTGCCGGTGTCAGAGTTGACAGAGAGGCCAGTAATACGGCTCCGCTGACCAGACGCATGGCGGAGGTGCTGTCTTGTGACGTTGAAAGCCAGCGGCTGTAGCGGTCATTGCGATAGGAGTTCTGCTGAAGCATCATTAGCTGTCTTCTGAATTCAAACACAAGTGCTATGACAGCTATGATAATGGTAATATATACAAGCATGATTCTGTTTTGATTTTATTTGGCGGTTAGAAAGCTGCGCAACACAGCGGCAAACTGGCCGGGATTATCAAGGAAACTATAATGGCCACAGCCGGCAAAAGAGACCAGCCCTGCGCCGGGGATGTGTTTTTCCATCTTGCGGGCGTCGCTGATCGGAGTCGCAGTGTCATTCTCTCCCCAGATGAGAAGTGTGGGGGCTTTGATCATCGGCAGTCTGTCACTGAGGTCTTCATTTACTACTTTTGAGAGGATCCGGCGCATCATCGGCGAGGCCCCCGCATAGTCACTTGATCCGGCTTTTGCTCTCCGCTTGTCAAGACGGCGTTCGGCTTCATCGTGGCCGAATATCAGATACATCAGTCGTTTCAAGGTTTTGAATGTGTAAATCTTCCAGTAGTATCTGAATGTGCGTTTAGGCTTGATGCCAGCCGCATCAACCAATATAAGTTTTTCTACAGGATTGCGTGAGGAATAGAGGATACCGACACGGCCTCCGAAAGAGTGTCCGAGCAATACAGGCGGTGTTTTGAGCGACAGACTGTAGATCAGATGTTCGATCAGGCGTGTGTATTGCTCAACTCCCCAGACTTCTTCCGGCTCTTCTGACTGTCCGAAACCGGGGAAATCCACATTTATCACACGATAACCGCAGGCAAGAGCTGTAAGCTCGACAGAGGCAAGGGGTGGATGATAGGAACCCCAACCGTGCATGAGCACAATCGTGGCTGTCCCGTCACCGTTATCGGTAAAATGGAATCGCCGTTCGTCAAAAATGATTTCCTTATCCATCTGTATTGCTAATTGACTTGCAAAATTATGAAAAAGCAATGAATAAACATGCTTGTCAAGCCAAAAAGTTTGTAGTCAGAATACCGCCTTCGAGTTTTTTGTGTTGTGTTTTTCCGAACCCCCTTTCTTGGATTACATATCATTGATCAGCACTTCCACAGACAACAGTCTCAAAGAAAGTTGCGATTCTAAGGTGTCTTGAATGAAACAACGGATAACTTAACGTGGGGAAAAAGAATATAACTGAATATAGATAGTTACAATGATTATCAACAACTTAGCCAATCCGCAAATTTGACTGATTTGTAAGATTTTCTACCTATTTAAACAGGCTTATCGCACATAGTAATAATAAAAATATTTTGTTCACATTCATTGTTTTATAACTTTCCGAGCTTTGAATTTGTATATATCTTTATCTTGATTCGGATGTAGGACGGGATCTTGTTGCGTCCATTGTACCCAAAGTTCATTAGGCGTTAATTTTTCAATATACCAATAGCCCTCCACGGAATGTCCGGTCATGTATATGACTACAAAATTCTCTGTTGTGAAAGTCCATTGATAATAGCTCACATCGTCTTTTTTAGAAATATCAGTGAACGACCCGCTGGCAAACCAACCCTTGCCGGTTTTGTCAAACTTATATATCCTAGTTTCATCGTCATAGGTTTCTACACTACCATAGCCATAATCGGCGTACGACATAAGCCATTCGACATCAGTCAACATTGTCACTGTCGTTTGCTGACCTTCATCAAGATAGCCTGAACGCCCTTCACATGACGACAAAACCGCCAACATACAAGCGAAAACTGGGATTACTACTGATTTCATCTTGAAACTGAAACTGACAACATTCCGTCGCCGATAAGGTTTTCTCCTCCGATGGACATCCACCCATTGCCGAATTTTGAGATTATCCTATATGAATTATTCTCTCTGGGATTTCGTATCCCCGAAAAAACAACGATCCCTTTATCTGGATTTGAAGTATCGCCAAATGATAGCTGGTAGTAGTAGAACAACGATTTACTACTTGCAGAAACATTCAGCGTCATCTCTTCTTGAGAGTAAAAGCTCGTTGGTTCGCATCTCCTTGAATCTACGGTAAGATTGGCGACATTGCTACCACCTCTCGATGTTATTCCGCAATTTTCTATTTCTATGAACTCCGTGTTGCTTCCTTGTATGATTGTATTTGAGGTAGCCGTGGAATATATCATTGCGGTTGCAATTCCTGAGCGTTTGATGGAGTACAATAGACCGTTTATTTCCTCCATTTCACCGATGAACCTCTCTCTGTTGAACGAGCTTACCTCCATAAGCTCCTCGCGACTGCGGTTGACAATATAATCGGAGGCATTAATTTTTTTATCTGGATTAATGAAGAATCTCCCAGAAACATTATCAACATCCACAAACTGCGATAATATCTGAGCATCAGTTTCGTATGCTCTGATTGGAGTAGGCTCATTGAAAACGGTATTATCATCACGACATGATGATAATGAAAAACCGAGCGACAGTAGTGTCACGAAAATTAGTGGCTTATTCATATTCTATTACGTTCACCATTGACCCGATGGAAAGATTAAATTATAATGCAGAAACGTGAGCCAACTATGCCACGTCTTAGTTTGAAGGTCATAGGAAATCATTTGTGCAGATGTAACAATAGTGGTTCTCTCGCACATGTTTGTGAATTTCCTACGTTCTCAAACTACAAGATACGCATAACGCTTCTTATTTTTCCAAAATGTCGTGACTGGATACTTCCAATCATTCGCAAAGATACAACTTTTTATGGCTCGTGTCAATAGCTTGTGCAAAAATAAGTTTGGTTTGGTCATAGATATATACATCTATACTGAACCAAACCAATAAATATATGCTGGGCAAAAGAGAAAAGCCATTATCTGATTTTCTTTTTACCAGCCCCGATATCTATCTACATACTGACCGCCGAAAGAAGAAAACCGAGGCAAAAGAATAGAACTAAAAATAACTAACACCTGCAAATTAAACTTAAATCCTTAATATTCTCTTGTACTAAATTTCTCAATTAGTACATATTCAGTACACATAATTTTAGATTGTCGTCTATACATCAATTAGTTAAGTGCAATACATCGGAACAACGGATGCTTATGACATTGCATAATTGCGCCGTAAACACCTGAAATTTATAGTGTATTGTATCAATTAATTCTTGACAGTCGCTTTACCTGTTGCATTGTCGATCTCGAAATCTGGTGACATATAGAATTGTGCTTATTTATGGTGGTCATGAACGGTTGCATTTGCCACAAGTATCTATTTTGGGACCGTCTGCAATTTTGCAAGGTTTATCCGAGATTCTGCAACATTTCTTTGATGTGTCATTGCTACCTTTGTGGCAACTTCTGATACCGTGGTTCTGGATTTATCGGCTCATGCCAGAACCGATGTTCAATGAAAATTTTTCGAATACAATGCTTTTTAAATTATCAAAACCAGTTGCACCCTCTTTACTGCTTTTTGCGACAGCCGTATTTGTTTCTTGCTCAGGCCATAATCATTCTGATGGCCATTCTGCTGAGGCGGAGGATCATGAGCACAAGCATGACCATACGGGCGAAATCGTGATGTCTCCTTCTGATGCCCTTCGGTTTGGAGTGAAATCAGAGGCGATTGAGAAAGTTCCTTTTGCCGAAGTTGTTAAAGCTGTCGGCGAGATTCTTCCGGCATCGTCTGACAGAGCGGTTGTCAGTGCTCCCACATCAGGAATTGTGAGGCTTGCACGAGGCATTGAACTTGGCAAGAGTGTGCGTTCCGGTGAGCTCATAGCTTCCGTTTCGGCCAAAAATGTCAGTGGCGGAGATATTAATGAAGCTGCCAAAGCGAATTTTCAGGCTGCAAAACGTGAACTCGACAGGCTCGAACCGCTTCTTAAAGAAGGCATAGTAACCAAGAAGAATTATAATGAGGCTTTACGAGCCTATGAAGAGGCAAAAAGTGCTTTCAGCCCGGTTGCGGCTGGCGGAAGTGCGGTTGCCGGTATTCCAGGCGTGATTTCAGAACTGTCGGTCAATGACGGAGCTTATGTGGAAGCAGGCCAGACTATTGCCGTGATAGGGCGTAATTCCCGTCTGACATTGCGGGCTTTGCTTCCTTCCGCAGAGGCAGCCTTCCTCCCGAAAGTTGCCACAGCCAATTTCAGACCTTCGCGAGGCGGTGAGATGGTGTCATTGGCTGATCGTAATTGCACAATCCTGTCATCATCGCCCACAGGCACTACTTTACCGGGCTATGTTGCAGTGTATTTTTCGTTTGACAGTAATGGAGATGTTGTTCCCGGTATGCCTGCCGAAGTCTATCTGATTGGAACAGACAAGGCTGAGACTCTGGCAGTGCCTGTCGGTGCGGTGTCGGAACAGCAAGGCGAGAATTTTGTATATGTAAAGGTTGATGACCATGCCTATAAGAAACAGCCTGTGATTCTGGGGCGTAGTGACGGCCGTAGAATTGAAGTGCTGTCAGGAGTCAATGACGGGGACTCTGTAGTTACTTACGGTTCGACATTTGTCAGGCTGGCAGAAACCTCTACTGTTGTTCCGGAAGGTCATTCACATTCTCACTAAATAATCAGGTTTTATTCGGTTATGCTCAACAGAATAATTAGATTTTCGCTTGACAACCGTCTGGCGGTTGTTGTGATTTCAGCTTTGTTGCTCATCTACGGAGCAATTGTACTGCTTCGTACTGAAGTCGACATATTTCCTGATCTGAATGCTCCTACGGTCGTTGTGATGACTGAAGCCCCAGGCATGGCACCGGAAGAAATCGAACGGGTGATCACTTATCCGGTGGAAACTTCGGTTAATGGTGCCACTGGTGTCCGTCGGGTCCGTTCGGCTTCGGCTACCGGACTTTCGTCTGTATGGGTCGAGTTTGACTGGGGTACTGATGTCTATCTTGCCCGTCAGATTGTAGCGGAAAAGCTCTCTGAAATAGAAGGGGCACTTCCTCCGGGTGTAGGAAAGCCGACGCTTGGCCCGCAGTCGTCCATCCTTGGCGAGATCATGATCATCGGGCTGACGGCTGATTCGATAACATCTGCGGAAGAACTGCGCACTATAGCAGACAGCCGCATCAGGCCGAGACTGCTGTCGCTTTCAGGCGTTTCGTCTGTATCAGTGATTGGTGGTGATGCTCGCGAATATCAGATTTTGCTTGATCCTGCCTCAATGCAGCAGTTTGGTGTCACTCTGACAGCAGTGCGTGATGCTGTAACACAGATGAACAGCAATGCTTCCGGCGGAGTGATTTATCAGCACGGCAATGAATATATAATAAAAGGAGATATCGCTACTTCGGATCTTGATAAAATCGGCAATACGGTTATTCTTACGAATGATGCCGGTATGCCGGTCAGACTTTGTGATATAGCTGAAATGAAAGTAGGTGCGGCGGAGCCTCGCTTAGGCACCGCCTCGGTCAATGCCACTCCGGCCGTATTGCTTACTGTAACAAAGCAACCGGCAGTAGGTACGATAAACCTGACAGAGGAAATCGAGGACTGCCTGGGACAGTTGCAGAAAACAATTCCGTCTGACGTGGTTGTCAACACTGATATTTTCCGTCAGTCGGAGTTCATATCTACCTCTATCAGCAACTTGCAGGAGGCATTGTTTATCGGAGCAATATTCGTAATTGTTGTTCTGTTCTTCTTCTTGATGAACTTGCGCACGACTGTCATATCGCTCGTGGCTCTACCATTGTCCATTATTGTTACCGTGCTTGTCTTGCATTGGCTGGGTATGACGATCAACACAATGAGTCTTGGCGGCATCGCCATCGCTATAGGCTCATTGGTGGATGATGCGATTGTCGATGTAGAGAATGTCTACAAACGGCTTAGAGAAAACCTTAAAAAAGGACAATCAGTCATATCTGTGATTTATGAAGCGTCGAAAGAGGTGCGTCTGCCGATTTTCAATTCATCGTTGATAATCATGGCCAGCTTCCTGCCGCTGTTCTTCCTTGACGGTATGGAAGGCCGAATGCTCAAACCGCTTGGTATCTCATTTATTGTAGCTTTGATAGCATCAACAATAGTGGCACTGACAGTTACCCCTGTGCTTTGCTCATTCCTCCTTGGCAGTAAAAAGGCCATGCAGGCTCTTGACAGAGAACCGAAGTTTTCGCGGTGGCTTCGTTCTGGCTATGACAAAGCTCTTGCCTGGTCATTCGGCCATGTGAAATCCATTTTCATAACCACCGGGCTGTTGTTGCTGGTTGCTATTGGGATTTTTTTCTCTCTCGGCCGTAGTTTCCTGCCTCCATTCAATGAAGGGTCGCTTACTATAAACGTCAGCACTCTTCCGGGAATTTCGCTTGAGGAGAGTGACCGTCTCGGTCGGGAAGCGGAAAAAATCATACTTTCTATGCCGGAAATTTCATTAACTGCCCGTAAGACCGGGCGTGCCGAACTCGACGAGCACTCTCTCGGTGTGAATGTCTCAGAAATTGAAGCACCTTATAAACTTGATCACGGACGGAGCCGTGCGGAACTTCTTGCTGATCTTCGCCATGAACTATCCCATTTGCCCGGAGTCAACGTGGAAATCGGACAGCCGATATCTCACCGCATTGACGCTATGCTTTCGGGTACCGAAGCGCAGATTGCAATAAAAATTTTTGGCGATGACCTTCAGCGCTTATATAATATAGGTAATGAAATAAAAAATCATATTGCTTCTGTTGACGGGGTTGTCGATGTGAATATCGAGCAACAGGTGGAGAGACCTCAGCTTGACATCCGCCCCAGACGTGACATGCTTGCATATTATGGGGTGACCATGCCGGAATTCGCCGATTTTATCAATATCGCACTTGCCGGAGAAAAAGTGTCGCAGGTATATGAAAACGGGTTTCCCTATGATCTCACTTTGAGAATGGCTCCGTCAAGCAGGTCTACGATAGAGGATATATCCGCATTGGCCATTGATACTCCAAAGGGCAAGGTGCCGTTGAGTGAAGTCGCTGACATTGTGTCGGCCACAGGCCCGAACACTATTAACCGTGAAAATGTGAGCCGCAGGATTGTAGTCTCTGCTAATGTCGCTGACCGCGATCTGAAAGGAGTGGTGGATGATATCCGGGCTGAGATTGATGAAGAAATAAAATTGCCGGAAGGATATTTTATCAGCTATGGCGGACAATTTGAAAATGAAGCTAAAGCAGCCGGAACCCTTGCGATTGTATCAATCATTGCACTCGTCATAATATTCTTGTTGCTTTACGGCCAGTTTCATAGCGCTACACAGTCATGGATCATACTTCTGAACATGCCCCTTGCCATAATAGGCGGAGTTTTTCTGCTGAGACTGACAACAGGCGAACTTAACATCCCGGCTATAATAGGCTTTATCTCGCTGCTTGGAATCACTACCCGCAACGGTATGTTGCTGATGTCGCGCTACGATCAGTTGCGTCAGGAGGGCGTCGGTTTGATGGAGCGTATCCGTCATGGCTCTTCCGACCGTCTGAACCCAATTCTTATGACGGCCTTGAGTTCAGCTCTTGCGCTGATTCCACTCGCAGTGAACGGTGATAAGCCGGGCAATGAGATACAGTCGCCATTGGCCATTGTGATCCTTGGCGGTTTGCTAACCTCGACAATACTTAATATCTTTGTAGTCCCGTTAGTATATTATTATTCTCAGTGCAAAAAGGAAAAGTAGTTTAAACATTGATATTAAGATATATAGATGAAATTTTCAATATCGTTGATGGCCTTGGCCCTCTCAGTGTGCTCTGCCTCGGCTTCAGATTTTGACAAGGTTCTGAATACAGTGGTGTCAAATAACATGGCTCTGAAATATGCCGATGCTGAAAATCAGGCGGCAATAGCGTCACTGAAGTCTG
>ERZ778512.942-NODE-942-length-21238-cov-7.647642_pt1 | contig 21238 bp, 18 predicted proteins | sample MGYA00510346_ERZ778512 | MGnify/ENA primary metagenome ERZ778512 (study PRJEB29527, sample SAMN07138962) | mouse gut metagenome | material: feces | host: mouse | place: China:Nanjing | collected 2016-01-25 ...
AAACCATGACTGGTCTGTCATGGTTTTACCCGACAAATATATTATAGTAGGTGATAAAATGGAAGATACAATAATGACAGAGCTTCTGTATAATCGCGACGAAAAAGGGCTCGCGGAGATGAAAACCAAATACAGCCGCCTGCTTATGAAGATTGCCTGCAGGATATTGAAGTCTCCCGAGGACGCGGAGGAGTGCGTAAACGACGCGCTGTACGCGGTCTGGAACTGTATCCCGCCCGATAAGCCCGAAAAGCTGCTCCCGTACGTTTGCAGAATAACGCGGCGCAAGGCTATCGACAGGCTGCGCTACAACAGCGCTGCGATACGAAACGCGGAGCTGCTGTCGGAGCTTGACGAGTGTCTGCCGTCGGGATATTCCGTCGAGAACGCGGCGGAAAAGTCGGAGTTTGCGGCGGCGCTGAACGCTTGGATCAAAGCCTTGCCCGACAAACAGCAAAGGCTGTTCGTGTATCGGTACTTCTCAATGTACACGGTCAGAGAAGTCGCGAAGGGCGCGGGTATGAGCGTAACGGCGGCGACCACCGCGCTCTCGCGTATGCGTGCTTCACTAAAGGACTATCTTATCAAAGGAGGATTTTTCAATGAATGATATCAACACCATTTTAGAAGCGATCGGCGAGCTTGACAACACAGTCCTCGAAAATGCGTTTGATATGAAAAGAAAAAAGCATATCATACTTATCACAATTGCCGCGGCAGCCGCGCTCTCGCTTCTAGTGGGCTTTACTACGGCAGTCAGAAATCACACGGAATTCAACGGGAAGCCGATTTTTGATTATAACTTAAAGTATTTTGCCGATGTAAAGATACCGCCCTTTGAGGAAATGGAAGCAATGGGCGCGTACAGATATGATGAGCACGTCGGTTTGTCGGAAGCGGAGATCGGATACAGCTATTTTATAGATGCGGCGCCAAGCGAGGTCATTAAAAAGTATGGCATAGAGCCGCTGATAAACGACAATTTTTCCGAGTATGTCGACGCCAACGCCCCCCGCAGGAATCGCTGGGGCGATTTCCCCCGAATGCAGGTAACGATAGTAAGCGTTGACAGAGCAGATCTTCCGTCGTGTATTTATTTTGACTACTGGCTTACCGATAAGCAGAGCGGCTTGCCTGTGCATTTTATGGCGGATTGTTATATCAATAGCACCGAGCCGATAATTCACAGGTTCAGCGGCAGTACAGACGATTGTGAACTTGTCGCGCTGAAAAACGAAGAAACGGCGTTCATTCAGCATGGCTTTATCGCCGAAACGGGAGCGTATGAGGTATATTCGACCTTTACCTATAACGGTATCGTATATAATATTGACGCCGCCACCGATATTGACGGAATGAAGCATATACTTGCCGACCTCGGTATCATCGCCGAATAATACAAAATAAACCCCGAGTGAAAAAGGGGAATTCACTCGGGGTCGATCTTTGATTATTAGCCGCTTAAACGGAATTACTTCTTATCCGCAATAGCCGCCTGAGCCGCCGCAAGTCTTGCGATCGGAACACGGAACGGCGAGCAGGAAACGTAAGTCAGACCGATCTTGTGGCAGAACTCAACGGACGAAGGATCGCCGCCGTGCTCGCCGCAGATGCCAACGTGCATATCGGGTCTGGTTTTCTTGCCGAGCGTGATAGCCATTTCCATCAGCTTGCCAACGCCGGTCTGGTCGAGCTTTGCGAACGGATCGTTCTCGAAGATCTTAGCGTCATAGTAAGCGTTCAGGAACTTGCCCGCATCGTCGCGCGAGAAGCCGTAGGTCATCTGTGTCAGGTCGTTTGTACCGAAGCAGAAGAACTCAGCCTCCTTAGCGATCTCATCGGCGGTGAGAGCCGCACGCGGTATCTCGATCATTGTGCCAACCTCGTACTTCATGTTCGAGCCGGCAGCCTTGATCTCCTCGTCCGCAACAGCAACAACTACGTTCTTAACGTACTTCAGCTCCTTTATGTCGCCGATCAGCGGGATCATGATCTCGGGAACGATGCTCCAGTCAGCATGCTTCTTCTGAACGTTGATAGCAGCACGGATAACCGCTCTTGTCTGCATCTTTGCGATCTCGGGGTAAGTTACCGCCAGACGGCAGCCTCTGTGGCCCATCATCGGGTTGAACTCGTGCAGCGAAGCGATGATCGTCTTGATCTGCTCAACTGTCTTGCCCTGAGCGTCAGCAAGCTTCTTGATGTCAGCTTCCTCTGTGGGCACGAACTCGTGCAGAGGCGGATCAAGGAAACGAATGGTAACGGGACAGCCCTCGAGAGCCTCATAAAGCTGCTCGAAGTCGCTCTGCTGATAAGGCAGGATCTTGTCGAGAGCCTTTTCGCGATCCTCGAGAGTATCCGCGCAGATCATCTCGCGGAACGCAGCGATTCTGTCCTCAGCGAAGAACATGTGCTCGGTACGGCACAGACCGATACCCTCTGCGCCCAGCTCGCGAGCCTTCTTAGCGTCGGTGGGAGTATCCGCGTTGGTGCGAACCTTCAGTACTCTGTACTTGTCAGCCCACGCCATAATTCTTCCGAACTCGCCCGCGATAGTTGCGTCAACGGTCGGGATGATGCCGTCGTAGATGTTACCGGTAGAACCGTCGATGGAGATAGGGTCGCCCTCGCCGTAGGTCTTGCCCGCAAGCATGAACTTCTTGTTCTCCTCGTCCATAGCGATATCGCCGCAGCCGGATACGCAGCAGGTACCCATTCCGCGTGCTACAACGGCAGCGTGAGAGGTCATACCGCCGCGAACGGTCAGAATACCCTGAGCCGCCTTCATACCGGTGATGTCCTCGGGAGATGTTTCCAGACGAACCAGAACTACCTTTTCGCCGCGCGACTTCCACTCAACAGCGTCCTCGGCGGTAAATACGATCTTACCGCAAGCAGCTCCGGGAGAAGCGCCGAGACCCTTGCCGACGGGAGAAGCAGCCTTAAGAGCCGCCGCGTCAAACTGCGGGTGCAGCAGAGTATCGAGGTTACGAGGATCGATCATCGCAACAGCCTCTTCCTCTGTTCTCATGCCCTCGTCAACGAGGTCGCACGCGATCTTCAGAGCAGCCTGTGCGGTTCTCTTACCGTTACGTGTCTGGAGCATATAGAGCTTGCCGTGCTCAACGGTGAACTCCATATCCTGCATATCGCGGTAGTGGTTCTCGAGCTTAGCGCAAACGTCCTTGAACTGAGCGAACGCCTCGGGGAACTTCTGCTCCATCTCGTTGATGTGCATAGGTGTACGAACGCCCGCAACAACGTCCTCGCCCTGCGCATTGGTCAAAAACTCGCCGAACAGACCCTTTGCGCCGGTAGCGGGATCGCGTGTAAACGCAACGCCCGTGCCGCAGTCGTCGCCCATGTTGCCGAACGCCATAGACTGTACGTTAACGGCGGTACCCCAGCTGTACGGGATATCGTTGTCGCGGCGGTATACGTTCGCGCGGGGGTTGTCCCACGAACGGAATACAGCCTTTACAGCGCCCATGAGCTGCTCCTTGGGATCGGACGGGAAATCCTCGCCGATCTTGGATTTGTATTCAGCCTTGAACTGTTCAGCCAGCTCCTTGAGATCCTCGGCGGTAAGCTCGATATCCTGCTTTACGCCGCGCTTTTCCTTCATTTCGTCGATAAGCTGCTCGAAGTACTTCTTGCCGACCTCCATAACGACGTCGGAGTACATCTGGATAAATCTTCTGTAGCAGTCATATGCCCAGCGGGGATTGCCGGACTGCTTAGCCATAACCTCTACAACCGTCTCGTTGAGACCAAGGTTGAGAATCGTGTCCATCATACCGGGCATGGAAGCGCGCGCACCGGAACGAACGGAAACGAGCAGCGGGTTCTCGCTGTCGCCGAACTTCTTACCTGTTATACCTTCCATTTTAACGATATACTCATTGATCTCCGCCATAATCTCGTCGTTAATCTGCTTGCCGTCCTCGTAATATTGTGTACAAGCCTCGGTGGTAATGGTAAAGCCCTGAGGTACGGGCATACCGATGTTGGTCATTTCGGCAAGGTTAGCGCCCTTACCGCCGAGCAGCTCACGCATATTCGCGTTTCCCTCGGAAAACAAATAACAATACTTCTTAGCCATTGGAATATTCCTCCTGATTTTTGAATTAACACCCGATGCCGTGCACGGCTCTCAAGCGCCATTTTGACGGCTGCGGTTACCGCAGTCACTGTCTAACTACTATTATAACAGAAAACGGAAAAAATTGCTATATGTTTTTTGAAATTTTTTCGATTTTTTTACAGATTATACAACACATTAGACCGTAACAGTCACAAAAACCGCATTTTTATGCACTTTTCGGTCATGTGAGCGCTCCTGAAATCAACGAAAAACCGCCCCGAAGAGGTGCGCTTCGGGGCGGCGATGATAAGGTAAACGGCGAATGCTGCAACAGCCGTTTGCGGCGGAGTATCGTTCTATGTGACGAATACATCCGTTACATGACACGTCACATCACGCCTCCGTATTGATATTATAACACAATAGTTGCTGTTTGTCAATATCTATTGTTGGTTTTTTATTTCTTTAGAATAGGTTATACTATTACTAAAGGAGTGGTAATATGTACGCAAACAGCGAATTCGTAGGACAAAGGATAACCGACACAAGGAAACGCCGCGGCTATTCACGGGAAAGGCTTGCTGAAAAGGCGGACATTTCCGTGCAGTTTCTGGCAGACATTGAAAAGGGGCGCAAGTCGATGACGGTAAACACCCTGCGCCGCATAGCTGCCGCCCTGAGCGTGACCACCGACTACATCGTAAACGGCACGGAAACGTCGGAGACCGACCGTGTCACCGCCATGCTCGCCTCATTGAACGCCTATCACAGAACGCAGGCGGAAAAGCTTCTAGCGGTGTTCGTCGAGACAATAAACCAAAAATAACCGTGATCTATAACCGATTTCCGCACAACCGCGAAAAAAATCAAAAAAAGTACTTGACAAACCGAAAAAGCTATGATATAATATATAAGTCGCCGAGGATTTGGCGGCAGTTCGCTGGTGTAGCTCAGTTGGTAGAGCAGCTGATTTGTAATCAGCAGGTCAGGGGTTCGAGTCCGTTCACCAGCTCCAATAACATGGGCGTGTTCCCGAGTGGCCAAAGGGGGCAGACTGTAAATCTGTTGCGTTTCGCTTCGGTGGTCCGAATCCACCCGCGCCCACCAGTTCAACAAAAAAGTCCTTGCTTCAAAAGCAAGGACTTTTTTGTTGAATGCAAAGGCTCTCGACCGCTCCGTTTTGCGCTAGGATAAAAGTATGGGCTGATTTTTTGGAGAATATACGTGTCGAAAATATGAAAAACAACGCGCTGCGGTCTTGGGTATTGACCGCGGCGATGTTTTATGCTATAATAAAGTTAATGTATGCGCAAACACTTAAACCGTACCGATGAAAGGAAGACGCAGCTATGAAATGTACAGGATATGTTCGGCTGATCGCAGTCGTATTGACAGCCGCGCTGTTGTTAACTTTACATATTCCCGTAACAGCAAAAGCGGCGGCATCGTCCGAGATCATTCTGTCTGGCTATTCGGCGGTGCTGTACAACAACTCCAACGGGTTGCCCACCTCCGAGGCGAACGCGATAGTCCAGTCAGACAACGGATTTATTTATATCGGCAGCTACAGCGGACTTATCCGTTATGACGGCGTAAACTTCACGCGTTTTGACTCCTCCACGGGAATAACCAGCGTCGTAAGCCTGTTCGTGGACAGCCGTTCGCGTCTCTGGGTCGGCACAAACGACAGCGGAATAGCGCTGTACGAGAACGGCGGCTTCACCTTTTTCAACAAGAGCGCGGGCTTGACTTCGCTCTCCGTACGCTCGATAACCGAGGATAAGGCGGGCAATATAGTTTTCGGAACGACCGAGGGCTTGGCCTATATCGACAACGACAATTCTCTGCATATGCTTAACGATTCGGTGATCGAGACCAAGTACCTAAAGCAGATGACCCGCGGCGCGGACGGTGTGATATACGGTTGTACGCTCGACGGCATTTGTTTCCGTCTTGAGGATCTCAAAATAACCCATTCGTTCGAGAGCAGCGAGCTCGGCATAGGGCTTGCGACCTGCATCACCTCCGACCCCGACGATCCCGACGTCGTCTGGATAGGCACCGACGAGTCCGCGGTGGTGTGCGGAAGTCTCTCAAAGAGTATGAGCGGCTCGTCGACGTTCTCCGTACTGCCCAACGTCAATATCAACAGCGTATGCGCGGACAGCGGCGAGTTCTGGATATGCTCCGACAACGGCATAGGCGTTCTCGACAGAAACGGCGGCTACACCGCATTGGATATGCTTCCGATGAACAATTCCGTCGAGGATATGATGATAGACTACGAGGGCAACAGGTGGTTCGTTTCTTCCCGTCTCGGCGTTATGAAGGTAGTCCGCAGCGAGTTTGACGATATCAGCAGAGCGGCCGGTCTCGACAACCGGGTAGTAAACACGACCTGCATTTACGGTGACGACCTGTACATAGGTACGGACACCGGACTGCTGGTAGTCGACAGCTCTTATGTAAAAAAGACGACCTATCTTACCGAATTGTTGGAGGGCGTCCGCATACGCTGTATCAAAACGGACAGTCAAAACCGCCTTTGGCTCTGTACTTACAGCGAAAAAGGACTGATCTGCTATTCGGGCGGCGAGAACTGCACCTATTATAATACGCATACGGGTCTTAAGTCCGACCGTGTACGCGCGATAACAGAGCTTTCCGACGGCACCGTAGCCGCGGCGACCAGCGCGGGCGTAGCGTTTATCAAGGACGGAAAAATAGCGGGAATGTTCGGAGAGGATAACGGAATAGGCAACACCGAGATACTAACCGTCTGCGAGGGTGAGAACAACGAGATATACCTCGGCAGCGACGGCGGCGGTATATTCGTTATCGACCGCAGCGGTGTTATAAACCATTTCGGTCTTGAGGACGGACTTAAATCCGAGATCGTAATGCGCATTAAAAAAGACCCGAAGCGCAGCGGCTATTGGGTGATAACGGGCAATTCGCTCGCGTATATGGAAAACAACACCGTCCGTACCCTGCACAACTTCCCATATTCCAACAACTTCGACCTTTTCTTCGATAACATCGGCAGGGTCTGGATACTCAGCAGCAGCGGCATTTACGCCGTAAGTATTGACAACCTGTTGGCGGGCGGCGAGGTCGAATATTTGTTCTACGATGTGAAATGCGGTTTGCCGAGCGTCGCGACCGCCAACTCGCGCAGCTGCCTGTCCGACGGCGGTATGCTGTACATAGCGGGTATGACGGGCGTTTCTGCAATAAATATCAACAAGGAACAGACCGACTGCAGCGATATGAAGCTCTCCGTTCCGTTCGTTGAGATAGACGACAAGACCGTAATGGTAAAGGACGGCGAGACCGTAACTATCCCCGCCGACTGCAAGCGTCTTACAATATACGGCTACGCATTGACCTTCGGACTGTCTAATCCGCGCTTGTCCTACATTCTCGAGGGCTTTGACGACCGCAAGATATCCATATCCCGACAGGATATGCAGCCGGTCAGCTACACCAATCTCGACCACGGTGAATATATCTTCCGCCTTGCCGTTATAAATACCATGACAGGCGAGGAAACTCAGTCGATCTCAGTAAATTTTATAAAGAAAAAAGCGTTTTTCGAGGAGATATGGTTCTGGGGACTTATGGTGCTCCTCGCGGTAGCCGCGGCGCTTACCGCGCTGCTCCTGCACTCGCGCATCAAGAACCGCCGCCTTATCAGAAAGCAGGAGGAAAACCGCATTTTCGTGAACCAGATCATAAGAGCGTTCGCGAAGTGTATCGACTTCAAAGACAAATACACAAACGGTCACTCCTTCCGCGTCGCGAAATACGCCGCGCTCATAGCCGAGAGAATGGGGTATAACGGACAGCAGGTAACGGATATCTACAATATCGGACTTCTCCACGATATCGGCAAGATCGCCGTTCCCGACAATATCCTCGGCAAACCCGGCAGGCTCACCAAAGAGGAATTCGAAATAATCAGCCGGCACGCCGAGCACGGATATGAGATACTCAAGGAGATCGAGATACGCCCCGAGCTTGCGACAGGCGCGGGCTATCACCACGAGCACATAGACGGCACGGGCTATCCGTTTGGCAAAAAAGGCGATGAGATACCCGAGGTAGCGCAGATAATCGCGGTCGCCGACACGTTTGACGCGATGAATTCCACCCGCCCTTACCGCAAGCAGATGAAAATGGAGGACATAATCAACGAAATGCGCCGTATATCGGGAACGCAGTTAAACGCGCATATCGTCGGCGTGTTCCTCGAGATAGTCTCCGAGGGTCATATCGACGACGATATCGCGCTTGCCGACATAATCCTCCCCGACGAGAACAGCGAGGAGGATACCGAAACTCCAATCGTCACCTGATTTTTTTAAGAGTCCGTTTTCTAGGACTCTTGACTTTTTTTCCTGAATATGCTATAATATGCTATAATAAGTTTAATTATTAAAGTAAGGGGTTGATTGTTTTGGAGCAAGAGGTTTTTGAATGGAAGGAAGAATACGAGATCGGCGTCGCCGAGATAGACAGGGCGCATAAACAGCTTTTTTCGATAGTTAACCGAATCATCAATAACTTCATGGATATGGACTTTGAAAAAAACAAAATGACCTGTATGGAAGCAATCAAGTATCTGAAAAGCTACACCATAAAACATTTTGCGGAGGAGGAAGCCTTTCAGTGCTCGATCAATTACGGCGGTTACAAGGTACATAAAAAGATACACGACAATATGCGCGATGTAGTTATCCCCGCCCTCGAAAAGGAAGTCACTGCCAAGAGCTATTCCAAGGAAGCGCTTGAGCATTTTGTCGGTGCGTGCGCGGGCTGGCTTGCGGCGCATGTCCTAGTCGAGGATCAGGCGATAACGGGCAAAACAAGAAGTAAATGGACCGCAAATGTCGTCGACGAAGACAACCGCGAGGATACGCTTGACGCCATAGTCAAGAACTACATCAAGGGATTGTTCCGCATGAACGCGCAGCTGATCAACAAGAACTATCATGGCTACGAGCTGACAAAACCATTCTGTTATACCGACACGTTCACCACCCCGAACGGCGACACATTTTCCGTAGTATCGGCAGTCGAAGAGAGCGTATTGCAGATAATCGCGCTGAAATTCTTCAAGGAATCGGTTTTCGTTATGGACGGAGTAATGTCGTCCATGCTTTCCGAAATGCTCAAGTCCTTCAATATGGAGATCATGATGGCATTTCTTAACAATTCGTTGTCAAACACGCAAAGCAGGATAATGTCGAACGCCGACTTCTACAAGCTCTTCGAGACGGTCTACCCCGATTACACCATGCTATGGCGCACCGAGTACGGCTATATTGCGTTCTGTATAAAAAAAAGACCCGTACAGCAATAAGAACAAATATAAAAGTCGCGGAAGGCAGTGCCTTTCTATTTCGTTTCATAAAAGATTGCGGTGTCGAGCAAATACACTCGACACCGCAATCTTTTTGCCGCACGCACCTTGAATGCGGCTTTCATTCATATTGTTTAGCGATCAATCGGCTACATAAGGGATCAAAGCGAGCTGTCTTGCTCTCTTGATCGCGGTCGTCAGCTCTCTCTGGTGATATGCGCAGCAACCGGTAACTCTGCGGGGCAGAATTTTAGCGCGCTCTGTCATATACTTCTTGAGCTTGGCGATATCCTTATAGTCAATGAACTCTGTCCTGTCAGCGCAGAACTGGCAAACCTTTTTGCGTGTGCGCTTAACGGGATGAGCAGATCTTTCTGTCTTTTCAGCCATGATACTTTACCTCCTGTTGAATTTCGGAAAATCAATCGCGGCAATATAAGCCGCCTGTTTTCTCGGTCAGAACGGATAGTCGTCGCCGTCCGCGGACGAGAAGTCCGCCGCGGGTGTGCTCGATGCGCCGGAAGCGCTGCTTTGCGGCTGCGGAGCGGAATACCCTCCGCCGTAACCCGCGGGCTCGTCGGGAATAGGAGGAGCGCCGTAGCCTCCGCCATAACCGCTGTTTCCGCCGTTGGATTTTTCACCCGTAAAGTAAGCGTTGTCCACCATGATCTCATACCAGGTCGCGGGATTGCCGTTTTTATCGGTATACTGCCGAGTCTGCATTTCGCCCTCGATCATGATCATACGACCCTTACCGAAAAAGCGGTTGATAAACTCCGCCGTTGCGCGCCAAGCGACAACGTTAAAGAAATCGGACTTTCTCTCCTCGCCCTTTTTCTGATAATTTCTGTCAACCGCAATGCGGAACGAACAAACCGTCGCGCCGCTGGGAGTAGTTTTAAGCTCCAGCTCGTTGACGATACGACCCATCATAATAACTCTGTTCATAGCGAATACCTCCGTTCAAACCATTCAATACGCTTCATCTTAACTTTCTAACTGCAAACTGTTCATTACTTCGCGAGAACTACTACCGAACGCAGAACGCCGTCGGTAATGTTGATAACGCGCTCGAGCTCTGCGGGAAAATCGGGCTTGGACTCGAAATTGTAGAGAACGTAGTAACCCTCGCTCTCATAGTTAATCTCGTAAGCCAGCTTTCTCTTGCCCCACTCGTCGATGTTGGTAAGAGTACCGTTAGCCTTGATAAGCTCCGAGAACTTTTCTGTCAGCGCCTTGATCTGCTCCTCGTCCTTTTTGAGGGAGAAAACGATGACTGCCTCGTACTTTTCACTGAGCTTTGCCATTTATAAGCACCTCCTTATGGATATATATCCCGCAGTTTTTCGTGCGGGAAAGGGGTTATCGTCAAAATTAACGATTAACTTAGTTATTATATCAGATTTTGGAGAGGTTGTCAAGGGCTTTTTTGTTTTTTATGAATTTTTATAAATTTACACATCGCACCCTCTGTTACACTAATAGTTAAAAGAGCTTACGCTATCTCTGTAAACATGATTTTTCTGCTAAAAAGTTGTTTTTCAAAATAATTATACCATTATCTGTATATTATGTCGATAGCACTTTATTAAGAGAGCGCTTGTAGAGAACGTGGTATAAAAATAATTATGGTGTCGGGCAAAACGCTCGGCACCGCATTTTGTGACAAAAAAGCTTGCAGTAAAATGCACTCCCTCCAGTGCTAAACTTTTCCCAACACCAAGTAAGCAGCAAAAGGCAACCGCAAAGGATACCGGTTTAAAATCGGCGGCACAGCCCGGTCTCGGATGTGAGAAAACACTCGGACAGAACCCCCTTGCATTTTATTATATAATGCAAGGCAAGCGTCAACGGGTCTCACCTTTTCGGGCGCGCTCGAGATCCTCGTACCAACGAGGGGGAAAGGTCTTCGCGGGTACGTTTCACCGCAGCGTTAAAAATCTTTCGAGGATCGTCTCGGTGAAAGGTTTAAAACAAATTGCGCAAACGGCCGTGGGAAAAGCTCCTTTGAAAATTGAATATTTATTAACGTGTCAGTTAGCCCTCAGCGCCTCCGCGGGCTTCAGCTTAGCCGCCTTGGCAGCGGGATAAGCGCCGAACACCGCGCCTATCGCCGCCGAAGCGACTGCCGAGACCGCGAGCGAACCTACGTTCACGGAAAACGGCACAGCCGCGATAAGACACCCGACAAACGAGGCGAGCAGCCCGAACGCGATCCCCGCGGCACTTCCGAGCAAGGTCAGTATAACGCTCTCGGTGAGGAATTCCAGGCAGATATCGGAGCTTTTGGCGCCGATAGCCTTTTTGATACCGATCTCGCGTGTACGCTCGCCGACGCTCATCATCATCGTAGTCATCACGGAGATACCCGACACCACCAGCGATATCCCCGCGACCAGCGAAAGCGCCGTCGTGACAATGTTCAGAATATCGTCCAGCTGCCCCTTCTGCGACAGCAGATTGTTGCATACATACCCGTCGGTAAAGCCGTTTCTGTGGTTCAGCTCATCGGTCACGCGGCTGACGATAGCGGTATCGGAGTTCATATCGACCAGCTTGACCGCGATCTTATCATAGGTAGTCCGACCGCACAGCCCCTGCATGGTGCTGATCGGTATATACATAAACCCGGGCATAATATTCGTGAGCATACCCTGCAGCGCCGACAGCCCCGACTGCGCCACCCCGACGATCTCAAAGTTATGGTATTTCCCACCGAGGAACATTGAAAGCGTTTTCCCGACAACGTTGCTCCTCCCGTAGCTTGCCAAAGCAAATTGCTCGTCGATAACGCAAACCTTTGAGCGCGCGGCTGTATCCGAGTTGTTTATCAGCCGGCCATGCTTTGCCTCCAGTGATATCAGCTTGTCGGCGGACTTGTCCACACCCCAGACGTAGCAATCAAGACGGCGGTTTATCATCTTCGCCTCGGTAACGCTAGCCATAAGCGGCATCACATCGCTCACTCCGTCGATATTGCGGACGGTCGAAACGTCGTCGTCGGTGAGCGTCACGGAGACAGAATTCTTCGCCGACTGGATAAGCAGAGTATCAACGCCCATCGTCACGAGTGTTTTGCTTACCTCGGAAGTACCAACCGCGCCTACCGTCGAGATCAGCACTACGGAGAACACCCCCACGGCGATCCCCGCCATTGTTAGCAGCGAGCGCGTCCTGCTTCTGAATATGTTTACAAGTAATTTAGTGATCGTCATTTATCCCCCTTATATTTCGGCAGCCTTGAAGTGCGCACATCGACCCGCCAAAACGGCTTTCGGCATATTCCCCGCAATCGGAAAATAAACGTTTTTAGCGAAACGGTGTGTGCGTATAAAGCTTATCTCATCGGACTTATCGGAGCAGACACTACGGTCCTTCGACCAAACGAAAACGATACTTTGCGGAACCGCCCTTATTAATTAACTTACGCGGATATAATTCCTGTCGGCAATCTCCTGCGGGTTTTGAAATATCACATCGTTTGCGGAAACGCCTTTTTTGATCTCCGTGCCGTCCGCGAACTCCGCGCCCGTAAAAACGTCGCGGCGCACCGCTTTGTCGTTCTCGTATACGTAAACGTATTCGCCCGTATCGTCCTGCGCGATCGCGGAGTATGGCAGAACACAGATGCTCCTCGGCTCGGAAAGCTGTATCTCGACTTCCGCGGACAGCCCCGATTTAAGACGTTCGTCGGGAGCGTCGGGCGTTACCGTAACATCGACGACCGTTTCAAGCACAGCGCCGTTATATTGATTCCGAGCGGCTTGCGAAATAGCGGAGACCTTGCCGAAAAACACCTCGTCGGGGTAAGCCGCGAGATAGAACCGCACGCTCTGCCCGACTGCGATATCCGCAATGTCGAGCTCGCTTATTGCCGCTGTGACCGCAAGCTCCTCCGTTTGCGCGACTGTCGCGACGCTGTATCCGCTTTGCACCGCCTGTCCGCTGTTGGCGGCAGAGATTACGCGTCCCGAGCAGTCGGAGGTTATCTTCTCGGGCAGTAGCGCGACAGCTGTCGACAGATTAGTTGCCGAGATTGCCAATGCGGAGACCTGACCTAGGCTTTCGATAAGAGCGGCGGAGGAGTCCCTGTCAATGGTCGCGACGGTATCGCCGACCTCCACGATATCGCCCTCACGTACGAGGAGTTTTTCGATAACCAACGGCAGGGAGGAGGTGATCTCGTGTTGTCCGAGGTAGGTAAGTTCACCCGTTCCCACTACACATTCGTTGTAATCCCGTATGCTTGCCTTGATAGTTTCGGAGACGGGCGTTGCGCTCTCGACTGCGCGCGGAACTGCCCCGACGACTACTGCCAGAACTGTCCCGATCCCCAGCACCGCGACTGCTTTTTTCATCTATATCAACCCTTTCGTAATTCGTAACAAATATATTGTTGCGGTATTAAGGGAAAATATTCCGCAGACGAAGGGAAAATTTTTGTGAGATTGTATTTCTAAATTATTATTTAGCTTAATAACCTTCAAGCATTGACGAGAGTTAAATTATTTAGTTGCTCACATAAATTCCGATTTAAAATATTAAGACTGCTAAAACCATTTTTACATATTTTTCCTTAGAGAATAGTGCGACAGCTTTTGGAAAAACTAAATTTCAATAACGTCTAAGGAGAATTTTATGAAAAAGCTTGTGTGTATTCTATCGTGTTTTACATTATTGTCGGCAGCGTTTTTTCTGCCGTCGACGCCGGTGTATGCGGCTTCGGCAAAAGCTGAGATACTCATCGAGGCGGATACGGGACAGGTGATGTTTTCGCAGAACTGCGACAAAAAATTACCAATGGCTTCAATAACCAAAACCATGTCGCTGCTTATCTGCGCGGAGGAGATCGAAGCGGGAAATCTCGCGCTTGAGGATAAGATCAAGGCAAGCGCCTACGCCTCAAGTGCGGAGGGCTCTGTCATCTGGCTGAACACGGGCGAGGAGATGACCGCTGCGGAGCTGCTCGAAGCTGTGATCATAAGCTCCGCAAACGATGCGTGCATTGCTCTTGCCGAGCATATTTCGGGCAGCGAGGCGGCGTTTGTCAAGCGTATGAACGAGCGTGCCAAAGAGCTTGGAATGACCGATACGCGTTATGCCAACTGTGTGGGATATGACGATAATCTGCATTATTCGACAGCGCGTGACATTGCGATAGTCACTGCCGAGCTCATGAAGCACGAGGTGTTCCGCGGCTGGATGCTGACATGGCTTGACTACCTGCGCGGCGGTGAAACTCAACTGGTCAATACAAACAAGCTTATCCGCACTTATAACGGTATTCTCGGCGGCAAAACGGGTACCACCGATAACGCGGGCTGCTGCCTTACGGTATGTGCTGAACGCGGCGATATGCGGCTGGTCGCGGTAACGCTGGGCTGCGCGGATGACGACGAACGTTTTTCCTCGGCAAAGGAGCTGCTGGATTACGGGTTCGGCGGGTTTGAGAAATTCACTCCTGAGACCGACTATACTCAGATCAAACCGATTAAAGTAACACATGGGATCGAACAGGAAATCATCCCGGTTATCAAAACACAGGGTGAGGAATGTGTTATCAAAAAAGGCCGCTCCGCCGATGTAAAGTACGAATACACATTTGTTGAGCAGTGCGAAGCCCCTGTTGAGGTCGGGCAGTTTCTCGGTGAGTATCTGGTAACATTGGACGGCGCGGAGGTATTTCGCTCGGAAATAATCGCGACTCGTGAGATACCGAGAATGAATTTCTGGAAATGCTTGTGGCTGATAGTTTCGGAAATGACTTCGTTCTGATGATTTTAATTTACAATATATTATAAATGTATTACTCCGTGAGAGAGCCTATCCCTCCGCCTATCACCTCTGCCCACATCTTAACTACGGCATCGATATCTCCCGTGGTGACCAAAAAGGCTTTGTCCTCCGATTTGCCTGTTACGGAAGACAAAGCGGTGACGGTAGGTACGCCTACCGCCGCGATCGGAATACCCAGTCTGCTGCGCGACAGCTCGCCGTGTGCCTCGCCCGCACCGCCGCCGGGAATTATCCCCGCGTCGCTTATCTGCACTGTTCTGCCGATATAACGCGGGTCGTGACAGGCAAGCGCGTCAACGGCGATCACGCAGTCAGCGTTCAGTTCGTGTGCCGCGGCCTTGACAAGCCGCGCGGTGTCAAGACCCGTCCTTGCGGCGACGTCGGTCTCGATAGCCGAGAGCGAGTACCGCCGCCCCCTCCGCGCCGCCATTGACCGTACGGCAGCCGCGCCGAGGCTGTCCTGCGTGATATCGGGATTGCCGAGCCCCGCTGCGAAAAGCCGTCCGCGCGGCGGTATCACCTGCATTAGAGCACGTCGGAAAAGCGCGGTCATACCTGACGCCGACGGATCGCCTTCCAGCGTTATATACCGTCCCGCGTGCTTCCCTATGCGCGCCGCGGCGGCAGACGTTATCCGCACGTCCGTGATCTTTACAGCGCCGATAGTCCTCGTAACCGCGCGCACGCCGTCCTTTTGCGTGAATATCTCCGCCGCCTCAAAAGCAAGTCCGCTGTTATCCATTTTTGAATTCTCTCCTCATAATAAAAAATTTTCAAAAACCCCTTGCATTTTATTGAACAATGTGCTATAATTAAATGTACTATAAGAAAAAATAAATCGAAATCACAATAAAATGTAATTCTGTGTGGATTTTTTTGGTGAATATAAATAAATCTTGCCCTAAAAGCCTCACAAAATACCGACTTTCGATTAAAAACATACGGAGGTGAAAATAATGCCGAATATTAAGTCTGCCAAGAAGAGAGTTCTCATCTCTGAGGCGAGAACAGAAGCGAACAAGAGCGCAAAATCCGCACTCAGAACCTCGATCAAAAAGGCTCGTGCAGAGGACGCCGACGCGGCTGCTATCAAGGCTGCAAGCATTAGCGTTGACAAGGCTGCGGGCAAGGGTCTTATTCATAAGAATAAGGCGGCTCGTCTGAAGTCTCAGCTTGCCAAGAAGGCTAACGCATAATTGCAAGGTTTCCGCCCGCAGACATCACAGTTTGCGGGTGATTTTTTACGGGAAAGGGGAAATTGTCATGACAGGTATAGAAAGAGAAATTACAGACATAAACAAGATCGAAAACATTTTAAGCTCGGCAAGGGTGTGCCGCATAGCTCTTATCGACGGGGAATATCCGTACATAATCCCGCTGTGTTTCGGCTATAATCTCACGGGCGGAAAGCTGGAAATATACTTCCGCTGCGAGGAAAAGGGTAAGAAAATGGATATCATGAAAGCGAACAGCAACGCTGCGTTCGAGATTGACAAGCTCCACGACATTGTGAAAACCGACCCCGCCTGCGGATTTACCGCACACTATCACAGTATCACGGGCACTGGCACTATCGAGAGCATAACGGGCGTTGAAAAGATAACGGGTCTCAATCTGCTTATGAAAAAGTATTTCGGCGGCACTCCCGAGAGCAAGTATCCCGAGACTATGCTCAACAGCTTTGCTATCCTGAAATTCACCGCAAGAAAGTTCTGCTGCAAGGAGCATAATCCCGCTCCAGAGGAATAACTCGGTTGTGGTTTTTCAAAAAACATACATATTTATGTTAGGAGCAGATATGAAAAAAAGCGAACTTATCAATTTGTTTGAGAACTGGCGCGAGGACGGTGACAACGAAAGGATCGTTGAAACCGTCTTGGCGATACCCGACAGCGCCCTCGACGACGATATTCTCAATTGGCTCGTTGAGGCGTATATAGATATCGGAGAGTACAAGAAAGCTATTGCCGTGCTCGAAAGTCAGCGTCCACGTCTCGAGACCAACTATAAGTGGCATTTCAGAATGGGGCTGGCGCTTTATCGCGCCTCCGCGGACGAGGAGTGCGAGGACGACGACGGCTTGCGCCGTAATATCCTCGAGCGCGCCAAGGTAGCTCTTGCGCGCGGAATGAATATGAATCCGCCCGAGTCCGCGCTTGAGACCGCCGACCATTATATGGAGCGCATCGAGAACGAGCTTGATGAACTCCTCGACGACGGTGACGATACCGATGAGGATGATGAGGACGCAGAGCTGTATGAGGAAGAGGAGATAGACGCTATTGAGGAGCATATCAAGGAGTATTTCGGCGATTTTCCGACAGTGTTTCACGAGACAGTTTCGCCCGATATCCACTGTGACATCTGTATCGTTCCACCGAGTGAGGAGCGTAACTATTACACATTGCTTACCATGGGAATGGGCGCGCATATCATGGATATCCCGGAGGAGCTTTCCGTTGAGGAATACGGCAGAGCTGAGCTCCTTATCTGCCTTCCCCCCGACTGGAAGGTCGGCGAGAACAGCGAGGAGTGGTTCTGGCCTATTTCACTGCTGAAAAATCTCGCGCGTCTGCCTATCAACTGCGACACATGGCTCGGCTGGGGCCACTCGGTAGACAATCAGCGGCCTTTCGCAGATAACACCGAGCTTGCGGGCTCTCTGCTGATCTATCCCGAGAATGTCGACGACGGCGCGGAGACCTGCGTACTGCCTAACGGCGACACGGTAAACTTCTTTGAGATTCTTCCTCTTTACTGCGAGGAGATGAATTTTAAGATCGACAACGATACCAAGTCATTGCTTGAAAAAATGCAGGATGTAAGCCATATCATTGATATCGACCGTCCGAATACGCTTGGGGGATACCGTTCGCAGAAGCGTCCGCCTATCGACAGCGTAAACGACCACAGCAGGAAGATATACGAGAAAAAACTGCCGCTTGATCCGATAAACGGCTGTAACCACATTGCGATATTTATGCGCTGGTGTATCGAACACGACCTTGTAGCGCCCGAGTTTTACCGCGACTGCCCCGAGATAATCGAGGGAGTAAAGAGCGGAAAGGCGACCGATATACGCGAGTTTATCCTGAACTTTTTCGGCGGCTTTCTGGAAATATATCAGCTTAATTTCCTCGGCGCGGGATTTGCTCACGATTACTACAACTGGAACCGCGGCGACGCCCCGCACTTCTATCCCGCCGACGTCGACGGCTACGCCGAGCATTATTTCGGCACGGAGAAGTACAACAGCGAGGAGTTCCGGGACGAGGCGTATATGTTCGTGCCGTTTGACGAGGAATACTACCAAGGCATGAGCAAGTACATAGAACGCGCGTTTCTGGAATTCTATCCGGGCTTTGCGGACTATCAGCACAAGTGCGGAGTGAATATGTTTGAAGTTGTCTCCGCGGCGTTCGGCTTTGACGGGAGCGTTCCGCGGCACTTCGATCAGATAGGGCAGGAGTACAAGCTCGCCGTAAAGGAAGCAAACGGCAAAAAATATTTGCCCATGCTTATGGTCATAGACAGCGGCGGAGCGGTCACGATCCGTGAGGAATTTACGGAGATACTCGAGGACTCGCTTAACCCGTTCCTCGAGACAGTTGCGATAGCGAATATCCCCTCGCGTGATCTTATGAAGTGGGCGAAGGAAAGCTTTGACCGCGCTTCGCCCGAGATATTCAAGGGCGACGGGTACATTTCCGAGCTTCAGCTGAGAACGGCGGAGGTGTTCGGTTCGACTCCTGCGGTACTTACGTTTGACGGTGACCGCTCAACGCTCTTTATGCCGCTTAAGGACGGGCAGTACGTCCGTTTTACGGGCGGCGGAGTTATCACCGAGGAGGACGAATAACCCCTTTTATTCGTCCGCGTTTTACCGTAAAAGACAGACCTCGCAGTAAAATTTGTAACTCGTATTGCTATTTGGAAAAATTTGGATTATAATTACAGTTACAATATTACGGAGGTGCGTCTTTATGAGAAAGATTTTTCTGAAATTTGTTTTGGCGGCGGCAGTCGTTATCCAGATCATTCCCCTCAGCTCCTGCAATGACATTGAAGAGAATTACCGTCCCGACCTTTACGATGAGGAGATATCCGCAGTCACGGACGAGACGGCGGAAACTCCCGAGATATCCGGATCTACTGTCGTTGTTCCCGTTGTTTCGGCAGTAAGTCAGCGTGCCGATGCTGCGGCATACGTTGACGGCATACCCGAAATGACAAGCTTTTCCGAAATAAACGACGGCAGACTTGCGTTTACCATTAAAAATGTTTTTTCACAGGGCGAATATTACACGGTGAGCGTTATCGGCGAAAAACGCGCCGGTAATTCGACCGGTACATATGTAAACGGCGAGATGTACGGAGACTTCCGTCTTGTGATCGCGAAGGACGGAGCGGAGCTTGACTGCCTTGAAATCGAAGTTCCGTATGGCGAAAGATTTTTGATAATGGAGAGCGTTCTCGGGAATTTGTCTTACGGCTGCACGGTGATCTCCAACAAGCGCGATTTCTCCACGAATGGGTTTCCCGACATTATACAGCTTGATTTTTACAAGGTAAACGAGCTTGAAGTGCCCCAGTACGGAAGATATTTCGCGGTATTCGACGGCAAACTGACGGAGCTTCCCGTATATGAAAACGGCATTGAGACCGCACCGCGCGGCACATATCTCAAGCCGCGCGGCGAGGGGCGAATGGTACAGCATCTTTGTGTATACACTCCCTCGGGCAAATCGCTCATGGTTGAAAAGTACGAGTATATTTTCGATATTGAACAGCGGCGGCTTAATAAAAGAAAGATAGATTTTCTGGGGTGGAATGTGGATAACTGAATTCCGCCCTACGAAAAAGGAGTCACAAATGGCAGACAAAGAGCAATTTCTGGACATTTACAAAAAGAACATAACCCGCGACGGTGCGGATAAGCTTCTGGACTTTCTGGAGAATAAGAGCGACTTTTTTACCGCTCCCGCCTCGACGCGCTTTCACGGAGCGTATGAGGGTGGTCTGTTGCGGCATTCGCTGAACGTGTATGAGTGCCTTGTGCAATATCTTGCGCGTGAACGCGTCAAGGATACATACAAGCTGAATGTGTCGGACGAAACGGCTGCGATTGTCGCGCTTCTTCACGATGTGTGCAAGGTCAACTTCTACACCGTATCCTATCGCAACTCCAAAAACGAACAGACGGGACAATGGGAAAAGGTTCCGTATTATTCTATAAACGACACGCTTCCATACGGTCACGGAGAAAAGAGCGTGTATATGGTCAGCGGATTTATGCGGCTTACGCGCGAGGAGGCTATGGCCATACGCTGGCATATGGGGTTTTCGGGCATTGAGGACAAGAACACCATCGGCAGGGCGCTGGAGAAATACCCTCTTGCGTTCGCGCTGTCGATAGCGGATATGGAGGCGAGTTATTTCCTGGAAGGCAGCGAGGAGTAACCGATGTTTTTGACGGGCTTCTTCTGCTTTATCGCGTATTCTATCGTCTGATACGCGCCGCCGCTCTCGCGCTCGATACCGCATATCACAAAATCGGAGCGGTCTACCATTGAACGGTTACAGATCTGATACGCGCCTTTAAAGTACATGACAGAGGACTGTTTACATATCTCCACCGCGTCGTAATATTTTTCAAAGCTTTCCTTATTTTTTCGGTACTCGGAGGTGGAGTAGGGCAGAACCAGAACGAGCGAGACGTTGCCATGGCCGAGAGTGTGATCGACGGTGCGTATTACCGAAGCCGCGAGTATATCAAAATCGCCCTTTCGCCCGACGAGAAATTCAACGTATTCTTTTGATTTTATAAGCTCTCGGACTGTCCGTTCGAGAGCTTGTTCTATATTTATCGAGTTAGACAGCCTGCTGTGACCGAAAAGGCTTACTGTGTAAACGTCCAACATATAAATACCTCCGTGCATATTTTAAATAAATATATATAACATTATACATGGTTAAATTATATATGTCAAGAG
>ERZ778512.964-NODE-964-length-20892-cov-5.755147_pt1 | contig 20892 bp, 18 predicted proteins | sample MGYA00510346_ERZ778512 | MGnify/ENA primary metagenome ERZ778512 (study PRJEB29527, sample SAMN07138962) | mouse gut metagenome | material: feces | host: mouse | place: China:Nanjing | collected 2016-01-25 ...
GATTGCATATATTACAGAACTAAAGGGACGTAAAAGTATGCTTGTTATTATGCATCAATGTCATCAACTTAAAGAAAAATTTTACGAACACCTACCATTGGGTATCAGACAGAGGTCAACTTATCAAAAATGAAGATGATATTTTAGATTGAAATATGATTTATAGACAATTAAAACTGGATAAATCCGGATGCTTATACCACTAGGCACTACTTTAATTTTCAAAAAGGCATAACAATAAAGCCAATCCAACGTTTTTATTTAAAAATGGTTGAATCCGCCTGCGGACAGGTGTATATTAGAAATGTACTGGATGGCTTCTGCGGTTAATTACGGTAGCAGAAGCTCATGGGGATTTTGAATCTTTTCTGTCGGGAAAAAGTTCTTCCCGGCCTGACTGCCTCGATATTACTGGCGATCAGGCCCTCCACATCCATGGTGCTTTTTTCATCATGGATGCGGAGAAAATCCCTGCATGTCTTGATGGCTTCCGAATAATTCGCCTGATATTCATATTTTCTCCCATATTTTTCAATTTTTACGCCAGATGTTATTACAGCACAGAAATTGTGCAGTAATGCCCGTGCCCAAATCTCCTGCACGATATATTCATATTTTTTCGAATGGAGTTTGCGCAGGCACAGCGGGTACTTGATGTCGCGGTATGCGTTTTCCTGGCACCAGCGCAGATGGTACAGCTCCTTAAAGTCATCCATGTCAAATTCATGGTCTGGCAGGTTGGTTATAAGATTTTCGAAAGAACCGGGGGTTACCTCAACACGAACCACCCGCAGGGAAATGTCATATTCGGGGCTGTCATCCGTAAGGTAATCCAGGGGAACTTCACTGCATATATGGCGGTAGCTTTCTGCAAGTTCCGGATGCGTCATTTTTTTCCTTGACTGGGAACGGGTAAGAATACGCTCCACATGGAAATCCATTTCCCTTACACCTTCCAGGCTGTGCCCGAGGATTCCTTCCGTCTTCCTGTCTGTGCAGCGGATCAGGAAATACTGGCCGTTTTCAATGACATGGGCGAAATTATTATAGGATGCATAACCCCTGTCACAAATGTAGATAACCGAACCGCCGCGACCTGCGGAATCGACCATCTGGCAGAAGGCGCTGTATTCATTGCGTTTCCTGCCCGGCTGGATGACAAGGTCAGTGAAGCGTCTGTCTAGGATGGAGTAACAGGCATTTATGTAGACCTGGTTATATCCTTTCGGGGATTTTGAATTTGGTTCAAAGAAAGTATCGGGGTCATGGGGATTGCGGAAGATGTCCAGTGCAGACCCGTCGCAGGCAACGAGCTGATATTTTTCATTAAAAAGGTTATGTTTCAGTTTCCTGTTGAATGCAAGGAACAGGCATCTTAATGCCCCGTCCTTAAGTTTCTGCATCTGCTTATAAAGGGCTGTTTTGGAAGGGGCGTCTGTGGAACGGCCAAAATACGTGTAGATTTCCTCCCTGATGCATTGCCCTTCCATGGTAAGAAACATGAGAAGGAGCTGTTTAAAGCTGAGTTTCCTGTTGCGTGAAAAATCCCTGCCTGGTCTTTTTGCATATTTTTCAGGGTCTGCGGCCAGTTCATCAATTGTGGCCAGTAAGAGTGCTTTTACAGAATCAGAATACTTCATAATGTGTACCTCCTTGGATTAAGATAAGATTCATATTCAAATCCAAGGGCCGCTTTCGCTACCTCTTAAAATACATCAGTAGCGAAAGCGGCCGCACATTATTGGTATTTTGTCAATAGTTTTTTCAAAAAATTTGAGTTACTGGTTAAATTTAAGATTTGTCTTTTTTAGAAGAAATTTCCTTTAAGTTGATGACATTGATTATGCATAGTAACGAATTAGATTCTGTGGCGGATGGAATCCTGACAATACAGGGAAATAAAATGGTATTTACAGAGAAATAAATTTGTTACTTTTCAAATAGAAGCTGTCACAATAAGCTTTGATTTTACAAGATATAGTAAAAATCCATTTGCATAACTAATACAGTTCGTATTGCAAATGGATTTTTATTTGTTACTGAACGTAGGGGACAGTAATATATAAAATGCACAAAAATTAAATTATAGCAATATGTATATTGATTTTATATGTTGAAAAATGTAAAATAATATAAAAGTTTGTTGGACGACGGTTATTGTTGCTTTCCACGTTTATAACTTATCTACAAAAAATGCAAATACAGTACATTCAACATAACAAGAAGCCAAAAGCTGAACAATTGCTATCAACAGATTTATTTTCAGTTTGTAAACAGCAGATAGAGGTAACAATATGATTTTAGAAATCAAAGAAATTTCAAAAAGCTATGGGACAAAACAGGCACTAAAGTCGTTTTCTGCAAAGCTGGAAAATGGCGTCTATGGGCTTTTGGGAGCGAACGGAGCTGGTAAGTCTACGTTAATGAGGATATTGTGCAGTCTGCAAAAAAGTGATACGGGCGAGATTTTATGTGACGGCGAGCCAATTGCAGCGTTGCAGGAACGCTATTTTGATAGACTGGGATATCTGCCACAGAAGCTTGGCTATTATCCAGATTTTACAGTGTGGGATTATTTGCAATATATTGCGCGGCTAAAAGGAATAGCGGAAACGGAGCTACATAGCGAAATAGAAAAGGTGCTGCAAGTGGTAAACCTTACCAATGAAATCACAACGAAAATGAAAAAATTATCCGGCGGTATGCGCCAGCGTGTCGGAATTGCCCAAGCGTTACTTCATAATCCGCAGATACTAATATTAGATGAACCGACGGCTGGGCTTGATCCTTTGGAACGGGGAAGCCTGCGTGATTTTCTAGGCGAATTTGGTCAGGGACGGATTATCTTGTATTCGACGCATATTGTTTCGGATATTGAGCATACAGCGGAGCATTTATTGATAATGAAAGAAGGGAATCTAATTTGCAGCGGCGAGAGGGAAGCTGTACTCCGTTCATTGGAAGGAAAAGTCTGGGAATGCCATGTAGACGCGGAACAAGCGGAGCATCTAAAGCAGCAGTATTGTGTCTGCAATACAAGAACGGAGAAATCAGGAGTTATTGTAAGGCTGGTGGCAGATGAACCGCCCTGTGCACAGGCAGAAGCTGCTGGGCATACATTGGAGGACGTTTACTTTTACATGCTGTATAAGGGGGAGAAAGCATGAAAGGGCTTTTAAAAAGTGAGTTGAAAAAAATTGCCTGCAGAAAAATTTTCTGGGTAGGTTTGTTGCTTTTGCTGCTGTATGCCGTATATCAGTTTGTACCGTTTTTGATTGCAAAAGGTTATTATATTACGACAGCACAGACAGAAGAGGGCGTAACACTATATGGTCGCGAGGCGGTGAAATATAATCAGGCACGTGCGCAAGAATATCAGGGGATTTTAACGGACGAAACAGTGCAGTCAATGTTGGAAAATTATACGGTTTCAACAGAACAGGGCTGGAACAGTTTATATCCACTGGATTGTGTTTCGCAGTTTATCCAGATGCATTTCTTAATCAATGAGAGTGAAGTAAAAACCGTATCCGCAGTTTATCCACAAATGGAAGAACCGCTGTACTATGGATATAGTGATAGCTGGGAGGATTTTCTGCATACAATCAATACACAGATGAAGATAGTGCTTTGTCTTGTAATTATTGTGTTGGCACCAATTTTTGCTAACGAATATCAAAGCAGTATGGCATCTATTATTTTTACAAGCCCCAAAGGCAGAAGGGAAGATGTAAGGGCAAAAATTGCTGCTGCTTTGATTTTGACAAATCTTTGTGCAGTCTTGTTTATTGTAGTTGAGTCTGTTATGCATTTGGCTTTTTTTGGTGTGGAGGGATGGAATACCAGTATCCAGATTGGCTGGCCCGGATTTTTCCGCAGCAGCCCTGTGGCAATGAATTTTTTGGAGGCAGTGATACAGGGGATTATTTTAACGATATTGGTTTATAATTGTATGGCAATGTTGACTTTGCTGATATCTTATTTTAGCAAAAATACCGTTACCGCAATGATTCTTTCGATTGTAATTTTTCTGCTGCCAAGCCTGCCGTTTTTTACTGCCGCTGAGCCGGATTCTTTGTTTGGACGGATTCTTGTGCTTTTGCCGTTTCATGCATTAAATATGCAGTTTGTAACCTATTACAGACCAATTACGTTATTTGGCGCTAAGATACCAATGTTTTATATGCTGCTGTTTTATTATCCTGTGGTTACAGGAATAATGGGAGTATTTTTATGCAAAGTGTGTCAGCGTGACAATAAGCGGGTGCTTGCTGGGAACTAAAGTTATGTTCTCCTATTCGATTGCATATGCTCGTATACAATGTGGTAACCTTAAACAAAAGAAAGCTGATTTTGGGGTTGAAGTATCAATTCGGAAACTGCAAAATAGCGGGATTGTAAAGTAATAGGTACAGTATGGTAAGGGAATAATCCATTTGGTAAAATTGCGCAGATAATTCAAACTGTTGCTGGGACACCAAGATTTACACAATACAAGGCAATAAATTGTGTTTATTTTGGATTAATTTTGTTATTTTTAAAGGTTGGTAATAATTGAAAAATTTGGAGAAAAATACTATAATATAGACAGACATAGAAAAAACATTATATCTATATAAAATATGAGAGGAGTGTGAAGTAAAAATGACAATCGGTACAGTCAGCGGAGCAAATGCGGCAGCGGCTTCCTTTAAGGCACCATTAAACATGGATCAAACAACAGATTCTGTAAGCAAAAATATTCGGGATCAGATCGCGAATGCGCAGAAGCAATTACAAGAGATTTCGTCCAACAAAGAGATGAGTGTAGAACAAAAGATGAAAAGGCGTCAGGAAATTCAGCAGCAGATTAGTGATTTGAATAATCAGTTAAGACAGCATCAAATTGAGCAGCGCAAACAGCAGCAGGAACAGAAGATGTCTAAAGATGAGGGGATGAACAGAGAAAATCAGGAGGGCTTGGCAGCAAAAGAGAACTTACCCAAAACGGGGCTGACGCAAGATAGTATGAAAGCAATGATTTCTGCGGATTCTTCCATAAAGCAGGCAAAAATACAAGGGAATACCGCAGATTCATTTGAGCATAGAGCAGATATTGTAAAAGTGGAAATTGAACTTGACATAGCTCGTGCATCCAATGTAGTTGGGCGTACTGCAAATGTTAGTGGTAAATATGCGGAACTTGCCAAGGTAGAACAAAAAGCAGAAGATGCAATGAACTCCCAAGCAAAGACGCTAGGAGAAGTAAATACAGAAATAAAAGAAACACAGGAAAAAGAGCAGAGCCCAGAGAATAAAGAGCATATAAATGAGAATGCGATTGATGCACAAGAGAAGAACCATATAGAAGAACAAGGGATACCTAATAAAACAAAGCAGGATGAAAGTGAGATATCTATAAAGAGCGAAGAAGCCGATGGTCAAAAGGATATTGTTTATAAAAAGATAGATGTATATGTGTAGAACTTTAGCGTTAACAGGTGAAGATAGACGCGTGTTCTGAAAAGGGATTGTCGGGAGGAATGCTGTTTTCGCAATATATTATGTGGCTTATTGGATAGCGCGGCATCACTACTACAAAGCCCAAGGAAGAAAAGCACAGCTCGTAATGCAGAATTTTATGTTGGAGAGATTGTTGGAGCGAATTAGATTTCTTTTGGAGGACAGCAGCATTTCGGTGCTTGCTTACAATTTCGAAACAATACTGGCAGAGAAATTGGAAACGGTAATATCCAGAGCAGATCAAAACACAGGACCAAGAGATTACTACGATATATACATACTAGCTAAGTTGCAATACTCAAATATAGAACCTAACTTGTTAAAGGCGGCGTTGAAAGCAACAACACAAAATTGCGAGAAATTTCATTATGCCGATAGTCCTTATTCTTTTATGCAGGCGGGCACTCAGAGGAAGATTGTCAACATTGCCGACGAGTGCCCGGCGTATGATTATTCAGACCATTTCTAAGTCAAAATCTGCAAAATTAATATAAAAATCGTCATAAATTCCAACTTTAACAGTGTCATCAAACTCTTTGCTAAGCTGTACAGCAAAAGGTGCAGGATAGAGCGTGTTATATTACCCCTAGTTGTGCCAAAACATTTTCAATATATTTCCATGAATCAATAGATTCCTTTAAATACTTTGATCCTAATTCTGTAATTGAATAATACTTGCGTATGGGGCCGTTTGAAACATCACTGTACTTTATATCTGTCAGCCCTTCTTTATTTAATCTCCTTAAAATTGCATATAATGTACTCTCATCTGTATCACTAAAATATATTTGCATAGTCTTAACGAGTTCATAGCCATACTTACTATCTTCTTCTAATAACTTTAAAATACAGATATTAAGAATACCACGTTTTAATTATGCATCCATAATTTATTCCGAAGCGGCTTGCTTCCCTTCCTTAATAAATATAAAACAATACTTTCACAATATCATTGATGAATGGGATTGTGTAATGCGTGAACGGCAGAAGTCAGAGGAACTGCAGAAACAATACCTTGATTTTTTAAGAAATCTTCTAAAAGATCAGACTTATGTAGCACTTGCCTATATGACAGGTATCCTTCCCGTGAAAAAATATGGGGAACACGCGGCATTAAATATGTTTTGGGAATATTCCATGACGGAGCAGTATGTTTTTGAGGAATATACAGGATTTACGGAAGAAGAAGTTAAGGCATTATGCGAACGATATCATATGGATTTTGACGAAATAAGCAGTTGGTATGATGGATATAGATTTAAAAAATTTAAACATATATATAATCCGAGGTCTGTGGTTGCGGCGATGATTTGTCAGGATTTTTCCAGCTTTTGGACATCCACGGAAACCTATGACGCTCTTAAAATCTATATGGATATGGATTTTGATGGGCTTCGTGCAGATATTGTACAGATGCTTGGCGGTGGGGAGATTGCAATAAACACACGCAGTTTTCAGAATGATATGCGTAATTTTAAGACAAAGGATGATGTGCTAACGTTGCTGATTCATTTAGGATATTTGGGTTATAACTCTGAAACAAAAGAGGCATTTATCCCGAATAAAGAAATTATTATGGAATTTGAAAATGCTATGAGCACTGGGGGCTGGCAGGAGATTATGCATATTTTAAAGGCATCGGATAAACTGCTTGAAGATACGCTGCTGGGCAATGAAGAAAGTGTCGCCAGAGGACTTGACAGCGCACATACAGAGGCTGCATCGATATTAACATATAATGATGAAAATTCTCTTAGCTGTGCAGTTGGTCTTGCGTATTACAGTGCACGCAAAGACTATAAACTTATTAGGGAATTTCCCACAGGACACGGATTTGCAGATATTGTATTTCTGCCGCTGCCGCATACAAGAAAGCCTGCTTTAGTTGTAGAACTAAAATATAATAAATCTGCCCAAGCTGCCATTCAGCAGATAAAAGACAGGCAGTATACGCGGGCGCTTAAAGACTATACCGGCGAAATATTGTTAGTTGGGATTAATTATAACAAAGAGAAAGCAGACAAAAAGCATGAATGTGTGATTGAAAACGTTGTAAAAGAGGAATAAATAGGTTCCCTGAAATAAAGTTCTTTGCATATTGTAACAAAACGGCGTTTATGATATAATTGGGAAAGCAAATTGAAATTGGGGATGTGGCGTAAATGGTAAAGCGGTCGGGAACGTGGTTCTCGGCGATTGTGAGTTCAACCCTCACCATCCCCACAAGTTGGGAATATGGAAGGAATGAGGAATTTTAAAATGAGGGATTTGAAATCAAAGAAACACATTTACGGCTTGCTTCTTGTGTTGTTTGTATTAGCGGCGGGGATTCAGGCGACAGCGGCAAAAGCTTTAAATGAGGCATTTGCTGTATCGGCACAGAGTATTTTATTGGATAAGGCGACGATTTCCTATACGGCTGTATTGCCAGAGCTTCCGGCAAGCGACGATGGAGCGCTTTACTTGTTTGAATTGCAGCCATTTGAGTATGCAGCTGCGCCGGAGGCAGTGCCAGTTGCATCAGCGCCAGCTTCATTAACACCTGTATTTACAGTGCCTTATACGGATACTAGACTGTATACAAAACTTGCGCTTGCGGTAAAATCCGGCGGACAGAATGTTTTGATTGCCAATCCGCAGTACATAGCCAATCCAGAACTGCTTGCAACACATACAAAGCCAAGACAGGTTCGTCCCTTGAAATCAGAGCAGGGTAAAGATTTTTGCAATCTTTATATGTCGGAGAATTTAAGCGGCGTAATTGCTGGAAAGTATACGACGGCACAAGTAATGAATCAGGGTGTGAATCAGGCGATTACAAACCCATATTCGAGAGCAGCGATTCTGCCTACGGACACGCATCCGGTTACGCCGCAGCACTATATGCTGAACGCTTCAGAGCCGGCGGGTATTGCCGCAATTGCAGGCGATTTGTCTAAGTGTGCAGCAAACTCTACAGTGGAGAATTTTATTATCGGCAATGAGGTGAATGTGCGTACATGGAATTATATGATTTGGACAGACTGGGATCATTATATTCGGGAGTATGCGCAGTCCTTCCGCGTTGCGTATAATGCAATTAAGAGCCAGAATGCCAATGCACGCGTTTTTGTATGCATCGATCAGAACTGGGATAGAAACCGCCCAGTGGGGCATAAGGAGTATTATGAATACATTGACGGCAAGGATTTCCTTACAAAGTTTAATGCTATAATCGCAAGCGGCGGTAACATCGACTGGGGTGTAGCGCAGCATCCGTATCCAGTGCCGCTAACTTATGCGAAATTCTGGGATATGTCCGGCTGTCCTGATGGCGCTTATATGGCAGCGCAGGTATCTTCTGGCAAAATGATGACTTTCCAAAACCTCTCACTGTTGACGAACTTCTTACAGTCGCCGGAGATGTTAAGTCCGACGGGAGCAGCACGTCATGTGATTTTAAGCGAAATTGGACTTACCAATGCGCAGGGAGTGGAAGTGCAGGCAGCAGCGCTTTATGCGTCGTATGTGGCAGCAAAGAGCAATCCTTTTGTGGAGGAAATTATTTACTTGCTTTCTTTTAGCGAGCCGCAGGTAGACACAAGGCTTACCGGGCAGTCCAAACTAGTATTCGACAGCCTTGGCACAGCGCAAGAAGCTGCATATGATGCTTGGGCAAAAGCATTTATTGGTGTCGGGGACTGGGCACAGGTGATTCACTAGGAATTTGCCAATAGCACCGACTTACAAGTTTTATTATCTTAAAAAATCACGAAAATTGACTGTTTGTGAGTATCATATAAATGATATAGGTCTGTGCGCCATGCAATGGCATACTTCTTCTGCATGGGGATGGGGCTGTGCATAAAAAAGCCGCATAAATTATGAGTTTATGCGGCTTTGTGCTGTTTTTATGGAATTTTTTGGAAATGAAACTATTTGACGCCGCCGCCATTCAATGATAAGATAATAGAATAAATTTAAGAAAGGAGTGCATTGGAATGGCATATTCCAAAGTAGTGGAAAATTTTTTAAGGTACGTTAAGATTGATACACAGTCATCGGAAGCGTGCACAGATAAGGTACCTTCAACAGAAAAGCAGCATAACTTGGCAAAAATGCTGTATCAGGAATTAAGCGATATGTTTCTGGAGTGTGCTTATCATACGGAACATTGTTATATCTATGCTGTAATTCCTTCCAATATACAAGAGAAAGTTCCGGCAATCGGTTTTATTGCACATATGGATACTTCGGACGCAGTCAGCGGAAGCAATGTGCAGCCGCGTATCATAGAGCAGTATCCTGGAGAGGATATTGTGCTAAACGAGGAGAAACAGATTGTAACACGTGTTACAGATTTTCCGTGTTTAAAGAATTATACTGGAAAAAGCCTGATTGTTACGGATGGGAATACGTTGCTTGGCGCAGACGATAAGGCAGGCGTGGCAGAGATTATGGCACTTGCAGAATTTTTGGTTTCGCATCCGGATTTTAAACATGGGAAAATTTATATTGGTTTTACGCCGGACGAGGAGGTTGGCAACGGTGTGGAATTTTTTGACCGCAAGGAATTTAAAGCCGATTATGCCTATACCATTGACGGTGGAAAATTAGGCGAGATGAGTTATGAGTGTTTTAATGCGGCAAGTGCGAAAATAACAGCGGCTGGCAAAAGCGTGCATCCCGGAACTGCCAAAAATATTATGCGCAATGCAATGAAGATGCTTTATGAATTTCATGCGCAGATACCAAACGAATGCCCTGAAAATACAGAGGGGTATCAAGGTTTTTATCATCTGACAGATATGCAGGGAACAGTGGACAAGGCAGCAGCGGAATACATTATCCGTGATCATGATAGACAGAAATTTGAAGAACGCAAAGAACTGTTTCGCAGAACGGTGGATAACTTAAATCAAAAATATGGCGAAAATGTGTTTCGCTTAGAATTAAAAGATTCCTATTATAATATGCGTGAAATCATTGAAAAAGAAATGCATATCGTTGACAACGCAGTGGAAGCTATGAAACAGGCAGGTGTTGTGCCGCAGATAGAGCCGATTCGCGGCGGCACAGACGGCGCAAGACTTTCGTTTGCGGGGCTTCCATGTCCGAATATTTGTACGGGTTCTGAAGCACATCATGGAAGACATGAGTTCGCGTGTATTGAAGATATGGAAACCGTTGTGGAAATATTAAAGAATCTTGTGAAGATATATGCAAATTCTAACGCTTTGTGATTATAATAGACAAAATATGCTATGGAATTTTAGAAAATTTAATGGTATACTAGGATTGTATGATTGAATTTCATAATATTTAGGAACTGTTTAGAAATTATTCTTTGTATGGTAATATGAATAGTTCCTTACTTAAGCGGGACGGATAGACAGTAACCATAAATACAAAATATAGCATAAAGATTCCGCAGCTTGCGGGAGGTATGATACATGAAGCAAAAAATAAAATTAAGAGGACATTTAAAGTCCTATTTACAAGTAACTTTAATATTAGGAATATTGCTGGCAGCAGTGAATGCAGGAATATATTTTATTAATATAAAATCAGGCTTATGTGTTACAGGATTTTTAATATTGTATCTGATTGTGACGAGTGTGCTGCTCTATCGCAATAAAACGCTTGTAATGAATGAATTTATTAATTTTGCCACGCAGTATGGGCAAATACAGAAGAAGCTGTTAGAGGACTTAGAGCTGCCCCATGTGTTAATGGATGACAGCGGCAGAATAATATGGATGAACAATGCATTTATGCAGGTAATACATAGAGAACAGTGGGAAAACAAACAGATATCTTCCGTTTTTTCGGCTGTCAATAAGGAAAAATTGGACTTTGATAAGGAAGCAGAGATTGCGATTGCATTTGAGGAGCACGAATATGTATTTAAGATGAAGCGGGTTTCCCTAGAATATGTATTTCAGGGCAGCGATATGCTGGACAGCGGCGAAGAAGGAAATTTTCTGATTGCAGGATATCTGTTCGATGAAACAGAGTTAAAAGCCCTGCAGCGCAAAAACGACGCAGAGAGTCTTGCGATAGGTTTAATATACCTTGATAATTATGATGAAGCACTAGAGAGTATTGAGGAAGTGCGCCGTTCGTTGCTGGTTGCCTTAATCGACAGAAAAATCAATAAATGTATTTCCTCATTGGATGGAATTGTCCGCAAGACGGAGAAGGACAAGTATTTGGTAATTATGCGTAAGGAAGCTGTGCTTGCGTTAAAAGAAGCGCGTTTTGACCTGCTGGAAGATGTGAAAACGGTGAATATCGGAAATGAGATGGCAGTGACGATTAGCATTGGCGTGGGATTGGATGCACCGACTTATGCACAAAACTGTGAGTTTGCGCGCACAGCGATTGATTTGGCACTGGGCAGAGGCGGCGATCAGGCTGTGGTTAAGACACCGGATTCCATTGTCTACTATGGTGGTAAGAGTCAGCAGATGGAGAAAAATACACGTGTAAAAGCACGTGTAAAAGCAAATGCACTGCAGGAAATTATTACAAGTAAAGACTGTGTGCTGATTATGGGGCATCGTCTTGCGGATGCGGATGCGTTTGGTTCAGCAGTGGGAATTAGTTGTATCGCGAGGGCGCTGGGCAGGAAACCGCATATTGTAATTAATGATATTACAACGTCTGTCCGTCCGCTTGCCGATTTATTTCGCGATAGAACCGTCTATGAGGAAGATTTTATTATTAGCAGCGCGGAGGCGTTGGAGCTTGCTGGGAACAATACCGTATTGGTCGTGGTAGACGTAAATAAACCGAGCATTACAGAATGTCCGGATTTAATTAAAGCGTGCAAGACCGTTGTTGTATTGGATCATCACAGACAAAGTTCGGAGGTTATTGAAAATGCAACGCTTTCCTATGTAGAACCATATGCTTCAAGTACTTGTGAAATGGTTGCAGAGGTGCTGCAATATATTGCAGGTACTGTAAAAGTACGCAATAATGAGGCGGATTGCCTCTATTCGGGTATTATAGTGGATACCAATAATTTTACCGCAAAAACAGGTGTTAGAACTTTTGAAGCGGCGGCGTTTTTAAGACGCTGTGGCGCAGATGTAACAAGAGTGCGGAAAATGTTCCGCGATGGTGCGAAGGAATATAAGGCGAAAGCAGAAACCGTTCGGAGCGCCGAGATATACAAAAACGCTTATGCAATGGGAATTTGCCCCGCAGAAGGGCTGGACAGCCCGACAGAGATTGGGGCGCAGGCAGCCAATGAGCTGCTGGGAATAAGCGGTATCAAGGCAAGCTTTGTGGTAACTGATTACAATAATAAAATATACATATCGGCACGATCGATTGACGAGATGAATGTACAGATTATCATGGAGCGCCTTGGCGGCGGCGGGCATATGAATATTGCAGGCGCGCAGCTGACAAATACAACGCCGGAACGTGCAATCGCTGTTGTAAAGACAACGTTAAATGAAATGCTGGAGGAAGGTGCTTTATAATGAAAATTATTTTACTTGAGGATGTAAAATCCGTAGGAAAAAAAGGAGAATTGGTGGAGCTCAAAGAGGGATATGCAAGGAATTTTATTATCCCCAAAAAGCTTGGCGTAGAGGCAACAGACGCCAATATGAATACTCTAAAGCTGCAAAAGCGCAATGAGGAGAAAGTCGCAAAGGAGCAGCTTGAAGCGGCGCAGGCAATGGCAGCAGAAATTGAGAAGATGACGGTGAAACTGGAATTGAAAGCTGGTGAGGGTGGAAAAATATTTGGTTCCGTATCCTCTAAGGAGATTGCAAAAGCCGTTACAGATCAATACGGCAAAGAAATTGATAAGAAGAAATTACAGCTTGCCGATACCATTAAGACTGTGGGAATGCATGAAGTGACAGTAAAACTGCACCCGAAGGTTTCAGCGAAGCTTAAGGTACAAGTGGAGAGTGTATAATGCCAGAACTAGATGAAGCGGTGATAAAAAGAGTTCTGCCGCACAGCATAGAGGCAGAGCAGTCGGTTATCGGCGCGATGTTGTTGGACAAGGAAGCAATTACCGTTGCCAGTGAGCAGATAAACGGAGAGGATTTCTACGGGAAGCAGTATGGTATTTTGTTTGACGCAATGATAGAATTAAACGACGAGGGGAAACCAGTCGATTTAATGATACTGCAAAACCGTTTAAAAGAGAAAGGGGTTCCGCCGGAGATTTACAGTTTGGAGTTTATCCGAGATGTAATGGGAGCAGTCCCTACTTCTGCTAATATTAAATATTATGCTGGGATTGTGGCAGAAAAATCTGTACTGCGGAAATTAATACGCATTAATGAGGAGATTGCCAACAATTGTTATTCACAAAAGGAATCGCTCGAATTACTTTTGGAGGAAGCGGAGAAAAAGATTTTTGAGATTGTGCAGAAGCGCAATAACAGCGATTTTATCCCAATTAGGCAGGTTGTTATGAATGCCATGAACTTAATTGAGGAGGCTTCTAAAAACAAAGGCGCTGTTACTGGTATTGCGACAGGGTTCTTGGACTTAGATTACAAAACCGCTGGAATGCAGCCGTCGGATTTAATATTGGTTGCGGCGCGTCCTTCTATGGGAAAAACGGCGTTTGTATTAAATATTGCACAGCATGTAGCAATTAAGGAACAAAAGGCAGTCGCGATATTTTCGCTCGAAATGTCGAAGGAACAGCTTGTAAACCGTCTGCTTTCCTTAGAGTCGAAGGTTAATTCGCAGGCAATCCGTACTGGAAATATGAAGGATGACGAGTGGGAACGGTTGATTGAGAGCGCCGATAGTATTGGAAAATCGAAGCTGTTAATCGACGATACGCCTGGTATTGGAATCAGTGAGCTGCGCTCGAAATGCCGTAAATTTAAACTGGAATATAACTTGGAAATGGTGATTATAGATTATCTGCAGTTAATGACAGGTTCTGGAAAGAATGAATCGCGTCAGCAGGAAATTTCTGATATATCAAGGTCGTTAAAAGCACTGGCGCGAGAACTTCATGTGCCGGTTATCGCATTATCGCAGCTTTCGCGTGCGGTAGAACAGCGTCCCGACCATAGACCGATGCTCTCAGATTTGCGTGAATCAGGCGCAATTGAGCAGGATGCGGACGTAGTAATGTTTATTTACCGCGATGATTATTATAACAAGGATACTGAATTGAAAAATGTGGCAGAAATTATTATTGCTAAGCAGCGAAATGGTGCAATTGGCACGATTAATTTAGCATGGCTGCCCGATTATACACAGTTTGCAAACTTAGCAAAGTAATTGACAAGAGAACTTCTAAGGACTTTGTGCAAAGACGCAAAGTGAAGATGGGACAAACACGAAAGAGGTCATGGTTGGACATGCCCTCTTTCTTTATGCACACGCCGATGCAGAGGAAATATGCTATTATATGTCGCATCGGCGGCGCACGAGTAGGGAAGATAAATCTTCTCTACTCGATTGCACACAGGCGTCCAAAGGAAATATGCCAGCAGAAGCTGACGGACGCCCGACGCGTGAGTAGGGAATTCTATGAAAATAGAAAGGATAAATTTTCCCGACTCAATTAAGTATAAATTGGTGCAGGAGGTATTTGCTGCCCACAAAGAAAGGATTGCCATAGGAAAGGAGTAGAGAAGTGGTAAAAGAAAGGTATCTGATTAACGAGGCTGCAAAAGAGGTGCATGTGGAATCACATGTGCTTAGATACTGGGAGGAAGAACTTGAGCTGCCAATCAAACGCAACGAGCAGGGGCATAGAATCTACACGCAGGAGGACGTGGAGCGCTTTATTAGAATAAAGAGCTTAAAAGACCAAGGATTGCAGCTAAAGGCGGTCAGAGCGGTTTTGGAACAGATACAAGATGACAGAGAGGAGTCTGGTGAGATGAGGGCAGATAATCCTTTTGCACAAAAGCAATTGACAAAAATCGGCAAAAACGGCGATATGAAAGTAATTCAGTTAAAACCGAACGACGAATCAAAATGGAAAGAACTCAAAAGCGAGCGGCATATGATTGAGGTTAAGGAAAAGAAAGTGTCCTCTGTGCCGCGTGAAACGATGGTACATGACAGTACAGCGGCAGAGGATAATGAACTTGCAATTCAGATAAAGGATATGGGTACTGTGGAGGAAACGAAACAAGAAACGCAGTTGCAGGATAATCAGAAAGAACAAGTAGTGCGGCTTCAATATTTGTTTCAGAAGTTGATTAAAGAAGCGGTAGCTGAAAATAACGAGGCATTAGTGGAAACTATGACAGAGCGTATATCCAACAGTGTTAAGGCAGATTTGTGCAAGGAATTGGATTATCAGTTCCGGTTGGTAGAGGAACGGGAAGATCAGCGGGAAAACGCAAAGAAAGAGCTGGATAAGCAACGTGACGAGGAATATTATAAGCGCATAGATGAGCTGCTGCGCCAGTATAGTGGTAAACATAGCAAGCCCGCAAAAAGGCAGAAACTGTTTCAGAAAAAAGCAGATACAAAATTGTCTGCGAAAATAGGCGCAAATAATCGTAAGAATCGCTATGCAGATAGTTCTGTAGACCATTCTGCGGACGCTTCTACAGATATTTCTATGGATGCATCCTTAGATGCTTTTACGGATAGTCCGTCGAATGGTTCTGTGAGTGGCTCTACGGAGAACTTAATGGATACTTCGGCAGGATTATCTGCAAATACTATTATGGATAAAGGAAAAGACTGCGCAAAAGACAATACTGTAAAGTTTTTTAAGGAAAAAACCGAGAAAAAACCGAAGAAAGAGTTTCATTTTCTTAAAAAAGCAGTAGAAGTGAAATAGAAAGTATAAATAGTTTTGCCAAACATAAAAACAGGACAATTATAGATCCGCAGTTATAAAATAGTATATCAAAATAAAAATAGTATATCAAAATAACAAAAATGTCGCACTCTTATGCAAGATGTAAGCAAAGAGAGTGCGGCATTTTTGTTTATGTTTGATATCGTGCTATTATGCCTGTTCAATAGATCCTGTAGGGCAAGCGCCTGCACAAGAACCGCAGTCGATGCACTTATCCGGATCGATTTCGAATTTGCCATCGCCCATGCTGATAGCGCCTACAGGGCACTGTCCCTCACAAGCTCCACAACTAACACAACCATCATTAATTTGGTATGCCATAATCGTATTTCCTCCTTATATCAATAAAATTCACAGCCACATGATATATATTTACAACACTCAAACTACCCAATACGAAAACTGGGGAATAAACTTTTCGTTAAAATATATATCAATATAAATATTTTAATATAAACTCGATTGGATTACAAGGTGAAAAATATAAAATCTTTTAAAGTTTATAATTTAATACATAATTCGTAGCGAAATTGTGATAGTTTGGTTTATACAAGAGGACTTTTATACTACATAACGCCAGAATTTACCATACTGCTGTGGTTAAACGTACATAGTTGGCGTTATGTAGTCCGGTTACTCGGAAATTTTAACGGTTAAGCAGTATAATTTGTAGGAATGCCGCGGCGCTCTTTTATGCCGTCAAGAATATATTTTTTTAATTCCGGCACGCGCCCTTTGTCCATTTCTGGTACACCATCTAAACGATATTTCATGCCAAGTTCATCATATTTCTTTTTCCCCATTGTATGGTAGGGGAGTACATCAAGGGCTTTGAGGTTGCTTAAACCACCGATAAAGTAGCCAAGGCGGTGCAAATCTTTTGGATCATCGGTAAGCCCTGGGACAACAACATGGCGTATCCAGACATCTACATGCATTTTATCCAGATATTCCGCAAACGCTAAAATACCTTCGTTTGGCTGTTTTGCAAGTTCTTTATGCTTCTCAGGGTCAATATGCTTAATATCCAACATCACTAAATCGGTAACAGTACAGAGTTTATCCAGCTTGGCAAGCCATTCTGGATTAGCATTCGGTTTATAAGCGATTCCAGAACTGTCAAGGCAAGTGTGAATGCCGCGTTCCTTTGCCATTGTAAAAAGTTCGAGCAGAAAATCAATCTGCATCAAAGGCTCACCGCCGGTTACCGTGATGCCGCCATCCTTATAAAAAGGTTTATTGCGTTCATAATTTTCAAGAATTTCTGAAGGCTCCATCAATGTGCCGCCGTCCATTTCCCATGTATCGGGATTGTGACAGTAGGCGCATCGCATTGGGCATCCTTGCACAAAAACAACATAGCGGACACCTGGTCCATCTACCGTACCAAATGATTCTAATGAATGTATTCTTCCCTGCATTTTCTTCCTCCATTTCTACGGATATTCGTAACATTATTTTCTTTAAGGTTCTTATTATAGTATAACCTTATTTTGGATAAATTGCAGTATTTTTTTTAAGAATATTTTAGGAACCGTGTTACAATTCCGCTTTGTTGAATTGTAACGCATCAAGCGATGCAAACCCACTTCGTGAAAATCCCTTTGTGAAACCCACTTTGTGAATCCCCACTTTGTGAACCCCACTTTGTGCCCCCACTTTGTGCCCCCCCCATTTTGTGCCCCCCACTTTGTGGAACCACAAAGTGGGGGGGCTTGATGCCTTTAATTACTACGATTTCTTTATCTTATTCGATACCTTCGCACACTGGCAACAATTAACACAATAGTTGTTACAATTGCAAATATTAATATTTTTTGACGAATCCCCATCCAATCCGTTTCTAAATGGACATAATGCAAAACCATGTAAACGGGTGACATATACTGAAATAGATATAATTTATGGAAGAATATACGCAATATAAAAGGTGCAGACCAACAAAGGGTATTGACAACAACTGTTGGATATGGGCTTGAAAAAAATGCAGAAAGAAACAAAGAGATTGCACACAATAGCAAAATCCCTATAAAATCGGAGATTAGTACAATGGGAATATATGTTCTTATCGGCATAGAAGCAAGTGGCCCATAACCCCAATCTTCAAGAACTAATCCTGTAAAACAATCTAATCCATCCAATCCAAAAACAACACCACATAACAAGAAATCCAATAGCACTATAATTGCAAAAATGCCGATACTTACAGTTAAAGCTGCAGCTATTTTTGCGGCGATATCCATACCTTTTCCTTCTTTTGTTGTAAATAAAAGCTGTAAAGTTCCAATATGGATTTCCTCCGAAAAAATCGGTGACACAATAAAAATAATAAAGATACTTGCTGCTAAAATACTAAATGTCAGCACTTCAAGAAATACATACCATCCATAATAATATTCCAGTATAACGGGCATACCAGATTCCTGCGCAAATTCCCCGAGAATGCTGTCAGCAATTGGGATAATATGCGTTGCTATTTTATAATCGCGCCAAGTATTAATATATCCATCGGATAGCCGTTTGTGAATCAGCGTATTTAAGAAGTTAAAATCTACAAAATTATTGTAGTTTTCTTTAATAATGTGAGGAAAACCGTATAGATCGGCAATCTGTGCCACTTTTTCGTCAGTAAGCGTACCTTTCCAATCCTTAGTAATGGCTCTGTCCATCTGTACAGCTTGGTAACCCCATGCCTGCACACCGTCTACCATGCTGCTGATAGAAGTTAATTGCACCCAAAAGTAAATGAGGAATAGAGTCAGTACGCCGACTGTACCAAATAGAAATCGTTTTCTGGAGCATAGTTTATATAGTTCTGATTTGTATAATCTCATTGCAGCCTCGTTCCTTTCTTTAAAATAATGGTTTCTTTAGAAATAAATCGTTTTAGTTCTTTCTGTGCTCTTGTGCATGATAAAATAAGTAGGCGTCTTCTAATGTGGCTTCGATTGGCTGGGCAGTGGGAACGGGAGGATTTTTTGCAACAATGCGAAGTTCTACTTCGGAGTCGTGGCTTTTGAGGTTGCTGACAATATAATGCTGGTTTAGTTCCTCCGATTGTGCTTCGCTAACAACACATTTCCATACACAGCCGGCAACAGATGCTAAAATTTGCTCTTCAGGATTATTTTGTATTATCTGTCCGTTTTTCATAATTAAAATACGGTCGGCAATATATGCCACATCTGACACAATATGTGTGGATAGCAGTACAAGGCGATCCTTGCCTAAGGCACTAATAATATTGCGAAAACGCACACGTTCCTTGGGGTCTAATCCAGCGGTGGGTTCGTCTAAAATTAAGATTTCGGGATCGTTTAAAAGTGCCTGCGCAATTCCCACACGTCGCAGCATTCCGCCAGAATAGGTTTTCAGCTTTTTATTTTTGGCGTCGCTTAGTCCTACCAGTGCAAAAAGTTCTTCAATTTTTTGCACTGCCTGTTTCTCTGGAATCGCTTTCAGTGCCGCAATATAATGAAGGAAGCGAAGTGCACTGAAATCTTTATAATAGCCGAAATCCTGTGGCAGATATCCTAATAATTTACGATAATTTCCGCCAAGCAGAGAAATGGGGAAGCCGTCACAGGTAATGCGCCCCTGTGTTGGCTTTAGAATTCCACAAATCATACGCATTAATGTTGTTTTACCGGCGCCGTTTTCGCCCAAAAGCCCGTAGATTCCATGTTCTAAACTAAGGTTAATATTTTGAACAACTGTTTTGTTTTTGTATGTTTTTTGAATATCGCTTAATTCTAGTTTGCGCATAGTATTTCACCCTTTTCAATTTCTTTTAATAATTTCCTGATTAATAAGCCTAGCAGAAGCATTCCCAAGAAAAACGCTACACCCCACAATAGAGTTGCGGTTGTCTGATATAGTGTCGGAATAGTCGACAACGCACTGAAAAACAGTGCAGAAAAAAGTCCAGCAAGTACAGGGAACAGGGGACTTTTTCGGCCTATTTCGGTAAGGATAGAAGCGATGCAGCCGCATTCTGAAACAATAAATGGAACCATAAAATAAAATCCGACTTGCAACAGGTTTAATTTCCATTGCATGCCAACGTAGAAAATTACAAATGTCAGTATAAATAAGTAAAAAAATCCGGCAATCCCAAGCTGAAGCAGAACCATTTGACGCACATTAAAAAAACAGCTTTCTCCAAGTTCTGTAATATCTGAAAAAAATAAATAACAAACCTCCCATACAGATGCTGCTCCTAAAACACCAGATAAAATCATCCCCATAGCGATGATATCTTCCGATGCGGCGTTAGTATGATATAATGCTAAAATAACAAAAATAGTAATAGTACAGACAGCAAACTGTATAAAAAATATCCATTTATCCATATAGAAAATTTGATTTTTTATAATTTCCAGCCAGTTTATGGAAGAAGCGTACTGTTTATCCGGAAGGATTTCCAAAAGTGCCTTTTGTGTTTCTTCCTTGCGGGAAATATTAATCTTAATAGAAGCATCTGCCTTCTTAAATAATTCTTTGACTGAACTGTGAAAATTGTCCATAATTCCCCTCCTCGTATAATAAGTTTGTAAGCAAGAAATATTGCTTATGAACTTATTCTT
>ERZ778512.973-NODE-973-length-20737-cov-7.376946_pt1 | contig 20737 bp, 16 predicted proteins | sample MGYA00510346_ERZ778512 | MGnify/ENA primary metagenome ERZ778512 (study PRJEB29527, sample SAMN07138962) | mouse gut metagenome | material: feces | host: mouse | place: China:Nanjing | collected 2016-01-25 ...
AATATTTTTCCTTTTCTCCGGCACAGTCTTCCATCGTTTTTTATCCCCTTTGCCCTTTTGTGTTTAAGAACCTTCCGTATCCTCAAATTTCCTCGTAAATATTGCCCCTTTGTCGCTAAAAATCAGTATCTTTGCCGAGATAAAGCAATAATTGGACATGAAAATAGCATTGATAGGATACGGCAAGATGGGCAAGATGATAGAGCAGATTGCCCTTAGCCGCGGTCATGAAATCGTAAGTATAATCGAAGTGGACAATGTTCATGACTTCGACAGTCCCGAATTTGCCTCGGCCGACGTGGCGATAGAGTTCACCGCTCCGCAGGCTGCGTATGGCAACTTTCTCAAAGCGTTTGATAAAGGCGTGAAAGTGGTGAGCGGCTCTACCGGATGGATGAAAGACCACGGTGACGATGTGCGCCGGATGTGTGGCGAAGAGGGGCATACGCTGTTTTGGGCGTCCAACTTCTCTATAGGTGTCGCCATCTTCTCCGCCGTAAACCGCTATCTCGCCAAGATGATGAACGGCTTCGGACAGTATGACGTGGAGATGGAGGAGGTGCACCACATACACAAGCTCGACCACCCGAGCGGCACGGCGATAACGCTTGCCGAGGAGATAACGGCCCGCCTGGACCGCAAGGACGGTTGGACGGTTGGCACGGTGACAAATCCCGACGGCACCGTGGAGGGCACGAAAGACACTCCCGCCGACAAGTTGCGTATAGACAGCATACGCCGCGGCGAGGTGCCGGGAATACACAGCATATCATACGACAGCGAGGCAGACCGTATCACGATAACACACGACGCGCACTCACGCAAGGGGTTTGCGCTGGGCGCGGTGCTCGCCGCCGAGTATACCAAAGACCACAGCGGCCTGCTGACGATAAGCGATATGTTTGATTTTTAGGAAAGGGGAGCTTCCGGCTTTTTTGCGGCAGACACCTGTCAGCCCTCCTGCTTATCGCCGGCATCCCTTTAAATAAAAGCCAATGACAAATAAATATAAGATGAGAAAAGAAATAAACATGCGCACGCAATGGATCAAGTTTATCACCGTGCTTGTGCTTTATCTGGCTTTCCTCCTGTGGGTGGAGAGCTGGTGGGGACTTGTGGTTGTCCCGTTCATATACGACGCTTACATATCGAAAAAGATAAAATGGCAGTGGTGGAAAGAGTCGCCCACGCCCGAAGTGCGGTTCATAATGTCGTGGGTCGACGCGATAGTGTTTGCCCTCGTGGCCGTATATTTCATCAACCTGTTCTTCTTCCAGAACTATGTCATACCGTCGAGCTCGCTCGAAAAGTCGCTCCTTACCGGCGATTATCTCTTCGTCAGCAAGGTCAGCTACGGCCCGAGGGTGCCGCAGACGCCGCTTACCATGCCGCTCACGCAGCATACCCTGCCAGTGCTCCAATGCAAGTCGTATATCGAGTGGCCGCAATGGGAGTACCGCCGTGTGAAAGGATTGGGCAAGGTGGAGCTTAATGATATTGTCGTATTCAACTATCCGGCCGGCGACACTATATGTTCGGCGCCCCAGTATCAGGCACAGGATTTCTATATGATGTGCTACGGGCTCGGATACCAGATATATCCGCAAGGCCCCGATCCCGACTCGCTGTCGGTGACGCAACGCCTGCGCTACTTCGGCGATGTGTATGCGGCCGGCCGCTCATACATAGCCGGCAACCCGCAGGAATACGGCGCGATAGACACGCGCCCCGTGGATCGTCGCGAGAACTATGTGAAGCGGTGCGTGGGACTGCCCGGACAGACGTTGCAGATAAAGAACCGGATAGTATATCTCGACGGAAAGGCCAACAAAGAGCCGGACAACGTGCAGTACACCTATTACGTAAAACTGCGTCAGGCCATTCCTGACGGGCTGATGGATGAGCTTGGAATATCGATGGAAGACCTGCGGAGCCTTAACACCGCCGGTTACATGCCGCTGACAAAGCGGGCCGTGGCGGCGCTCTCGGCCCGCAAGGATATTGTGGAGCGCATAGAGCTCAACACCGCGGCAACCGACAGGGACATCTATCCGCTGAACGGAAACATGCACTGGACTCGCGACAACTATGGCCCGATATGGATCCCGGCCAAGGGAAAGAGCATAGACCTGACGCTCGATAACATAGCGATATACGAGCGGCCTATACGTGCTTACGAGGGCAATGACCTCGAGGTGCGCGACGGTAAGATAATCATCAACGGCAAAGAGGCGTCGAGCTATACTTTCAAGATGGACTATTACTGGATGATGGGCGACAACAGGCACAACTCGGCCGACTCACGTTACTGGGGATTCGTGCCCGAAGACCATATCGTGGGAAAGCCTATATTCATCTGGTGGTCGTCAAATCCCGACAAGAGTTTCTTCGGTGGAGTGCGCTGGAACAGGCTGTTCCGTTTTGTGGACAACATCAGGTGACGGCCTGAGCGCATCAGGCAGCAGCGGATATACCCATACGGACACGGATATTAATATAATGTGATGGAGGATTTATGAAAGCCGGTTTTAAGTTTATACTTGCTTTTGCGGTGGCGGCATTGTGCATGCTCGCTTTCCGCAGCCTGGCTTTCACCCTGCTCACCGTCGACGGCAATGCGCTCGAACCGGTGCTCAGGCGAGGCGACCGTGTGGTTGTCAACCGGTGGAGCTACGGCCTTCGTGCGGGTGGCAACGGCAGTCTGTTCAGTTACGGCCGGTTGTGGCGCTCGGAGGTGAGGCGGGGCGACATCGTCGCTTTCGACAGTCCGTCCGACTCGATATCGGGCATCGTAGTGTGCCGTTGCACCGCATTGCCTGGCGACACGGTGAGAACAGCCGGCGGCACGGTCACCGTACCCGGAAAAATAAACTGTGACGAGGAGGATTGCTACTGGATGGAGTCGCTCAACAAAGCGAACACCGCCGACAGCCGTGTCTTCGGGTTTGTGCCCGAGAGCCTGATAATAGGCCGTGTATGCCTCATCCTGTACAATCACGACGACAAATTGCCGCCATTCGAGGGCTACGACCCCGACAGACTATTCTTAAAGGTAAAAAGGTAAAATGGTGGAAAGGTAAAAATATGAGATCTGGCACTTGATGTTTTCCATGTTGTCACCTGCCATGTAATGGCTGGCATTTACCGTATTGGCATCTGGCATTTACCGTGTTAACATCAATCGTCCGGCATATTGACATCCGCCACCTGCCATATAAAATCAAAATCCTCTATGTATCCAATTCTATCCACAACATATTTCGGACCCGTCCAGTGGTATCAGAAGCTGGCACGTCACGGCTCGGTGCTGATGGAGTGCTGCGAGAATTATCAGAAACAGACGTTCCGCAACCGTTGCGTGATAGCCACGGCCAACGGTCCGCAGGCTCTCACCATACCTGTCGTGCGTGGCGACAGCGACTGCCTGAGAGACATACGTATCAGCGATCACGGCAACTGGCGCCATGTCCACTGGCATGCGTTGCTGAGCGCATACAGCGAATCGCCGTTTTTCGAATACTATGCAGACGATATACAGCCGTTTTTCGAGCGTCGGTGGACATTCCTTCATGACATGAACATGGATATATGCCGCCAGATTTGCGAGCTTGTCGACATTCGCCCCGATATCCGGTATACCGATGAGTATATGCCTGCGGACGCCCTTCCGCCTCATGTCATAGACTATCGGGACGCCATCCGCCCTAAAAATCCGGTGCCCGACGACGAATTCGAGCCTCGCCCTTACTATCAGGTGTATGCACGCAAGCACGGTTTCCTGCCCAATATGAGCATCCTCGACCTGCTTTTCAACATGGGTCCCGAGAGCATTTTCTATCTCGTCGGGTAGCGTGTCGCTCCCGGTTGATTTTTCGTTTTTTCATATCTCGGTATTGTTTTAAGTGTGGATTACACGGTCATCGCGATAGTTAAAATGGTCGTTTCTTCAAATTTAACTCGCTGGAAATTTGGCAGTTGTGTTTTTTTTACATATCTTTGCCGCCGTATACCTCATGAATAACTTAACAAATACCAGATATAAAGAATTATGATTATGTTTAACAAAGCCTCCCTGCTTGCAGTTGTGGCAGGTGCAGTTCTCCTTTCTTCGTGCTCGAAGGAGACGGATTTCTTTGACCCCAACTATGCTTCCAAGCAGTATGCTCAAAGTTGGGAGAATGCGTTTGGTAGCGTGGCTGCCGAACAGGACTGGAACATGGCTGTGCGTACTACCCTGAACATCAATCTTCCTTACATCAAAGGGGAAAGCGCTGTGCGGGTATTTACGACCAACCCTCTCGAAAAAGGCTGTTATCTCATGGCTGAAACCAAATTGGACAATGGTACGGGCAGTATCGTTTTCGACGCTCTTAAAAGCATGAGCCAAGTGTTTGTGGCTGTCAACAATAACGGCGAGTACCGTGTTTACGGATATTACGGCATAGAAAACGGCTTCGTGAACATAGGCACCAACACGGCAAGCATGGCAAAGAACGCTCCCGCCACGAGAGCCGCAGGCGAGTGCAATGTCACCAAAGGCGAGAAAGATACTGTTATGCAGTATTTTACCGGCTATTATAATATAAACGGTGAAAAGTTGACCGAGGAACAGGCAAGGGAGAAAGCTCCCTGGGGATTTGCGGACAACGGAACAGGAGCGGTCGCGGATTGGTTTATCAACCAAAACGGTGAGAAAGCCGGTATTCCAAATATTTACCTTGACGGTGTTGAAAAAACTGCGGCCAATCCTTATAAATTAAGTTGGGGTTATGAGAACTTCGGCTCAGGTTCGTTCTTTGAGGAGTTCTTGCATTATAATTTGGCACCGAAGTACGGCACGTTCTATAACAGTGCTGAAGAAATGGCCAAGGTAGAACAAGGCTTCTCCATAACGACAGAGGGCGGAGAGATAGAGTTGCCTTATATATATGGTGCCACGATAAACACCAACATGCTCGGATATGTGTATTATAAGGACGGCCAGGACCCGTTGACCCAACCGCACTATATCCTGATGCGTGACGGACGCCCGAAAGAGAATATTTATTGGGATTCCTGGCAGGGAACAAAGTTGCACGAGAACATGCAATTGTCTGTATGGGGCGATAAAGACAGCATAGCCGGCCATGGCCCAAGTTCTCTTTTATATGGAACGAATTATAAATTGGCATTCTTTGGTGAGAACCATGAATTGGAAATCGGAACATACGATTTCCCGGCCGGTTATCATGTGGTGTTCTTTATCCGCCCGATGGATTGCGGTTCATTTGAGAGCAAAGGCAAATACAACTATTCTTTGCCGGAACTGAACCGCCGCATAGGGCACTACTACATGAAGGGCCCGGGATATGACTTGAGCCAGGCGGATATGACGCGTGGCAGTGTCAAGGCTGTGTCTTGGACATATAAGGGGCATCGTTTCCTCGGATTTGAGGATGGAGCGGACGAAGATCTCAACGACATAGTGTTCTGGGTAGACGGTGCTTACACTCCCGACCAGAAAGATGAGATAGAAGTGCCGAGCAAAGACCCCGATCCGGAGCCTGAGGCTCAATCGTGGATACTCGCGTGCGAGGATCTCGGCGCTATCGGCGATTTCGATTTCAACGATGTTGTGTTCGGCATAAGCTATGTGGCAGGCCGTGATTTTGTGACGGTCACTCCGCTTGCGGCCGGTGGTAATCTGCCGTCGGTGATAAAATATAACGGCATGCCCATTGCCGATAATGCGGAGATACACCACCTTGTCAGTCCGGGTGTGACTCCGGGTGACGACGGTAAGTATCCGTTCCTAAACACGAGGGGTTCGAAAGGTGTTGCCGGCGACCCGATAAAGGTAAAGGTTGGCAGTGATTTCAGTATGGAGAAACATGGTTTCACCATCACTGTCGAGAGCAACGGAGATTCGAGAACCATCACCATGGGCACCGAGACCGGCAAGGCTCCGATGATGCTCTGTCTGCCGGGTGACTGGATTTGGCCTACCGAGTGGACACGTATAGATGCCGCTTACCCGGCGTTCAAGGACTGGGTTAAAGATGTCAACGAGAATGAGTGGTACAAATCACCCGTGGAAGACAAGATTGTACAGTAAAAAAAACAAAATGAATGAAGTCGGAATCAGTTCCGACCCGAAACGAAAGATAAAGAGATGCGCCTGCGGTGCATCTCTTTTTTTTGTTGCCGTTGCATGTCGGTGCGCATTGTGTTGCGTGCCGGTCTGCTTTTTGTTGTATGTCGCAAGCATTTTATTTTGTGCCGGCGGGGGGCTTCTTGGAAAGACAGGGCGGGTAGGTGGAGTATGTTTTTGTAGGGGAATTAGGTGTATCAAATGACATAGAGGACGTTGCGAGAACCGACAAATACGTCGATATTTAGAGCTGTCGGATTTTTATTTTCAAACGAGTGGAATATGGAAGGTGTTTTGTTTTGAGTAATCAAGGGGATTTTTGAGGAGTTAAGGAGTTATCGCTCGCAAGCCCGCTAAGGAGTTAAAGACAATGGTTTTCAAGACATTAAAGTAATCATGGTTTTGTACTTATCGTCTACTCCCCGGACTGTTATCATTTTCTCTTTAATTATTTAGCGGGCTTTCGAGCGATAACTCCCTTAATCCTTCAATACATAAAGCTGTTGTCTTTGGCTCCTTAGCGAGCTTTCGAGCGATAACTCCTTAACTCCTTAAAAGCCCCATTGTCTTCTTAAAATAACTAATACACCATGTTCTTTTCAGGATACATATACCAGTCTGTCGCCGAGTTACGGTCTCGCGCCCACTCACCGAACGAGTGCCCGAAAGTCTGGTATGCCCCGCCCAGCATGTTGCTGTCTGTGAACGAGCCTATCGGTTTTGTCTCTCGTGCGTAGGGCGTTCCTCCAGGTAACAGCAGCGCCCAGATATACGGGTTGTCGTACGCGGCTGTGGAATAGTCGAACAGAGCGTTGTCGAGTTTGAACGGTGGCGTGTGTATCTCCCATGTTCCGCCGTTATACTGCTTTATCATGAACACGTCGAGATTGGCGGCACAGATACTGCGCGCGGTGGTCTCGCTGTCGAACATTATCGATATGGTACACTTGCGCGGAGCGATGTCTTCCGCCTCGAAGAGGTCTTCGGGTTTCATGATGCCCCTGTAAGTATTGTAGTATGGTCTCGCGACGCTTCCGTCTGTCGCTTTCACGGGCTTCATCGCCCAGTGGGCATCGTTGAACAGATATATTACGGCATCGCCGTTGTGTGCCTTGGTCACGAGCTTTCCGTTGTCTATCAGGTTGAGACTGGCCGTGGTGCGGTTGTAGAAGTCGAACCAGTCGTCGCCCTCTGTCCTCACTCCGAGCAGTTGGTCGCGGCTCGTTCCTTTCAGTCTGACGGCCGCCGCCAGTTGGTTGAGGCTCCCCACGGCATCGAGGCTTACCGTCAGTCGCATGATGTACGGGTTTGTCTCGTCTATCTCGGGTTGCAATGACACCACGATGTCGTTGAAATCGAAATCGCCCGGTTCGGGGAAGTTCTCCTCGAAACAGTACCGCAGGCTCTGCCTCTCTCCCTCTGCAGGCATCGATGATGTCTCTCCGGCAATGTCGGTTCCTCCTATTTCGGTCGTTAGCGTGCCTCCGGCAATTGTCCGGCGGTATATTCTTGTGTGTCCGTCTTCTGCTGTGAGGGCTATGTATGCGGTGTTTTCCGTCGTCATACGGTTTATTGCCGTCTCGAAGCGGCCTTGTCCCTGCGCGCGTCCCGAGGCGAGAAGCGTCGGTCTGTCGCCGCCGATAGGATTTCCGGCATATATCCGTATGGTGTATATCGACTTGTCGGCTGTTCTGAGTGTCGTTCTCACCGTGACAGGCTTAATGGTCTCCCACGTGTGCGCCCGGTCAACGTCTGTCACGGGGAAAGCTCCGCTCACAATCTCTTCGTATACCCCTTGGTCGAAGTAGTCCTTGTCTTTGCACGATGTGGCTGCGCCGGCCGTCAACGTGAGTGCAATCAGCAGTTTTGCCTTGTTGTTCATGATAGGTGTCTTTAATCTTACAAATGTATGAAAAAAATCCCTACCTTGGCGTTGTTCTCCTGTCTTTAACACTTTTGTTTACCGCTCGTTGCGAGTATTTTTGTACCTTTGCAGGAGATAGGGCGTGCCGTGCACGGAACGGATAATGACAGGGCCGGTTTCATTTCGCCCGGCCAAGCGCAGTCTTTGCACGGTATGAATATGTAATAAAAGCAGTTTGCGTACAGATGGTTCTCAATTATATTTGGATGGCTTTTTTCGTCATTGCGTTTGCCGTGGCCGCGGTACGGCTCGTGTTCATTGGAGATCTTGAAGTGTTCCCCGCCATGATGGACTCCACGTTTGCATCGTCGAAGACAGCTTTCGAAATTTCGCTCGGGCTCACGGGCGTGCTCTCCCTATGGCTCGGCATCATGAAGATAGGCGAGCGCGGCGGGGTGGTGGCGGCGCTGGCAAGAATACTAAGTCCGGTGTTTGTTCGTCTTTTCCCCGACATACCCAAGGGGCATCCCGTCACCGGGAGCATCTTCATGAATATTGCCGCCAATATGCTGAACCTCGACAACGCCGCCACGCCGCTCGGACTAAAAGCCATGGAGCAGCTGCAAGAGCTGAATCCGAAAAAAGACACGGCCACAAACCCGATGATAATGTTTCTCGTGCTCAATACGAGCGGACTGACGCTGATACCGGTGAGTATCATGGTGTACAGGGCGCAGATGGACGCCGCCAATCCTACCGATGTGTTCATACCGCTTCTTCTCGCCACGTTTTTCTCCACGTTGACAGGTATCGTTGTCACAAGCCTCTATCAGCGGATAAACCTCATCAACCGCACCATGATACTGGCGCTCGGCGGAATGTGTGCGGTCGTAGCCGCGATAGTATGGGGCTTCGGCCGTATGGATAAGGTGATGATGGACACCGTGAGTGTGAGCGTGGCCAACATATTGCTGATGACTGTCATCACGGGCTTCATAATCGCCGGGGTGAGAAAGCGGATAAACGTGTACGATACGTTTATCGAGGGAGCGAAAGACGGTTTTTCCACCGCCGTGCGCATCATACCGTATCTCGTGGCTATGCTCGTGGGAGTGGGAGTGTTCCGTGCCTCCGGGGCGATGGACATCATAACAGGCGCCGTCCGCATGGCTGTCGAGGCATGTGGAGGCAGCGGCGATTTCGTGGGCGCGCTACCCACGGCGCTGATGAAGCCACTCTCCGGCAGCGGGGCGCGCGGCATGATGGTCGACGCGATGACCACATACGGTGCCGACTCGTTCGTGGGTCGCCTGAGTTGCGTGTTCCAAGGTTCCACGGATACCACGTTCTATATTCTCGCCGTGTATTTCGGCAGCGTGGGAGTGCGCCACACACGCCATGCCGTCACCTGCGGCCTGCTCGCAGACGCGGCCGGAGTGGTTGCCGCCATAGGGGTGTGCTATTTGTTCTTTTAAAGGTAAAAAGGTAAAGAAGTAAAAAGGTAAAGAAGCCATGCGGCGTGGGAGTGGCCATTATTATTGTTAGTGAGTAAAGACAAACGGATGCGTGGATATAAAATAAATAGTTATGGGGCAGGGGAAGAATGTTATTTATCAGTTGAGCAAATGCTTTGCGTTGAGGATTGTGAGGCTTTACTGTTGCTTGCGTGACAACAGAGGAGAATATGTCATTTCGAAGCAATTATACAGGTCGGGCACGAGCATCGGGGCAAATATCGCGGAAAGCATCTATGCTCAAAGCGATGCGGACTATATAAGTAAACTGAGCATTGCCCTGAAAGAAGCAAGCGAGACTGAGTATTGGTTGGACTTGTTATATGAGTCGGAAGTGATAAGTGAAAAGGAAAATAACTCGTTGGTTACGGACTTGAAAACAATAATTGGAACATTGATAAACATAATAAACAAAATAAAAAACAAGAAAAGGGAAGATAAATAAAAGTAATAAACATCTGTAATTATATTATTGAAAGACAATTCGTTTGTCTTAATAAATATCTGTTATAGTAAAATTGAAAAGTCATCATATTAGAATTATGATTAGAATCATGAAAAGACAAAAGATAGATGATTATCTGTATAATGTCATACGGTTTTCTGATAATGTAAGTTCCGGTGTTTTTTACCTTTTTACCTTTTTACTTTTTTACCTTTAAACAATGTCTTCTTTAAAATCATTGGCAAAAGATACTGCGATATATGGATTGAGCAGTATTGTAGGCAGGTTTCTCAATTACCTGCTTGTACCGCTTTATACGGCCAGGCTGTCGGCCGAGAGCGGAGGTTACGGAGTGATAACGCACGTGTATGCGTACACGGCATTGCTGCTCGTAATACTGACATACGGAATGGAGACCACCCTGTTCCGGTTCTCTAACAAGGAAAGCGAAGATCCCGATACGGTGTTCTCGACCGCTTTGAAGGCCGTCGGCATCACCTCGTTGTCGTTCATCGTGCTTGTGTTTGTCTTCATATCGCCCCTGTCGCAGGCCATGGGATATGCCGATCATCCGTCGTATATACTGGCAATGGCGGTCACAGTGGCCGTGGATGCGTTCCAGTGCATACTCTTTGCCCGTCTGCGCCATGAGAAACGGCCTGTCAAGTTTGCCGCTCTCAAGCTCCTGTTCATCGTCATGAATATAGCTCTTAACGTGGTGTTCTTTGTCGTTTTGCCGGAGATTACAGACAGCCCTGTCGACGTTGGCGATGCGTTCTATATAAATCTCGCATGCACGGTGTTCATAACGCTCTGCTTCGCGGGAGAGCTCAAGACGGCATTCACGGCCTGTTTCGATGCCGCTTTGCTGCGCCGCATGCTCTCGTATAGCTGGCCGATACTCGTGCTCGGTATAGCGGGAATACTCAATCAGACGGCCGACAAGATACTTTTCCCTTATCTGTATGATGGGAATAACGTCAACAAGCAGCTCGGAATATACAGTGCGGCGTCGAAAATAGCCATGATCATGGCTATGATAACCCAGGCGTTCCGTTATGCTTACGAGCCGTTTGTGTTCGGAAAGTCGAAAGATAAGGATGGCGACAGCCGTGAGGTGTATGCCAAGGCGATGAAATATTTTATTATCTTCACGCTCATGGCGTTCCTTTTTGTAACCGGATATATCGGGGTACTCCGCTATATCATAGGCAGCGACTATTGGCCGGGGCTTGATGTGGTGCCCGTAGTGATGGTGGCGGAGATAATGATGGGAGTATACTTCAACCTTTCTTTCTGGTATAAGCTCATCGACAGGACGATATGGGGGGCGTGGTTCTCCGGCGTCGGTTGCGCCGTGCTGTTGGCGATAAACGTCATTTTCGTGCCGCGATACGGCTATGTGGCGTGTGCCTGGGCCGGTGTCGCCGGTTACGGCACGGCCATGACACTGTCGTATGTCGTCGGTCAGCGTTACTACCCAATTCGCTATCCGCTCGGTGAGATAGCGGCCTATGTGATTCTTGCCGCCGCTCTCTTCGCCGGTATCACCGTGTCAAACGCCGGTCTGCCGCCCATTGCCGCCGTCGGGGTGAACACAGTGCTCGTGGCCGTGTTTGCCGCCGTGGTTGTCAGGCGCGATTTTCCGCTCTCTTCGCTGCCCGTTGTGGGCAAGTATTTCCGCGGCAAGCGTGGCGTTTAGCGGAAAAATAGCTATCTTTGCACCTGGCAAACGTGATGGGGCGGGCACCGCAACGACACGATACTTAGACAGTCGAACGACAATTTGATTGTAATTACGTCAGTCCTACGGTTGACGGATGAATGTCAGGATATGCTGTCACGGTGACGAGACGGCGCGTGTGCGTTCATTCATAAGCATATCTGAATGAGGCATACTGTCAAAATCACTAAACACTAATCTCAGCATTAGGAATAATACAAACATATATAAAAGATGAAGAAAATAACATTGACAGCAGCGTTGGTGCTCTCAATCACGGCGGCAAAGGCCGATGAGGGCATGTGGACGCTCTATGATCTGCCCAATGCCGTATACGAGCAGATGCGGGCGGAAGGTTTCGCCATGCCTTATGATGGCCTTTACAACAGTGACAACGCCATAAAGAACTGCGTGGTGAACTTCGGCGGCTTCTGCTCGGGTGTGGTGGTGTCGCCCGACGGCCTTGTGTTCACCAACCATCACTGCGGTTTCGAGGCCATACGCAGCCACTCTACCGTGGAGCACGACTATATGCTTAACGGTTTTTTCGCCAAGTCTTACAAGGAAGAACTGCCCAACAAGGACTTGTTCGTGAGTTTCATGGTGGAGCAGAAGGATATTACCTCGAAGCTCGACAGCATGGGGCTTAACGACATGTTGCCGTCCCGTCAGGCTGTGTTCCTCGACTCGATAGAGAACGTATGGTCCAAGGATGTGAAGGCCAAGGACTCCACACTGCGACTCGAAATAAAGCCTTTCTACGAGGGTAACAGATTCTATGCCACCACATACCGTGATTTCCGTGACCTGCGTCTTGTTTTCACCATTCCCAAGTCTATGGGAAAATACGGCGGAGAGACGGACAACTGGATGTGGCCGCGCCAGACTTGCGACTTTTCCGTGTTCCGCATATATGCCGATCCGAAGACAAACGGTCCGGCGGATTACAGCGAGAACAACGTGCCCTATCACCCGTCGTCATGGGCTCCCGTGTCGATGGACGGATATAAGGACGGTGATTTCTCGATGACGATAGGCTATCCCGGCAGTACCAGCCGTTATCTCTCGTCTTACGGTATACGCCAGCGCCGTGACGCCATCAACGAGCCGCGTGCCCAAGTGCGCGGCGTGAAGCAGGATGTGATGATCCGTCACATGCGTGCCGATGAGGCGGTGCGTATCAAGTATGACTCGAAATATGCCCAAAGCTCCAACTACTGGAAAAATTCCATCGGTATGAACAAGTGTATCGACAGCACGGGACTCATACGCCAGAAGGCCGATTTCGAGGCACGGATACGCCATTATCAGGACTCTACCGGCTACTTGAAAGGCAAACTCGACTTCGACCTGATGTCCCGCCTTTACAATGAGCGCATAGCCGTGCGCCGTGCGATGACAGTTTTCACAGAGACGTTCTTCCGTACAAACGAGCTTGCCAGCCGTGCGCTGCGTGCCCACAACGGTTCCGAGGTGAAAGGACCGGAAAACAAGAAGTCAAAGCAGTACATAGAGTTTGCTGATAACAGCGCCGAGTGGGATGAGGCACTTGACAAGGAGGTGTATGCCGTGCTGTTGAAGAACTACCGTGAGCAGGTGGATGCCAAGTACCTGCCCGATTTCTACAAGACTATCGACAGCCGTTTCGGAGGCGACTGTGCCAAATACGTGGATTACCTGTATGCCAATTCGATGCTGATGAAGAGCGGAAAGAAGATTTATATCAACAAAAAGAACTTCAGCAAAGACCTCGGTGTGCAGATGGGTCTCGACATTATGAGCATGTATGCCTCATTAGGCGAGCCGCTCACGGCATCTGTAGACTCTATCGACGTGCAGGAGAAATATCTCTGTGCCGCCAAGATACGCATGGAAGAGGACATGCCTCATTACAGCGACGCCAACTTCACTATGCGTCTGAGCTACGGACAGGTGGGCGGATTCATGCTTAACGGCAAGCCGTCGGGATATTACACCACGGCAGAGAGCATAGTGGAAAAGATGGACAAGGGCGACAAGGTGGTGGATTACTTTGCCGAACCGATAATGAAAACGCTGCTTTCAGCAAAGAATTTCGACCCGTATACCGACAAGACCACAGGTAAGATGCAACTCTGTTTCCTCACAAATAACGACATCACTGGCGGCAACAGCGGTTCGCCGATGTTCAACGGGAAGGGACAGCTTATCGGACTGGCGTTCGACGGAAACTGGGACAGCCTCTCTGGCGATATCTTCTTCGATTCCAAGCTCGCGCGTTGCATCGGTGTCGACATCCGCTACGTACTCTTCATGATGGACCGTTGGGGACATGCCGACCGCCTTTTGGAAGAGATTGACGCCAAATAGAATATCCGGCAGACCGTGCCCGTGGCTTGCCGGCGGATAATGATTTCCGGCTGTTTGCCGCATATTAACCGTTGATTAGGATAGCAAGGACATGGCCATACCGGACTAACGGTACCGCAGAGGCGCCGGGACATGCAGGATGATGACATTCGGTCGATTATTCCCGTGTCCCGGTGCCTCTGCGGTATTTTAACCTCCGCATAGTGCCTTTGCTTAATCATGTCAATTATCAACCATCCGTAGATGAAAAAGATAACAATCATTTGCTTTTTATCGCTGCTGGCGGCTTCGTTCACGGCCGTGAACGGTCAGGACACTAAGCTGCTCACATCCCTGTTTGGCGGAAACCGCGCTGAGGATGCGCTTGACAAGATACTCGTGGCCTGCGGACAATTCGAGCCGTTGCCCCGTTCTGGCAGTTCTTTCTGGCGCGACTCGATACCCCAGAGCGTTCGCCGCAGTTATATAGAATACGGTGAGAGGTATCTCGGTGTGTCGTGGCCGGTGCTTCCTGTCACCGAGTTCGCCCGTTTCAAGACCGATGGCAACCGTACCGGCTACGAGCGTCTGTCGTTCGCACGCCGCCGTGCGCTGGCCGCTTTGGTGGTGGCCGAGATTGCCGAGGGGCGCCACCGTTTTGTCCCCGGCATCGTCAACGGTCTGCAAGCGCTGCTCGAAGAGACGTGGTGGGGTATACCGGCGCACTACAACAAGCCTGTGCCGGTGTATGAAGACCAGACGGTAGACCTGTTCAACGCCGAGACGGCCGGGCTCGTGGCATGGACATCATACATGCTCCGTGCCGAGATAGACAGTTTCTCGCCGCTTCTCCGCAGACGGATAGACAGCGAGATAAACCGTCGCCTGCTGCGCCCGGCCCTGAAAACGGACTACTGGTGGAAGCGTGCCGGAATGAACTGGAACCCATGGATAGCGAGCAACTGGCTCGCCTGTGTGCTCATCTGCGAGCATGACAGAGACCGGCAGCTTGCCGCCGTGGCTCAGATAATGACGGCTCTCGACACCTTTACAGACTCGTATCCGGCCGACGGCGGTTGTGATGAAGGCCCTAACTACTGGGATCGCGCCGCGGCATCGCTTTTCGATTGTCTCAACCTGTTGCGCATTGCCACCGGCGGCCGTGTCGACATAGGCTCGCATCCGAAGATAAGGGCCATGGCGGGATATGCTTACAAACTGTACGCGGGTGACGGCAGGTGCGTGAACTTCGCCGACGCCGGCATTAACACCATGGCGCTGCAACTCAACGTGGCCTATCCTTTCGGGCGGTATACCGGCGACAGCACGATGACGGCTTTCGCGTCGCACATTGCCGTAAAGAAAGATTTTGCCAATCATGCCGCCGACATCTACGATCGCAGCGGAAACTGGCCCGCCCTTGCCCGCGAGCTGTTTCTTCTCCGTGATGTGGCGGGTCTGCTGGCCGAGCCTGCCCGTGAGCCGCTGCTGGCCGATGTGTGGCTTCCCGACCTGCAAATCATGACTGCCCGGCGCCGTGAATTATACGTGGCGATGAAGGGAGGAACGAACGGCGAGAGCCATAACCACAACGATGTGGGCAGTTTTGTCGTCTACTGCGACAACCGCCCGGTCATCGTCGATCCGGGCGTCGGCAGCTATACGGCCAAGACATTCGGCCGGGACCGCTACGATATATGGACCATGCAGTCGCAATATCACAACCTGCCGGTAATCAACGGTATGGGGCAGCGCGACGGTGCTGGATATGCCGCATCGGCGGTGAGATACTCCAAGGGACGCATGCGACTCGACATTGCCGGTGCCTATCCGGCAGAAGCCGGGGTGAGGCGTTGGATTAGGGAAGTGCGCGTTGGCGGTTCGGGAATTGTCGATATTACGGAAGACTACGAACTGACTGTATGCGGCGTACCGCCGTGCCTCGTTGTCATGGCCGCCGTGTGTCCAGACATGTCCGTGCCGGGCAGAATATCGCTCGGTTCACATGCCGTCCTTTACAACCCGGCTCAACTTTCCGTTTCCATTGAACCTATGGAGCCTTTGCTCGACGACAAGTTACGCGGCGTATGGGGCGACGACCTTTACCGTATTGTGATGACGGTGAAAGGGAAAGATAAGAGAGGGAAAATAAGGTGGAGGTTTTCTTTGGGGAGATGAGTAGTAAGGAGTTGTGGAGTAAGGAGGTATGCTTGGTGATAAAGTCTGTACTTTTAATACATGAAAGTAATGATGGCTTTGCATCCGGCGCCCATTATCCAAAAACTCTGTACTCAAAGCATACCTCCTTACTACTCATCTCCTTACTACTCATCTCCTTACTCCCCAACTCCTTCCTCCCCATCTCCTTCCTTGTAAATTTTACTAAAATCAAAAAAATATGACCTATAATACAACAACCCTTCCGTGCGGGCTCCGTATAATCCACAGGCAGACAGACTCACCGGTGATATACTGCGGATATGCCGTGAATACCGGGACACGAGATGAACAGCCGGGCGAAGAAGGAATGGCACACTTCTGCGAGCATCTCACTTTCAAGGGCACGTCCCGCCGCAGTGCCATCAGAATAATAAACTGTCTCGAGAGCGTGGGCGGCGAACTGAACGCTTTTACCACCAAGGAGCATACCGTATACTACTCATCGGTGTTGAAAGACCATTTCGCAAAGGCCGTCGACCTGCTCACCGACATTGTGTTTCACAGCATTTATCCGCAGAGCGAGATAGATAAGGAAGTGGAGGTGGTATGCGACGAGATAGAGAGCTACAACGACTCGCCTGCCGAACTGATATACGATGAGTTCGAGAGCCTGATTTTCGGCGGTCATCCGCTGGGACGCAATATTCTCGGTGAGGCCTCACGGCTGCGCACGTATACCACCGCCGACGCCCGCCGATTCACCGCCTCCCATTATCGGCCCGGCAACATGGTGTTTTTCGCCTGCGGCAATCTCGATTTCGGCCGTCTTGCGTCCTTGCTGCGCCGCCTTACAGCCGATATGCCGGCTGCTTCGCCGCATGCGGTCTGTCAGCGCGTCGCCTCGCTGCCGCCTTACACTCCGTGTACCGTGACGCGCGAGAAAGCCACTCATCAGGCGCATGTGATGATCGGCAACCGTGCATACGGCATGTACGACAGTCGCCGTACCGCTCTCTATCTGCTGAACAACATGCTCGGCGGGCCGGGCATGAACGCGCGCCTGAACCTCTCGCTTCGTGAGCGTCACGGCCTGGTATATACGGTTGAGAGCACAATGGTGAGCTATCGGGACACCGGCATGTGGAGCGTATACTTCGGTTGCGATCCGAAAGACGTATCACGCTGTCGCCGACTTGTATTCCGGGAGCTTGACCGCATGGCCGACCGTCCGCTCGGTGCGGCCCGCCTTGTTGCCGCAAAGCGGCAGATAAAGGGACAGATAGCCATTGCATGCGACAACAGGGAGAGCTTTGCGCTCGATTTCGGGCGTACTTATCTCAATTTCGGTAAGGAGAAAGATGTCAACCGGCTCTTTGAGCGCATAGATGCCGTCACAGCGGAAGACATAATGCGGACAGCCGCCGAGGTGTTTGCCCGCGATAGACTGACAACGCTCGTTTTCCGATGAGCATCCCTAATAGATATTTATAATCTGTACCGCCCCGTTTTCCGAACACGTCAGGAAAGCGGGGCCTCATTGTTTTTTGTACTAATAAAGTCACGTATTTAACACTTTGTTTTCTGTTGAAATAGAAAACGAAGACGATACGCACCGCTATACGAAATGCGATATGCTTTTTATCGCAAGTTGGTAATTCTGCCGATTTTCCGCAACGGGATGCCCGTTGGCTTGCGTTCGGTTGCCGGTTGCGTCGCGTTTGGATACCCGTTGGCTTGCGTTTAGCGTCTAAATGCGAGGCAACGGGACGCTGAATGGAAAAAATCGGAAGGGCAGGTGGGGTAGGTTTGAAAGGTGTATTAAGTTGATGCACAGGTGTTTATGTTATACTGCTCATAATTCGCTTATTTCCGGCCTTTGGGTTTTAATTTTGAAACGGGCGGAATATGGAGGGCGTTTTGTAAATATTATTCATTTATGCGGGTTGATGTCTCCGGATGTGCGGGTTGATGTCTCCGATAACTCTACGGATGTCTGTTTCCGGTCAAAGGAGAAAGCCTACGGACGTAGGCATGTTTGCTGTCGATGTCAGAAAAAATATTACTTATGGCTTTGGTCGGCATGTATGCTGAAAAGCGGCATACCGCCGATATGCCCTTGCGGTGCGTATCGACGGTATGTCAGGCGTGTTTTTCATTCAAGTGATTTCGTTATCTGGCGGCGAAGAACATCCCGTCGTTCATCGCCATGCGCAGGTTGTACACTCCTGCCTCGTCGGGAGTGACGTCCATGCTGCGTCCGTCGGGCAGGAAAGCCCTGATAGTGCCGTCTTCATTGAAGCGGAATATCTCTGCCTCCTGGCCGTCTGATTTCAGTGTCCACGAGTCGTTGGTGTTGTCGTGCACGAAGAGCACCTTCTCACCAGTGGGCTTTGTGATCTCGTATCCGTCTTTCAGTGTTTTCACTGCATATTGTTTTCCGTCCTGCCCCCAGACGTTTTCCACCTGTCCTGCCTTTGCAAGGGGGCTTGAGCCGCTCCAGAACTCGATTGAGTTGAGCACCAGCAGGTCGGCCAGTCCGAACAGTGCGTATACCGGTGAGCCAACGATGAACACCAGCTCGTTGACGAATTTATTGCTCAGTTTCTTGTTCCATGCCAGTGTTTTGTTGAACAGTGGGAACGAACCGATGCACGAACTTGTCATCATGGCTCCGGCCATGAGACAAACGAAGACTTTGATAGTAATCTTTCTCATAATTTTTCCGTTTTAAAATGTTATTATTTCATGGTCTTGCGGCCGCCCGCCGTGCTTGCCGTGCGTTCCCGCGGCCGTTTTTGGTGCAAATATAATGATTGATTTCCACAGGTTGACGCAAACGCGTCTCTTTTTCATTTTTCTTTTTTTACGTTATGTTTCTTTTGTTTTTCCGGATCTTCTTTTTCCGTCCGTTTTCATTATATGGTGAGGTATTCAGGCGTCTTGCGGCAGATGTCGTTTCTTTTTGCGTACGATTGCCGTATAATCCGGATAAGAATGGTTATCTTTGCAGAAAACATAATACACAATGCTTATGATTAAAAATCTAATGACATTCATTATTCTGCTTGCCGCCGTGGCGCAACCTGCCGTTGCCGGGAAACGTAAAGGACAGACAGACCGCGAGTACTGGTGCTCGCTGGCCTATAAAATGGCCCGGCCGGTGCTCGAAAAGATGGCCGACGGCCGCTTGCAGGCCGACATGCAGGTTGAGGTCAGCCCCACGTGGGATGGCCGTGACAGACGGGTGACGTATATGGAGTGCTTCGGCCGTCTGATGGCCGGCATTGCCCCGTGGCTCGCCCTGCCCGACGACGGCACGGCCGAGGGGGCCGGTCGCCGCCAACTGAGGGAGTGGGCGCTTGCGAGCTACAGGAATGCCGTGGATCCGCAGTCACCCGACTATCTGCTGTGGCGCAATGAAGGGCAGACGCTTGTAGACGCCGCCTACGTGGCGGAGAGTTTCGTACGTGCCTATGATGCGCTGTGGATGCCGCTCGACAGCGTTACAAAAGCACGGTATATAGACGAGTTTACCCGCCTGCGCCGTGTCGATCCGCCATATACCAACTGGTTTCTTTTCTCGTCGGTGATAGAGAGTTTTCTCGCCAAGGCTGGCGCGCCGTTCGACATGTTCCGTGTGAACACGGCCATCCGCAAGACCGAGGAGTGGTATGTGGGCGACGGATGGTATGCGGACGGTCCCGAGTTTGCTTTCGATTACTATTCGAGCTATGTCTTCCACCCGATGTATCTCGAAACGCTCCGCAACATGATAGACTCCGAGCGAGGCTCGCGCATAGACTATCCGAAATACTATGACCGTGAGTTGCGCCGCGCGCAGAAGTATGCCATCGTGCTCGAACGGTTCATATCGCCCGAGGGCACGTTCCCGGTCTTCGGCCGCTCTGTCCCTTACCGAATGGCAGCCATGCAGCCGCTGGCCTTGCTCGCACGCATGGAGAGATTGCCGCGCGAGCTGACTCCTGCCCAGGTGCGTTGCGCCCTGACGGCCGTGATGCGCCGCATGTTCGACCGTCACGAGAACTTCAACGAGGGAGGCTATCTCACCATCGGCTTCTGCGGCAGTCAGCCCGGCATTGCCGACTGGTACACCAACAATGGAAGCCTTTACATGGCATCACTCGCTTTCATGCCGCTCGGCCTTCCCGCCGACAATGCCTTCTGGTCGTCGCCCGCCGAGGAGTGGACGCAGAAGAAGGCCTGGGGCGGCGAGCCGTTCCCGAAGGACCATGTATGGAAAGACGAGATACGGACGAAAGACAAGTATTGACTTGCGGGCCGGCAGGTTGTCGGCAATCATGCCGGTCGAAAATAATGGAGGTATAAATAATAGTGTGTCAGCCCGGCCCCCATGTTGGTATGTTATGTGTAAATAAGCGGCTTTTTCTCTGATGCCCGTATGGCAATCCATACGGGCATTCTCCGTCATGATGTCATTGTATAGACTCTGTTGTATAAATGTGGTTTACAATACGAAAAAAGGCTGAGTGATTATAATCACTTAGCCTTTCTGTTTTCGGTGGGCCATCCAGGGCTTGAACCTGGGACCTCC
>ERZ778512.981-NODE-981-length-20623-cov-3.853413_pt1 | contig 20623 bp, 9 predicted proteins | sample MGYA00510346_ERZ778512 | MGnify/ENA primary metagenome ERZ778512 (study PRJEB29527, sample SAMN07138962) | mouse gut metagenome | material: feces | host: mouse | place: China:Nanjing | collected 2016-01-25 ...
GCCGGGGGTCTGGATTATCTAATTTCTTCAAGACAAAACAACACATCGCACCCGGCTTCTTTTTTAATAAAAAAAGAAGTAATAATAACGGTTGCTAAATCGAAAAAACGTCCTCATGTGTCTGAAATAAAAAAGCCCTGAAAAATTCAGGGCCTTCGTTCTATATTTGTGCGTTAATACATCCAATAAAAAACCCCTTACTTCTTGCCGAAAAAGTAATAATAATAAAAAAAGTCAGCAAAAGAAAGAGTCTTCATCATCGCTTTATGCTTTGTTTTAACGGTTCAAAAATACAAACATTTCTCAAGAACGACAAAAAATAAATAAAAAAAGTTGAAATAAAGAAGCGGACCAATAGAGAAATGGTTACCTCTGCTTCTCCTTTGCAAGGCTTCAATGTTTTCAACCTTTTTTTCCTAACTTTGTCTCAAATTCTAAATTCATTTCCATAAATATGAAAACGCTGTATCTGTTGGATGCCTATGCATTGATTTACCGCTCTTATTATGCTTTTGTCAATAATCCGCGCATCACAACAACCGGTATAAATACTTCTGCAACATTCGGGTTCTGTAATTTTCTGCTGGAGTTGCTGGAATTGGAAAAACCCACTCATATCGCCGTGGTGTTTGATCCAGAGGGACCGACGTTCCGGCACGAGATGTATGAACCGTATAAGGCCCAGCGTCCCAAGATGCCGGAAGATTTGAAGAAGTCGATTCCGTATATCAAAGACATCATCCGCGGACTGGGCATCCAGTGCATCGACGTGCCTGGATTTGAAGCTGACGACGTTATCGGCACGTTAGCCAAGAAAGCGGAAAAGGAGGGTTACACCGTGTATATGATTACGCCCGACAAGGATTATGCCCAACTGGTAAGCGAAAAAGTGTTTATGTATAAACCGGGACGCTCAGGCAATAAGTCGGAAGTATGGGGCATTCCGGAAGTACTGGACCATTTCGGTATTGAAAGAGTAAGCCAGGTGATTGACATCCTCGGACTGATGGGCGATACAGCCGACAATGTGCCGGGATGTTCCGGCATCGGTCCCAAAAGCGCAGCCGCATTGGTTTATAAATACGGAGACATCGACGGTATTTATGACCACATTGACGAACTCAAGGGAAAGCAAAAAGAGAACCTGCTGAATTGTCAGTCGACAGTGCATCTTTCCCGGACATTGGTCACAATCAATTCCGACGTACCAACGCCTTTGACTGCCGACGACCTGGAAAAGAAACACATCGACACCCTGATTCTTGAACCGATATTCAAAGAATTAGAGTTGTTTTCGCTCTCCAAGAGACTGATAGATACCGACCGGGAGGAAGAAACGAAGGCGGAGAAGCTGACGGATGTTAAGGTGAATTACACCGACCGTACGAAAGAGCCGGAAACTTTGTTAAGTAAACTGGAAAACGCTGAGGAATTTGTGTTGCACACCGTATTTGTTGCGGGAAACATCTATAATTCACTGCCATCACGCATCTGTTTTTCGACCGAAACCCACCAAGTAGATTATATCACACTTCCTTCTGACCCGCAACAGGCAAAAGCACTTCTGTCAACTTTCCGGCAGATTTTTGAAGCGCCGGATAAAACGTTGATTTCAGCCGATGTCAAAGACGACCTGATTTGGTTGAAACGCGCCGGCATCCAGGTCTTAAACCGGATTTTCGATGTTAAAATCGCTCATTATGTTCTTCATCCCGATTTGTCACACGATTTATCGCGGATTGCGTTGCAATATCTGAATTATCAAATCAGTGAAGACCAGAAAGAAAATAAGCAGCTGACGCTGAGTTTTGATGAAGAACCGGAGGAAGAGCGAGACTTTGCCGAAAAGGCTGATGTGCTTTTTCAGTTGAAAGAAAAGCTCTGCCCGGCTTTGAGTGAAACAGGATTACTCAAACTCTATCATGAAATAGAAATGCCGTTGGTTTTTGTTCTGGCCGACATGGAATATGAAGGGGTAAGCATCGATACCGACGAACTCCGGCAAATTGCAGACGAGCTAAAAATCCGGATTGACGGTCTGGAGAAAGAAATTTACGACATTGCCGGACACGCTTTCAATATCAGTTCGCCGAAACAATTGGGAGATGTGCTTTTCGGCGAACTGAATGTGGACGGCGGGAATAAAAAGACAAAAACAGGTCAGTTCAGTACTTCGGAACAGGTGTTGGTCAAGCTGGAGAATGAGCATCCCATTGTGGGCAAGATATTGGATTACCGCGGGCTGAAAAAGCTGTTAAGCACCTATGCCGAAGCCCTGCCGACATATATCGACCCGCTTACGGGCAAGATTCATACCCATTTTAACCAGGCAGAAGCCGCTACGGGGCGGCTCAGCAGCCAGAATCCCAATTTGCAGAATATCCCTATCCGCACGGAGGAAGGAAGGAAAATCCGGAAAGCGTTTGTCACAGGTGACAGCGATTATGTATTTTTCTCTGCCGACTATTCCCAAGTAGAACTGCGGCTAATGGCCCATTTGAGCCAGACAAAGGAGTTGATTGACGCCTTCAATCACGGTATAGACGTCCATACGGCTACCGCATCCAAGATTTATCATGTCCCGTTGGAGGAAGTTACCCCCGAAATGAGACGGCGTGCCAAAACGGCGAATTTCGGCATTATTTACGGCATTTCAGCCTGGGGACTGTCCGAACGGCTGCAAATCAGCAGAAAGGAGGGGAAAGAGCTTATTGACGGCTATTTCGAACTCTACCCGGGCGTAAAAAAATACATGGAGGAAGCAGTGGAAAAAGCCCGCAAAAAAGAGTATGCCGAAACCATTATGGGCAGAAGACGTTATCTGCGCGATATCAACTCACGGAATGCCGTCATCCGCGGCATGGCGGAACGGAATGCCATAAATGCCCCCATCCAAGGGTCGGCTGCCGATATCATCAAAATGGCCATGGTGTGCATCCACGCGGAAATCCGGAAAAGAGGGCTCAAATCAAGAATGCTTATTCAGGTACACGACGAACTGGACTTCAAGTGTTACCGTCCGGAGCAAGAGGAGCTACAACAGTTGGTAACGCAGTGCATGGAACATGTAGTTACGCTATCTGTTCCCCTCACCATAAGCGCAAGTTTCGGAGAAAACTGGGAAGAGGCCCATTAATAAATAATCCCGGCAGCATCAGAGGTATTCCAATGTCTGTCGGGATTATTTTTTTCGCTCTTTCGGCTTACCGTATCAGCATCACCAATCCCTCTTTTACTCCTTTTTCAGACACCCATACGGTTCCGTCGATAAAGACTGCATTTATTTTCCAGATGTAATTTCCGGCAGGAGCATCGCCCCCGTTAAATTTACCATCCCAATATTCGGCAGGCTGCCCGTTTTTCAATGCCGTAGAACTCCATACACATGTCCCACCCCACGGTTCATACACTTGTATCTGGTAAGAATATAATCCGATACCTTTGGGTTGGAAACGGGCGGATCCCATGTAGCTGTTCCCCTCTCCCAAATCCTCATCCGGCATTGCAGGTGCAAATGCGGTCGGGATATAAAGTCCTTTCACAGCATCAATCGAAACAGTACGCGCTACGCTGTCCACACAGCCATAGACGGTAGTCGCTGTGAGCCATACTTCATACAATCCGTTGTTTTCAAAGCGGTGGGTCGGATTTTTAGCTGCATTGAACGGTGTACCGTCACCGAAATTCCAGCTATAATACAATTCCGTACCCCAGTTTTCCGGCGTAACAATGGAATAGTTCGTAAATTCCACACCTCCGTTATCCACCTCCGGCAGATCCAGTGTATCCGGATAGCCTTCAATGATTCCACTGTTTTTCTTCCACTCGAAATCAGCTACCGGCAACGGATAAACCGTGATGTGCATCGTGTCGGTGTCGTAACATCCGTCTTTGTTTTCCACCCGCAGGGTAATCATTTTGTCACCGACACGGTCGTAAGTATACTCAAAGGCGGTATCCACGCTCATGCCTCCGTCACCCATGTTCCATTCCGCTTTGGCCATATTTTCCGTCCGGCTGGCAAAGTAGACAGGATTATCAAGACAAACATATTCCACTCCTTTAAAGATATGAGCATCCATAGCATCCGAAGCGACGATTTCTTTGATAAAGTCCTGCTTACATCCGGTCACCAAATCGGTGGCAAACAAGCGCAGTCCGATGGTGCCGCTCACATTTTCAAAATGCAGTGAAGAGAGATCCGGCGCAAGGCTAATGCTTTCTTCCGTACCTGTCCCGACTTTCTTAAACCACTCAAAGCGACAACGATCCAGGTCTTCACTCGTATTTTGGATATGAACATCAAATGCACCGTTTTTCTCCAGACAGAATAACGAATCATCGGTCACAAAACTAATGCGGGGCGTATGTTTCACTGTGATTTCCTTCCGTTCCGTACTGACACATCCCGAATCGGAAACCAAGGTCAGGGAAACATTATAGGTTCCTTCATTTTCAAACACCACTTTCTCTTTCAGTTCCGAAGATTTCACACCATTCTGGAAATCCCAATAAATGTGGGGCATCTGCCTTAATCCACTGCCGTCCGCCGCCTGAAATTCCACCGTATGCGCTTCACAGCCTTCATCTACACTTCCGTTTATCAGGCTGATCATCGCCTCGGGCGTTTCGTTGATGTGTATCGGTAAGGTCTGTGCGTCTTTACATCCGTCTGCATAGGCCGTCAGTAGGACATTATAATCCCCCGTGTTCCTGAATTTATAGCTCCATTGTATGGAATCCGCCATCGCTTTCTTACTGTTGCCCGTACGAGGGTCATAAATCGTCCACCGCAAATCGCTGAATTCCGGCATTCCTTTCTGTATGAATTTCATCGTTACTGCCTGTTCCGTACAATAAGGATGGGATTGTATTTCAAAATACAGGCTGTCGTTCCCTTTTACGGTAATCTGCCGCATGGCGGTATCACTATTACACCGGTCCCTTACATTCAATATCACCGTGTATTCTCCCGGAGAAAGGTAACGATGGGTCGCCGTATCCCGGTTGGACTGTACCCAGGCGCTGCCCTCCTCAAATTTCCATTCCCATTCAGCTGTTGCCTCATCAAAACCGTATGATGAGTTGCTGACCTTCAAGACATCTTCACTGAAACAAAGCGTGGAGCCAGTCACAAGACCGATTTCCGCTCCTGCCGTCGCCGGAAGTACTGTCAGATAATCCGTATCCGCCACAATAAAACATTCGTTTTTGACATGCAGGCGGATGGTGTCTTTCACCGGTTCCGAACCCGGATTTTCAAACCGATGGGACAATAAACGAATGTTGCCTTTAAACGGCAGGGAATCTTCGCTTGCCGGATTATACCATTTGTCTCCCCAAATAACATATCCTTCCTCATTTCTTCCCTTGATGTCCAAACGGATTTTACGGTATATTTCATGGCATCCACTCTTTTCCGGCAAAATTTCAAACGACGCATCCAAACGGGAAACGAAACGGACAGGCAATTTCTTCTGAACCGTATCCGCAGCGTTTCTCAATTCGAGCGTTACCCAATAGGTCGTATCCTGATAACCCACATAATATGTCTTTTTTATCGGCTGCGTCCTGTCAATACGCACATCCTGCTCAAATCCCTGACCTGTTCCCCAATCCCACCATACAGTAGCACCATTCAGACTTCCTGCCAATGTAAATCTTGCCGTGTCCGCGCAAGGATTCATATCTACGCTAAAATCCGGTATGGGAGGTTCCACCACTTCAACCGTGTCTGTTTTTGAATCAGTACAACCTTTATCTGTTGTAACAGTCAGTTTGATTTCGACAGGTGCTGCCACATTGAAATCAAGTTTCAAATCCTTATCTGTAATTGGATTCAGCAGTCCTTGTACATCCACATCCCATCTGAAATTCGTCAAATCTGCCGGCGTAGACAGGTTGTGGATGGTCACGCTAGAACCTATCGCCACCTGTCCTACATCTTCAAAATCGGCTGTCGGTTTGGGATGAACGGTAAGGGACTCCGTCACATCCCGTACACACTGGTCGGTCGTTCCCGGATAAGAATAAGTTTCTTGCAGATAAACATCCATCTCTCCGGCAGCATCAAAGGCGTGAGTAATGGCTGCCATAGAATAGGATTTATTTCCCACATTCCACTGATAAGATACTACCGTTACGTCCGGTTGTTCTTTCGCCTTCAATGCTATTTCCCCTTTCTGACAGACCGGAGTCGTATTGACCAGAATATCAGGCAGAGGAGCTTTACGCACCTGTATCGTCATGGTTTCCGCATCTTCAGAACATCCCTCAAACCCTTTTGCCGTTATTTTCAAAGAGGCAGAACCATTCTTTTCTCCCGGAACATACAATGTATCCGCAACAACCGCACCCCAATTAACCACCGTCCATTCAATTGCCGCCGCATTCTTTATCGTCACGCCCGATTTTTTCAGCAAATCCAGCGTATCCCCCTGACACATGGCCGGAGAATCAGCCGGCAAGGTGATTTCCGGCTGTCCGCTCAGTGCAATTTTTATCGTATCGTAAGTCGGTGATTTATCGCAAGGCGTTTTAGGCCAAAGGGCAGCTACCAGATGGAATGTATCGACAACCATATCCACAGTGGTCAATTCATACGAAAAGCGCAGGTCGCCAGGCTTACTCGTTTTCCCCAATGGGGTTGTTGATCCTTTCCTATACCAAGTAATGGAATCAGCATCACTCCACGAATTTCCTGAAACAAAAGCAATCGGCACATCCAGGTCATTGCCCTCGGTCTTACAAACAGATTTGTTTGCCAGATTCAACCACGGTTTCTTTGTAATTTCAATGTTGGTAAACACATACTCGTCATCACATCCGGGATGAGGTGTGGTATGCAGCTCTATCTGTCCGTTTATACCGGATGTATCGCGATAAACAGGCTTCAATCCTTTACCGAGTGAATCCAAAATTCCGGTCTTGACATTATTTTTATTCCATTCCCAATGATAGGGCGAAGTAAGCGTTCCCGTATATTCTATTTCAACACTTCCTCTTTCACAAATTTTATACGTGTTTTGTAACGAATCGGAAGACAAAACATCATTCATCCGGTATAAATAAATCTTGCGGACAAGTGTATCCCAATTCGTACATCTTCCCAGGTTTACCGTAATGAATACCGTATCTTTCTCCCCCTTCTTTCCTCTGAATGTGTATTCATTATTATCCGGGAGTTTTTGTCCGTTGAAACGCAAAGAATCGACATAATACGCCTGCTGAACCAAGACCCATTCTGTTGCTCCCGGCTGAGCTACTCCTCTTGTTATTTCAATCGTATTCTCCTCCTTACACAACGTATCCCTGTTGTTGTTGTTCCTGAATCCGATAAACGGTTCTTCATATACTCTTACCGGTAGGGTACGGGTTGTCTGACCATGCGCTTGTATTGCCGTACTGTCGTAAGCAATATATTGCTTTTTTAGTGTCAGTTTGATTTTGTCTGCATTAAAATCACCTTTTTCTCCTGCAATATAAGCAACCGTGTCCTTTCCGATGATTTCCCATGAACCACCGCCTTCTTTATTCCAGGCCAGCTTTGTAAAACGGTCTTTTTTATCTTTCTCGAAAGTGAATAACGAATCCAGACCATACTTATCTTTTGCACATATTTCTAACGGATTGTATTTCGGGGCAGCCTTCGGATAGACCAAATCCATCATCGGCAAACCTGCGATTTCCATATCTTCACATCCCGGTAAGGCTTTCAAGATAATATCTGCTGTAAACTTATTGTTTTCAGTGGCTGTAGCAGGATCGATGGTCGATTTGATCAGGCTATCTCCGTCAATCATTGCCCATCCGTCAACTTTTTTTACTTTTACTCCACTGACATTTTGATATTTCAGAGCCTTGATCTTACCAATATTGATTTCCTGATTGATGGTTATCAACGTATCGCCTGCCACTAATTTCGTATAAGAAGGAACGGGATTTATCCATAACAAAACGGTATCGGATTTTCCCCCTCCAGCCACGGTGGAAATTCCCGTGACTTTGATTTTTACAGTATCTTTTCTGTCTATCGGAGAGGTGCCCGGTGTATATTTAGCCTCAGTACCCTTTAGTGGAGATAACGTTCCGCCGGAAGCATCTTTAAGAATTTCCCACTCCAACTTCTCTGTATCAACAAACAATCCGGTTGTTTTCCCCGGTCCCCACAACGCATAATCGGTAGTAGTGGAACAAATTGTATCCTCGTGGGCATTTATGAAAATGCGAGGGAAATAAACAATTAGCGTGTCGCTTATCGGAACTCCGCAATTCGTACTTCCGGTCAAAACAAACTGCAGGGAATCTAATTTTTTATCCTTTTCTCCCAAAGTATACTTCGGCGGTGTATTGCCGTCAAAGTGTCCATCGCTATCATTCCAGCCCACAGTCCATTTTAAGGGGTCTTTACTCAAATCTTTTGTATCCACATAGTGGGTATGAATCTCTGCAAAATCATATACACCATTGTCTCCGTCGGTCAGCGTATCCTTTTTCAGAATTTTCAAACGGGGTTTATACACCTTTACCGGTAACGTATCCATGGATACACACAGATTTTCACCCAGAAATTCCAGATATTTCGGCTTAAAATCGTTCTGCATCCAATAAATCAATCCAAGAGAGTCTATGGATTGTTCGTTTAAAATCAGCTTCCCTTTAGGATTACTTTTGGTACAAATCAAACTATCGGATTTTTGGACATTTTTATAAACCCTCCATGTCATAGTTTCCCAATCCCAATGCTCCGTATTGGCAAAGTCCTTAAGTTTATCTTTATCCAATGTATCCGGTACACACACTTCCTCTATCGAATTAAGATTAAACTGCGGCACGGGTTGCGGTTTAAATACAATGGTATCACGATAATAACAACTGACCGATTGCATCATGTTTACATACAATGTATCGTTTTTACCGTCCCGAAACAAAAGTTTCGGACATTTCCCCTCTTTTGCAATTTCTCCTTTCCATCCCCATGTAGCCCTCTCAAATTCCGGGTTATCTGTCTTTAACAACACCCGTGTATCCAGAGTATCCATCGACGCACAGTACAAAATTTCACTGTCTTTGTAATACAAAGAATCCGGAGCATCCACTACTACGACCTTTTCCTGAAAACTGGAAGAACAATCCGGAAAATCTTTATTAATAATCTTATACTTTTCCGTATACTCCCCTTTAGCCGTATATTTGACTAATCCGTAATTCTCATTTCGCTTTCTTAATTTCGAGTAACCTATCGAACCTCCCACGATAGATGCCCCGTTAATGTCTACACTTCCGTTAAAAAATACGGAATCTTCATAATTTTTAGGCAACACTCCATGCAGATAATATTTATATTCTGCATTCAGACAAAGCGTATCCGTTCCTGCAACCTCGACAGAATCCCTCCATATCGACAAACCATCCGGCTTGGCAGGCGTATAAAAACCAACGGAATCCGTATTGCTGACCCCACAACCATTGTATAGATTCACCAGGATGTAATTGGTTTCCGTGCTGTCAAACAAGAATGATTTTTCCGGGACGTCCCCTTTATAGGTCAGCACCGTATCTTTCGACCCTTTGACCAATTTATAACGCACGGAATCAAGTTCCCGGTTGCGGGCGTCAAAAGCGTTGCCCAGGTCGGGCACTTTAAATTCATAGGGTCCGCAATGGAATAATTCACCATCGATTAACGTCATTCCGTCCTTAAAACAATACGTGGAAATCGTATCCCGGATTACCGGTTTGTCACCGACATGGAACTCAAACACTTTTGTCCGTCCCTCCTCGCAATGTTTTCCTTTCCGCTCCCATGTCACCTCATAGTTTCCCGGCTCCTTAAAATGCAACGTGATGGTGGTGGAGTCGCATCCCTTACGCTCAACCTTGGAGAAATTACCGGCATCCGCTCCGGTATTCAAGATATTTCCATCCCTGTAAATATTCGTCTCTGCCAGCTCCACACTCCGTTCTTCTATCACCACCCGGGTATCCATATCTACAATCTTTAACGAATAATCGGGCGGTACATCATAAAATTTTCTCCGGTTGCGGTCAACCAATATCACGGAATCCTTTTCGTTCAGACAGAACACGCTGTCTCCCATATAATCCAAACTGGCTTCCTGGTTTTCATATACTTGAATATAACGGAATTTGTCATCGTAATACTCCTCCGAATTGTCTTTGCGAACCAAAGAGGTCCATAGCGTGTCGGGATGTGCTTCGTCACACTGATTGTGAATTTCCCACCGAACCATATAAAAACCGGCCCGATTGAATGTCAGAGTCGTGTCATTAAAATATTCCGAATTCCCGGATACATTCTCCCATTTGACCCCGGAAGGAGTTACATTATCTGACCATACAGAGTCGTCCGTATAGTAACACTGCACTTTAAAAATACTCCTGTCCTCCGGTTTGGGCGAGGGCTTGGACAAAACAAAGGTCTGATACTTGGAAAACCAATCCCCATAAAATCCGAATTCATTCGGGCCGCCAGGAGCACAGACATTGAAATTTTGCTCATCCACAGGAAGCGCATGCAACGTATCGGGGAACGGGGAGAGCTGATCTCTCCTGAAAATCTCCCGTAAATCGGGTTTGTCAAAAAGATAGACGGATTCCGTCTGATGGCATTTTTTCTCTAAAGAATCCGTTTTTCCCTTATCATCCGTATAATAACAAGTCATATTCACCTTAATTTCAGCCCCTTCCACACCAGTCGCTTCAGTAAAAATCAACCAGATCGAATCCCGTTTTCCAGGTTCTTTGTTCGCCCAACAGGCATGTATCCAATTGTTTTCCAAATCAATATCAGCCGGAGACACTACCGGAAGCGCTCCTCCCGTCTCACCCTCCGAGTGAATCATGGGGGCACTACACTTGATGTCAATGGAATATTGCGTCAAAGGCGGATTGGTATGCGATACGAAACGAAGTAACAACGTGTCGGCACCATAAGACAGACAGCCGTATGACTTATCATTCCCAACGGGTTTCAATTCATACGAAAGGGACAAATCCGTATTCAACGCCCAGGCATAAAGCGTGTCAGCATCTTTCCCGGCCGAACCCGGGAAAAAATACATCTGTACGGGGAAACAACCTTCTTCCTTATATGTATAAGAAACCGGAGTCGAGGTCGCAGCTTCTACCGTTTTCCTGGGACTCTCGTTCCCATCCCCCCAATTTACCTGTACTTCATTATAGCTGCCGCTTATCCCCGCAAATTTCAATGTAATCGGATACTCATTCGAAGATGAAGAGGTTATATAGTTCAGATTCACAAATGTAGTGGAATCCTGAAAAGACCCGTCCATCGGGTTTATTGTCACACTACTTTGCGCATACATCTTTCCCGCTGCCAACAAAAACAATACTCCGATCACCGATACCCGTACAAACTTTTTCATATCTTCACTATAAATTTAACTAAGCACACTTATTCAAATTTAAAATCTTGTAAAAATATAGACTTTTGTCAAAAACTTGTTAATAATTCCTCATTTTTTTTTATTATTGCATCGGATTTAATGTGGATAAGAATGTCTTCGATTTTTAGAAAAGGGATTTTGATTGGTTGCGGCATGATATTCTGTCTCCGGACAATGGTGGCACAGGATTATAATTTTTCCCAGTTTTGGGAAAACCGTACATACTATAATCCGGCCTTTGCAGGGATTAATGAGGGAGAGTTAAACTCGGTACTGACTTACAGAAAACTATGGCCTAAATTTGACGGGAATTTTTCTACCATCTTTTTTTCCAGTGACCTGAAGACCTACAACAATTACGGTGTCGGCCTCTATTTCGTAAACAGCGACGAAGGCGGGGGATTCATCAAATCGACGACCGTCGGACTTTCCTATTCGTGGAGAGGCTATTTTAGCAAAGAAAAAGGATCGTATTTCCAATTGGGTGTGAGGGGAAGCTACAACAACGAAAAGCTGAATTTCAACAAATACATCTTTTCCGGGCAATTGGACCCCATTTACGGGAACATCTACCAACAACCCGACTTGGTTGGCATCAAACAAAAACAAAACTTCTGGGATTTCAGTTTCGGCGCCATGGCTTTTATTCCCTGGGAACGAAATTACACCGAATTTATGCAGAACTATGTCGGTTTCTCTTTGAATCATTTCACACGCCCCAAAAACAACTTCCTGGAAGATAAACCCAGGATACCGATGAAATTCAGCCTGCAATGGAACGGTTTTGTCCGCACCAACAAGTATAGTCTGGACAAGAAAAGCTGGATGTATGTATGTCCGGGGCTTCTTTTCGAAAACATCGGAGACAAACTGCTCTCTTCCTCTTCTTTCAACAATGTGCTGGTTGGGGCAGACCTGGTTACTGATCCGATTTTCGGAGGAGTGTGGTACAGCTCGCAACTGCTGAACAATTCGGACCAGAACTACAAAGCCATGATTTTCAAACTCGGGCTGAAACTGAATTCCGACAATAAAAGGCTACAATACCGCATTGCTTATACGTATGACATGTCTATGGGAAACCTGATAAAAACGACGGAAGGTTCCCACGAAATAAGTATCAATGTCGTGTACCGGTTTAATGCAAAATACAAGTATAACATATTCTCTTTATAACACCTCTTCCGGGGACACTGCCGCCACTTCCGGGCTGATACCACCGGAAGATACGGTTATTATCGTACCGCTAAGAGATTTTGCCCCGCGGATTCTCCTGCACAAACCCGAAAATCTGGCAGGAAGTCTGATTTATACCATTATCTTTCTGATTATCTTTGCCGTTATCCGGCTGAGAGGTAAAAATCTGTTTTCCCTTTTGATGAACGTCGTCGCAAAAAAGAAAAAATATGAAATCGTTCTTAACGAAGGTATTACTCAGAATCTGGTATATTATTTCCTCTCGCTATTTCTCTCTTTTTCAATCTTATCCATCGCTTTCACATATCTGACCCGCCAGGATTTCGACCCTCATCAGATTCTCTACACATTAGGCTACCTCACCGGTTGGCACCTTCTTCTGATATGCATCCTACGGTTATGCAGCTGGACATTTAACATACGGGCCGCCGGAGAAGAAAGTATCATCAACCTCTGGGCCTATCATATCGTGGGCGGACTAATAGTATCTCCCTTTGTATTAGCCACTTTCTTTGTCAAAGAGTTTGCCATACCACTGATGATAAGAATCACCGTAATGTGTTTAATTTTGTTTTATCTTGTTAAATTCGCGCGGTGGGTGGGAATATTATTCGCTTATAAAGTTCCGATATTCTATATGATTTTGTACCTTTGTGCCCTCGAAGTTATACCTTGGCTTGTGTTATACAGACTCTTGGTGTAACGAGAAAGAGTAGTAATATTAAAACTTGCAGCTTTGAAAATAAGAAAGGTACTCGTATCGCAACCCAAACCGACCACCGAAAAATCTCCCTATTTTGATTTAGCTGAAAAATACAATCTGAAATTAGAATTCCGGCCTTTCATCAAGGTCGAGGGAGTTACGGCAAAGGAATTCCGTCAGGAACGCATTAATATTCTGGATCACTCAGCCATTATTTTCACAAGTCGGACTGCAATCGACCACTTTTTTAGAATCTGTGGTGAAATGCGGGTGACGGTTCCGGATACAATGAAATATTTTTGCATTTCGGAAGCCACAGCATTTTATCTCCAAAAATATATCGTTTACCGCAAAAGAAAAATCTTCTATGGCGATAAAAAAGTGGACGATATGACCAAAATCCTGCTGAAACACAAAACGGAAAATTTCCTCGTACCCCTGTCTGATATTCACAAGGAAAATATTCCGGGACTGCTGGACCAGCTACACTTGAAATACACGAAAGCCATTTTATACAAAACGGTCTCCAGCGACCTGAGCGACATCAAAAACCTGAAAGAGTATGACATCCTGGCTTTTTATACCCCGTCGGGCATAAAATCCCTGTTTCAGAATTTTCCCGGATTCGTTCAGGATACCACCATTATCGCAGCTTTCGGCGGAACGACAGCCGAAGCCGTTGAAGAAGCCGGACTCCGGCTCGACATCCAGGCTCCGACAGCCAAATGTCCTTCCATGACGATGGCCATAGAAGAGTTTATCAAAAAATACAACAAAGAGAACAAAATCAAAATATAAGAGAGTGGAAATGTTGAAAAAGTGAAAGAGTGGAAAAGAGCATTACTCTTCATCCCTTTCAACATTTCCACTCTTTCACTTTTTCACCCCTTTAATGAATACCCTGCACAAATCCGAACGGCTCACAAACAAAAATCTGTTTGAAGAATTGCTCACTTCAAGTTTCAGTTTTGTTCAATATCCTTTCCGGATGGTGGCTAAAGAATCCTCACGCAAAGGAGATTATCCTGCCCGGATAGCCATCAGTGTCAGTAAAAAGAAATTCAAACGTGCCGTTCACCGGAACCATCTGAAACGCCTCACACGCGAAGCTTTCCGCTGCAACAAAAGTATACTTTACAATGCGGTATCCCCTGAACAGACAATTGACATCCTGTTTATCTACCTTGATAACCGGATAGCCCCGTTCCCCAAAGTCGAAAAAGCCATGCAAACGGCATTGGCAAAAATAGCGCAGCATTTCAACAATCTCCCGCTCCATGACTGAATCACAGAACTGCAACAAAAGAACATCCTTGGTTTCCTGGCTGAAATGCGGTCTTACAGCCATTCTTATGCTACCCATAAAGTTTTATCAGGACTGCATTTCTCCGCTTAAACCCTCCTGTTGCCGCTACACACCAACCTGCTCCGAATATGCGCTGCAAGCCCTCCGGAAATACGGCCCGTTCAAAGGCTCATGGCTCGCCCTGAAAAGGATACTGTCCTGCCATCCCTGGGGAGGAAACGGCTACGATCCAGTCCCTTAGCCTCTTTTAAAAAGAGAAAAAGAAAAATATAAAATTCTAAATCGGAATCATTATCCGGACTATCATTTTTAACTTTCACCGAAAAAACGTACTTTCGCTAAATTAACTAACAGGGCCGCCCCTGTTTTGTCTGTAACTTTGTAACACGCAATACAATAATGAAAACAAGAAATTTTTTATTCTTAACTGCCGGCATCCTCATTTTAGCTCTGGGAGCCCTTTCCCTGAAAAGCGATGACCGGAACTTCGAAATCAGCAAACAATTGAACATTTATGCCTCCCTCTTCCGGGAAGCCAACCTGTTTTATGTAGACGAAGTCGATCCCGGAGACCTGGTGACAACAAGCGTCAATGCCATGCTCAAATCGCTTGACCCTTACACCGTTTTTTATCCTGAAGCCAATATGGAAGATGTCAAACTCATGACGACGGGAGAATATGCCGGAATCGGGGCCGTCATCAGCAAAAAAGGCGACCACGTGATTATCCGTGAACCCTACAAAGGCTTTCCTGCCGACAAAGCAGGCCTGCTACCGGGCGATATCATACTTTCCATTGACGGCAACTCTATAAAAGGCAAAAGTACGGACGACGTCAGTGAAATGCTGAAAGGCCAGCCGGGCAAAGAAATTACCGTTCGCGTACAGCGGGAAGGAGAAGAAAAAAGCATCGACAAAAAAGCCATTCGCGAAAAAATACAGCTACCGAGCGTACCCTACTACGGCATGGCACAAAACCATACCGGTTACATCTATTTAAACAGTTTCACGGACAAATCGGCTGCCGAAGTCCGCAAAGCTGCCCTGGAATTGAAAAACCAGGGCGCCACCTCCCTTATACTCGATTTGCGGGGCAACACCGGCGGTCTGCTCGAACAAGCGGTCGAAATCTGCAACTTCTTCCTCCCCAAAGATAAAAAAGTGGTAGATACCCGAGGAAAAGTAAAACAATGGGACAAGGAATACAAAACCTCCAGAAACCCGATTCTGCCGGAGATACCTTTGGTCGTGCTGATTGACCGGGGTTCCGCTTCCGCATCAGAAATCGTAGCGGGAACGCTCCAGGATTACGATAGAGCCGTTTTAATCGGCGAACGCTCGTTTGGCAAAGGATTGGTGCAAACCATCCGTGATTTGCCCTATAACACCAAAATGAAGGTCACTACGGCAAAATATTATATCCCCAGCGGACGTTGTATCCAGGCACTGGACTATTCCCACCGGAATCCGGACGGCAGTGTGGGAAAAGTACCGGACTCCCTGATTACGGAGTACACAACGGAAGCCGGACGGAAAGTGTATGATGGAGGAGGAATTACTCCCGACATCAAAATCGAAACGGAAGAGCTCTCCCGCATCACCCAGGAACTGATTCTGCGTGACTTATGCTTTGATTTCGTCAATTCATACGCCTTAAAGAATCCGCAAACCGCTGAAATCAAGGATTTTAAAATTACAGACGACATCTACAACCAATTCAAGAACTGGCTGAAAGAGAAAAAATTCACTTATGAAACAGAATCCCAGCGCCTCCTGACAAATCTGGAGAAGACAGCCAAAGATGAAAAATATTACGAACAAGTCAAACCCCGGCTTGAACAACTGAAAAAAGACTTTGCCCACTCCATCGATCGGGATATGGACCTGTTCAGAGAGCAAATTGCCTCCTTTTTAGCAGAACAATTCATGCAGCGTTACTACTATGCCGAAGGAGTCATGGCATACAAAGTCCTGCACGACAAAGAAGTGGAAAAAGCAGTCGGAATCCTGGCCAACAAAGACGAATTTGCCCGACTGCTGAAATAATCGCCCGACAACGGCAAAATTTTAACCGGAAGCGGAGGATTCTCCCCAACTTCCGGTTTTTTATTTATAATTTTCTGCAAACTATTGCATTTCTTTCGCCGATTTATCAATTTCGTAAGCAATGAAATCCATATTATAATGAAAAAAACAGAATTATTTTCCCTTTTGACACTTGCCGGCTTTTCCCTTCTTGCAGGAGAGAGCCGGGGAGAAAACCAGGATGCTCCGGTCTTCTCCGAAAAAATCATGCAATACGATGCCGTCCATCTTCTGGACAGCACACACGTACAAGTCAGTGAAACCGGAGCGGGAACATTCCACATCCACCGGATTATCAAAGTACAGAAACCGTCAGCAGCCCTCAGCTACCGAACCATCACCTACGATTATGACCCACTCACTGCTTTTGCCGAATTCAAATCGGTAAAAATCCGGCAAGCCAACGGAAAAACCCGCATCATCAGCCCCAAAACAGCGTGCGATTATGCCGCACCTGCCAGAGCTATATATTGGGGTGCCCGGCAGATTATGATTGAACCGGGACGCCTGCAACCCGGCGATACCATTGATTATGAAATCACAAAAAAAGGATTTACTTACGCCCTACTGGCAACCCAGGAAGAAGACGAACGCTTCGTTCCCCCCATGAAAGGCCAGTTTTATGACATCATTCCTTTCTGGGACTCCCGCCCGGTAGTCAAAAAAGTCTACCAGCTCGCTTTGCCCAAAACCAAAGAACTGCAATATCAATTCTACCAGGGGGAATGTCTCACATCCACCCGCACCACAGAAAATCACCGGCTCTACACTTTTACGGTCAACCACATGCTGCCTTTTGAAAAAGAGCCGAATATGGTTGATTTATATGACGTAGCCCCCAAACTCATGATGTCCACCACCCCTGATTGGAAAGCCAAGTCCCGCTGGTTTCATAAAGTAAACGAAGACTACGGCAGCTTTTCTCCCACACCGGAAGCACAGGCAAAAGTGAATGAACTTCTGAAAAATGTCGATGATGAAATGGAAAAAATAGCGGTATTGACCCACTGGGTTGCCGACAATATGCGCTATTCAGGAATTTCGATGGGCAAAGGAGAAGGTTATACGCTGCATAACACCCACATGAACTTTACCGACCGCTGCGGAGTATGCAAAGACAAAGCAGCCCTGTTGATTTCCATGCTCCGGATGGCTGGTTTTGAAGCTTTCCCGGCAATGACAATGGCCGGCTCCAGAGTGGAAGCCATCCCTGCCGACCATTTTAACCACAGTGTAGCCGTAGTGAAACTATCTGACGGGACTTATATGCCGCTCGACCCCACCTGGGTGCCCTTCATCCGCGAACTTTGGTCAAGTGCGGAACAACAACAAAATTACCTGCCCGGTTTACCGGAAGGATCCGATTTATTGATTACCCCCCTCTCTCCACCCGAAAATCACTATGTAAAACTCCGTATCTCATCCTCTTTGGATGAAAAAGGAACACTCAAAGGTGAACTAACCCTCGAAGCCGAAGGACAATCAGACGGAAATATCCGGCGAATCTTTACGGACGGTTACGAACGGGACTGGACCAATGCTATGGAAAAAGAACTGCTGAACGTATCTCCCCAAGCCAGGATGCTTGACGTGGACTACGGAAAAAATCCAAGAAATTACCTGCTTGCTCCCCTGCACATTAAAATGAAATTCGTCATTCCGGATTACGCCCTGAGCGGTGAAAACGTATTAGTATTCAAACCGATGGCGCTCAACAATTTATTCAATCGGGTTCGCTCTTATCTCCGCATCAACACTTCCCTGGCCAAACGGCAATACGGTTTCAAAGACGCCTGCTCCCGACTGATCGTACTCGACGAAACAGTCCAACTGCCTCAAGGCTACAAAATGAAACAAGCCGGACGCGAAGAGCGTATTGAAGGCAAGGCCGCCGATTTTTACGGCCAATTGAGCCAAAAGGGAAATTCCCTGCATCTCAGCCACAAGCTCGTCCTGAAAAAACGAGTGTATGACGCAGACGACTGGAACTCTTTCCGGGAAGCTGTCAACACTCACAAATCCTACGGCGAACAAGCCCTTATACTGGAACACGATTAATTCTTAAAAACAAATCAAAATGAATAAACTATTTCTATATACTGGATTCATTTTCATCGGTTTAATCCTATTTACCGAAACTGTTTCTGCCACAACAGAAGCCCATTTCAGAAAAATCAGAAAAGAATTTACCCTTTCTCCCGACAATAAGCTAACGGTAAATTATTACAAAGAATTGGAAATCAACTCTCTTATGGCATTAAATAATCTGTACGGAGAAACATTCATCGTGTATAATCCTGATTTTCAAAAATTAAAAATCAATTCTGCATTCACCCGCCTGGCTAATGGCGACACGCTACACATTCCGCAGAACGCTCTGAATGAAGTCCTTCCTTCGTTTGCCGCAAATGCTCCGGCATACAACCACCTGAAAGAAATGGTCGTTACTCACACCGGATTAGAGCCAGGGGCATGTATCCATTTGAATTACACACTCTTGTCAGAGGGAATCAGACATTTGGATATAGATGAAATTCTCCAGGAAGAAACCCCTGTCCAGGAGTATCGGATAATTATAAATGTCCCTCACAATCAAGAATTTCAATACAAACTACTCAACTTAAAAGGAAAGCCGGAAATCACAGAAACCACACACGGGAAACGCTATGCCTGGACATTCAGGAACTTACAGCCACGCACACACGAATCCTTCCGGATAAAAAATAAAACGGATATTCCTCATTTTATAGCAAGTACCTATACTTCAAGGAAATCTTCACTGGAAGCACTCCGGGCTAACCTCCATTTTGGCAAGCATGAAGAAATCACCCGTTTTACCAAAGAATTAACCCAAAACTGTGAAAACAATTTAGACAGGACATTTGCCATCAAAGATTATATCGCCCGGCAGATTTCCACATTGGATATTCCCTCAGAATACCTCAACCGGAAAATACGCACACCCGAAGAAGTTTTTAACCAGGCTTACGGCACACAGACTGAAAAAATCAATCTTTTTATCACCATGCTTCAATCCGTCGGAATCCCCGCATCAGTAGCCGTTGTCTATCCCGGATCAGAGGGAGAAGAAACCATCGGAGGCCTGCAACCCATTCAACAACTTTTAGTATATACCTTATCCGAAGGCATCCCCTTGTTTTTCACTGCCGACGGCTATGACATCCTCTCTCCGGAACTCCGGGGCAAACGGGATCAGATTTACCTCCTGTCGGCTTCCGAAATCAAACCTTTAACTGTTCTTCCTTCCTCAGGCAATATCAACTGCCGGCTGAATTTAAACATCAGCCCTACGGAAGGCAAACTGAGCGGAAATATCTCTTTGGCAGGCGGATTAATACCCATCAGACCCAACAAACTTTACCAGGAAAAAATAAAGGAAGCCATCGCTATTCCCGGCGATTCCATAAATATCCGCTACAACAAAGTCACCCCTTTTGAAAACAATTTAAGCGTCGAAAGTCAATTTACACCGGTCATAAATCAGGATTATCTGCTTTATTCCCTGCCGGAAGTCGCAACAGGCGTTCATTCCTGGAAAATCCATCCCTTAACCGCTAATCGGAAAGAAAAACTGGAAATACCTTATCCCATCCGGGAAAGTTATGACTACACTATTCGATTGGCCCCCGGCCTTACATTAAAAAACAAATGCCGGGAAATCCGTAAAAAACACCGCTACGGAGCTGTTTCCGTCAAAATCACCCAACAAGACGATAGAATACATGTTCACCGGGAAATCGCCCTTCCTGCGGTCGTAATTACGCCCAAAGAATATAAACACTTCCGGGAAATCCTGGACACATGGCAGGATAAAAGCACAAATACATTGATTATCAAGCATATAAAATAAAATCAACTAAAAAGTGCTATTTTTCAGCTATG
>ERZ778512.982-NODE-982-length-20608-cov-4.232910_pt1 | contig 20608 bp, 18 predicted proteins | sample MGYA00510346_ERZ778512 | MGnify/ENA primary metagenome ERZ778512 (study PRJEB29527, sample SAMN07138962) | mouse gut metagenome | material: feces | host: mouse | place: China:Nanjing | collected 2016-01-25 ...
GGAAAATGAACTGTTGCCGGTGCCGAAGTCATCAATCGCCAGTTTGACGTTTTTACGATGTAGCTCGCGGGCAATCCGATAATCAACATCCAGTAAGGCATCGCGTTCGGTGATTTCGAGGATCAGTTGCTGAATCGGGTGAGCGCTAAACCAGTACTGATTGAGATCTTTTATCAGCACACCACGGCGAAAATGGCTGGGTGCGACGTTAATGCCAACATGAAACTGACTACTCATCGGGAAAACATGGCGCTGACGAATGGTTTCTGCCATCACATAGCGGGTCAGTGGCACAATTAAATGATGTTCTTCCGCGATAGGAATAAACACATCCGGTGAAATCCAGCCCTGACGCGGATTGTTCCAGCGCAGCAAAATCTCTACACCAATACATTGCTGGCTGCGCGCATTAAGCAAAGGCTGACAGAACAATTCGAACTCATGTTGCGCCAGGCCCAGATTGATTTCGCGGGAAAAGCTCATCCGGTAAGCGGTCGCCAGCCAGGCGATGTAGCCCACCAGTAAACTTAGCAGCACCGCCAGCGGTAATTGTGTTGGAAGATAGTGCCATGCCAGCGCCGTAGCCCCCGGACCATTAACGTTAATGGTAAAAGGAAAGCGTTGCGAAGAAACCTGATAGTTTTCATTGTCTTCAGGTTGCGGAAGGGAATCTACCAGCCCATTACCATAGAGCAAATGCCGTTTGTCCACCGTCAGGCTGGCGCTACTGATTTGCGGCAGTTGTGGCTCAAGGAGCATTGCCGTCAGTAAGTCGATGTTAATCATCTCCATGACCCCAGCATTGCTACTGCCCGCTGCAGGCGTCCATTGAATCAAAACCGGACTGCCTTTAATCAGGGCACGGTCGATCGTCAGGCGTAAAAGTGGTTGCGGTGCAGGAAGTTCAGCCAGAATGTCCACGACGGGCACATTGCGATAACCAAAAATGCTGGAGCAATAGAGTGTGCCGTCTTGCACCAGGCCAATGGATCGCACAGTTTGGAGTTTTGCCGCCTGTTTACGTAATGGCAAATGGGCGACAGAGCAGGGCAGACCAATCAGCGGAAGCAAGACTTCGCTACCTGCCTGTAGGGGAAGCAGTACTTTATCTAATTCCTCTACAGCGTGATTGGCGAATTGTACTACCCGTTGTTGATTTAAGTTACGCTGTGAAATAAATCGCACGCTCAGGGTCGAAGCGAGCGTAACGAGTGCGCAAATCGTACAAACAATCATTCGATTACGGCGATAGGTTTTAATGATCCGTTGTGCTTTTTGCATGCGGGCCACCCTGTAAGCGTATGGCGACAAACGCCTGACGCAACAGTGGAAGTGTAGTGGGGAATATTATAGCAGACGAGAAAGCGGGTATAAATTCGCCCATCCGTTGCAGATGGGCGAGTAAGAAGTATTAGTCACACTGGACTTTGATTGCCAGACCACCGCGTGAGGTTTCGCGGTATTTGGCGTTCATGTCCTTACCGGTTTCGTACATCGTTTCGATGACCTTATCCAGCGAGACGCGCGGTGCACTGGTGCGGCGCAGAGCCATCCGTGCGGCGTTAATCGCCTTCACAGAGGCAATGGCATTACGCTCAATGCACGGCACCTGAACCTGCCCTGCAACCGGGTCGCAGGTTAAACCAAGGTTGTGTTCCATGCCAATTTCCGCCGCCACGCAAACCTGTTCCGGGCTACCGCCCAGCAGTTCTGCAAGACCCGCAGCAGCCATTGAACAGGCAACACCCACTTCGCCCTGGCAACCAACTTCCGCACCGGAAATAGAGGCGTTCATTTTATACAATGCACCAATCGCGCCCGCTGCCATAAAGTAACGGGTATAGATGTCCGGGCTGACCGATTCAATAAAGTGGTCATAGTAAGCCAGCACTGCCGGAACGATACCGCAGGCACCGTTGGTTGGCGCAGTTACCACACGACCACCGGCGGCGTTTTCTTCGTTAACTGCCAGCGCAAACATGTTTACCCAGTCAATGACATTCATCGGATCGTTAGACAGTTTATCGCTGGAAACTAACATCCGGCGCAGGGCAGACGCACGACGTGGCACACGCAGCGGGCCTGGCAGTACACCTTCGGTGTTCATCCCGCGATCGATACATGCCTGCATGGTTTGCCAGACATGCGCGAAATACTCGTCGATCTCTTTCTTGCTGTGCAGCGCCAGTTCGTTCTGCATAGCGAGACCAGACAGCGAATAGCCGGTTTCATTACAGTACGCGAGCAGTTCGGTGGCAGATTTGAACGGATACGGCACGCTCACTTCGTTGGCAGCATCCTGACCAAAGTGTTCTTCATCGACGATAAAACCGCCGCCGATGGAATAATAAGTTTTGCTGTAGACGACTTCATCGCCGTTATAGGCGTGGATTTGCATACCGTTTTCATGCAGCGGCAGGTTGCCGTTATGAAAACGCATCCCGTTGTCGCGCGGGAAATCCACTTCATGCCGTCCCTGTGCCAGCAGCAGACGTTCGCGCTCTTCTACGTCGCGAATAAAACCGGGAATACTGTCGATATCCACGGTGGCAGGTTCGTTACCTGCAAGACCCATAATAATGGCGATATCGGTGTGGTGGCCTTTACCCGTCAGCGACAGTGAACCATAAACGTCCACGGCAACGCGAGTAACGCTATCCAGTAAGCCTTTTTCGACCAGATCATCGACGAACTGTTTACCCGCCTTCATAGGCCCTACGGTATGGGAAGATGAGGGACCAATCCCCACCTTAAACATGTCGAATAGACTAATCACGATAATACTCCTGACAAGGTGACTGGACTTCCAGTAACGAACTAATAACAGCGCATAGTGTAAGAGGGAACGCGGCGACTGGCTTAACTATTCACATGAATTAAACTAATCAAAAACCGCGATTTAACTAATATTGCGATGATTGTCTCAAGTAGTGTTTTGTAGATGTAAAGATAAGTATAGTCAGGGTTTCACACCAATTTGCAGCGCCAGCTCACGAATTATGCCTGCGGTCATTCCCCATACAAAATACTGTTCGTACCAGGACAGCCATACCCGATGTGAATCGCCACGGCGGTAGATATCTAAAGGGTGATAACGACCCAGATGTAATGCCTGGGCGAGCGGCATTTCAAACACCGCCGAGACTTCATCTTCACTGGCGCGATACGGCAGATCGGGCGGGATAATGCCGACCACTGGGGTTACCTGATAGCCAGTTACGCTATCGACGGGCGGCAGCACGCCGATAACTTCAACGGCGGAAGGCGGTATAGCGACCTCTTCTTCAGCTTCGCGCAGCGCGGCGGCGATAACTGATGCGTCCGTGTCATCGACTGCACCTCCAGGGAATGCCACTTGTCCAGCGTGTTTACGCAGATGAATTGAACGCTGAGTCAGCAACAACCCCGGTTGCGGTCGACGGACGATGGGGATTAACACGGCAGCCTGACGATGATTTAGGGTTTCCCGGTTAATTTGCGGGCGCAAAAGTTGAAAGCGAGATAAAAAATCATCAAGCGTCAGGCTACGGTATTCCACGTCTTACTTCTCCAGTTGGCGTAATATCTTATTAACTTTATCAAAAGTTTCCTGATATTCCGCTTCTTCCTGGCTATCGGCGACAATTCCACCGCCCGCAGAGCAGTATATTTGTCCGTTAATGGCAGTCAGCGTGCGGATAGTAATGCTGGTATCCATGTTGCCGCAAAAGCTCAAATAGCCAATGCTGCCGCACCAGGCATTACGTCGCTGCGGTTCCAGTTCGTCGATAATTTCCATAGCCCGTACTTTCGGAGCCCCGGTTATTGAGCCACCAGGAAAAGCTGCGCGCAGCAGATCGCTGGCGTGTAACTGTTCTGGTAGTCGCGCCGTTATAGTGCTGACCAGATGATGCACGGCAGGGAAGGGTTCCACCACGAAGAGCTCTGGTACTTTTACCGAACCGGCTACGGCAACACGACCGATATCATTACGCATTAAATCGACAATCATCAGATTTTCGGCACGATCTTTCGCTGAGTTCGCCAGTTTTTCTGCTTGTTTGCTATCTTCCTGAGGATCGGGCAGGCGTGGTAGCGTGCCTTTAATCGGGCGGGTCTGGATTTCACTATTATCACAAAGAATAAACCGCTCTGGCGAAAGGCTTAAAATTGCACCCTGTTCAAGACGTAAAAAAGCGCTAAATGGCGCGCGGTTGGCCTGATTAAGCTGAAGGAATGCCTGCCATTCATCGCCAGAATAGGTCGCATGAAAACGCTGGGCGAGATTCACCTGATAGCAATCACCGCTGTGCAGATATTCCTGTACCTGGCGAAATTTTTCGCCGTACTGCTCGCGGGTCATATTGGATTGCCAGTCGGAAGTGAGCGTGAAATCTTCCTGCGGCGAGAATTGCTGGCTTTCCAGCCAGGCCCGACGGGCATTGACATCATTATGACTCAGCAAAGAAACTGTATGACGCTGGTGGTCGACAATGAGCGCCCAATCGTAGATACCCACTGCCATATCCGGCAGAACGATATCTTGTTCCGCAATTTCTGGCAGTGACTCAAAACGGCGGCCCAGATCGTAGCCAAACAACCCCAGTGCGCCGCCCTGAAATGGCAAATCTTCGTTATGCGTTGGGCGAATGTCTGCGCGATCCAGCACCTGCTGGAGCACCTGTAGCGGGTCATCAGTGGTCGTTGTGCGTTTTTCGCTTTCACTAACAACGGTTTCTTTACCGAAAGTGGTTAAAGTGCAAATCGGATCGGCGACCACAATATCAAAGCGGCTATACGGATGATCGGCATAGCCGGAGTGTAAAAGCATCGCCCACGGCAGGTGGCTTAAGCGGGAGAAATAAAATTCAGCGGCGTCCTGACGCCAGGGTAAAGTAATCACAGCGGGAGATAACGTCTTCATCAGTCCTGACTCTACTGGCTATGTGCCGGGTAGCATGAAATAATTAGCGCCAACAATTTAGCAGGAGTTAACAATGTTTGCAGGTTTACCTTCACTCACCCATGAACAGCAGCAAAAAGCTGTCGAGCGGATCCAGGAACTGATGGCACAAGGGATGAGCAGCGGCCAGGCAATCGCGCTGGTGGCAGAAGAGCTGCGTGCCAACCACTCCGGCGAGCGAATCGTGGCGCGTTTTGAGGATGAAGACGAGTAACACACTAATCCGTATCGATTTCGTTATAGAAGCCGATGATCATTTGATTGTGAGAAAAAGGACGCTTTTTATATGTGATTAAAAGCGTCCTGACCCATTTATGCTGATATAAATTTAACTCAGACCAGTGCTTTTAGTTCTTCCTGCATATATGTTGAAAAGTATTCAGGATTTTTAATCACAGAGCGTTCACCTGTCTCCATTTTTTTTGCCCATCCAACCATTTTTTCCGTGAACCCAGGGTTCCAGCCTTCCTGGTCAGCTCGCGCCGTAATATCAGCGGCACTCGCGGGTACTCCCAGTTCTTTTAAATATTTAAAGATTCCCTTCGCCGTGCTTTCATTCATCGAACTTGGTGTTGGCGCTGATACATCCATGGCACCAATGAAATCCAGGGCTTTATCTATTACAGCAGGCATATTCTTATCCTTAAAATTAACCATGTTATCGATAAGACTATATATGACCTTAATTTGCATCTAATATCAAAGGGATTATAACGATATGGCACGAGTTAACCTGTTGACATTCAGGTGTTTTAAAGGTAGCAGCTCATGGTGTGTTATCCAGTAAGATGGAGAAATTTAACGGTCAGTCCTCACGCTATAACCAGATTATTCAGCTAAGAAAGAAAACCAGAGTTGCTAGTCAGAGGGCGAACACAACGGCATGGTTATGGTTATTTATATAGTTAGTTTTATAGATAAAATTGAAATTATAAAAATAAATAATGAATTAGCAGGAGCATCAACAGGTAATATCTTAATCTCTGGTCGATTTATGTAAAACCGACCAGTATTATCGATAAATTATCGTCTGACTTATTTTGCTTCGATAAAGCTTACACCGCAGCCACAATCTTAATTTCAACTTTATACTTCGGGTTCATCAAACCCGCTTGTACCGTGCAGCGCACCGGCGCATGACCCGCGACAACCCAGGCATCCCACGCTTTATTCATCGCCGCGAAGTCGTTTTTATCGGCCAGGAAAATGGTGGCATCCAGAATGCTCGATTTATTGCTGCCCTGTTTTTCCAGCACGGCGTCAATCTGCGCCAGCGTGTTGGCGGTTTGCTCAAAGGCATCGGCGTCGAGGTTTTCCGGTACACCAGTGTAGTAGAGCGTGTTGTTGTGGATTACTACATCAGACCAGCGGGCTTCAGCATCGATACGAACGATAGTCATCATTTTGTCCTCATTATCCTTCCATTTTCGTGCTGCAAAGACTGCCACAATGTGAGGTCGCCGTCACCACTTCAACTGGCGAAAGCGACCTCATCCTGACATAATCCCTGTTCAAATCAACAGGGGGTAGTGTGACGGACGATTTTGCACCAGACGGTCAGCTGGCGAAAGCGATACCAGGCTTTAAGCCGCGAGAACCACAGCGACAGATGGCGGTAGCCGTCACCCAGGCGATAGAAAAAGGCCAGCCGCTGGTGGTGGAAGCAGGAACCGGTACGGGCAAAACCTACGCTTACCTGGCTCCTGCGCTGCGGGCGAAAAAGAAAGTCATTATCTCGACCGGCTCAAAAGCGTTGCAGGATCAGCTCTACAGCCGCGATTTGCCAACAGTCTCAAAGGCGTTGAAATACACGGGCAACGTGGCGCTGCTGAAAGGGCGCTCAAACTACCTCTGCCTTGAACGTCTCGAACAGCAGGCGCTGGCGGGGGGCGATCTGCCGGTACAAATCTTAAGCGATGTGATCCTGCTGCGCTCCTGGTCTAATCAAACAGTCGATGGTGATATCAGCACCTGCGTCAGCGTGGCGGAAGATTCACAGGCGTGGCCGCTGGTCACCAGCACCAACGACAACTGTCTTGGCAGCGACTGCCCGATGTATAAAGATTGCTTTGTGGTCAAAGCACGTAAAAAAGCGATGGACGCCGATGTGGTGGTGGTAAACCATCATCTCTTTCTGGCGGATATGGTGGTTAAAGAGAGTGGATTTGGCGAGTTGATCCCGGAAGCGGACGTCATGATCTTCGACGAAGCCCACCAGCTACCGGACATTGCCAGCCAGTATTTTGGTCAGTCACTCTCCAGTCGACAACTGCTCGACCTGGCAAAAGACATCACCATCGCCTACCGCACCGAATTAAAAGACACCCAGCAGTTACAAAAGTGCGCTGATCGTCTTGCCCAGAGTGCGCAGGATTTTCGTCTGCAACTCGGTGAGCCAGGTTATCGCGGTAACCTGCGTGAGCTGTTAGCTAATCCGCAAATTCAGCGGGCATTTTTACTGCTCGATGACACCCTGGAACTTTGTTATGACGTGGCGAAACTGTCACTGGGGCGTTCCGCCTTGCTGGATGCGGCATTTGAGCGCGCCACGTTGTATCGCACACGGCTGAAGCGGCTAAAAGAGATCAATCAGCCGGGCTACAGCTACTGGTACGAATGCACTTCGCGCCATTTTACTCTGGCTCTCACGCCGCTCAGCGTGGCGGATAAATTCAAAGAGTTAATGGCGCAAAAGCCCGGTAGCTGGATCTTCACCTCAGCAACGCTGTCGGTGAACGACGATCTGCATCATTTCACCTCGCGGCTTGGGATAGAACAGGCGGAGTCGTTGCTATTGCCAAGCCCGTTTGATTACAGCCGCCAGGCGTTACTCTGTGTGCCGCGCAATCTGCCGCAAACCAACCAGCCAGGTTCTGCTCGCCAGTTAGCGGCAATGCTGCGACCGATCATCGAAGCTAACAACGGTCGTTGTTTTATGCTTTGTACCTCGCACGCCATGATGCGCGATCTGGCCGAGCAGTTCCGCGCTACCATGACGCTTCCCGTTTTGTTGCAGGGGGAAACCAGCAAAGGGCAACTGTTGCAGCAATTTGTCAGCGCCGGTAACGCGCTTCTTGTGGCAACCAGTAGTTTCTGGGAAGGGGTGGACGTGCGTGGCGATACATTGTCATTGGTGATTATCGACAAGTTGCCGTTTACCTCACCGGATGACCCGCTGTTAAAAGCGCGCATGGAAGATTGCCGTTTGCGCGGTGGCGACCCGTTCGATGAAGTGCAACTACCAGATGCCGTCATTACTCTCAAACAAGGGGTAGGGCGACTGATTCGCGACGCCGACGATCGTGGCGTGCTGGTGATTTGTGACAATCGGCTGGTGATGCGCCCTTACGGCGCGACGTTTCTCGCCAGTCTGCCGCCCGCGCCACGCACCCGTGACATTGCCCGTGCGGTTCGTTTCCTTGCGATACCATCCTCCAGGTAATTTGTTACGGAGTATGGTATGATGCGCGCCTTTTTATTGATCTAAGCACGAAGACCCATGCGAATTCTGGCTATCGATACCGCGACAGAGGCCTGCTCTGTCGCCCTGTGGAACGACGGTACTGTCAACGCTCATTTTGAGCTTTGCCCTCGTGAACATACTCAACGAATCTTACCGATGGTGCAGGATATCCTGACCACCAGCGGAACTTCCCTGACTGATATTAACGCTCTGGCTTACGGGCGCGGCCCCGGTAGCTTTACTGGCGTGCGCATTGGTATTGGCATCGCGCAAGGGCTGGCGCTTGGCGCGGAATTACCGATGATTGGCGTCTCCACGCTAATGACGATGGCGCAAGGGGCGTGGCGCAAAAACGGCGCAACCCGTGTGCTGGCAGCCATTGACGCGCGAATGGGCGAAGTTTACTGGGCCGAATATCAGCGTGATGAAAACGGTATCTGGCACGGTGAAGAAACCGAAGCCGTACTCAAACCCGAAATCGTCCATGAACGAATGCAACAGCTTTCCGGCGAATGGGTGACGGTAGGGACGGGCTGGCAAGCCTGGCCGGATCTCGGTAAAGAGAGCGGGCTGGTTTTGCGCGATGGCGAAGTGTTACTGCCCGCTGCAGAAGATATGCTGCCGATTGCTTGTCAGATATTTGCCGAGGGTAAAACGGTGGCGGTGGAACATGCCGAGCCGGTTTATTTGCGTAACAACGTCGCATGGAAGAAACTTCCGGGCAAAGAATGAATCTTAAGAGTATGCCCTGAGAAAAAAAGGAGTCGCATCATGGCGGTTCAAAAGAATGTTATCAAAGGCATACTGGCAGGTACGTTTGCGCTAATGCTGAGCGGTTGTGTCACTGTGCCGGACGCCATTAAAGGCAGCAGTCCCACGCCGCAACAAGATTTAGTTCGGGTGATGAGTGCGCCGCAGCTGTACGTTGGTCAGGAGGCACGCTTTGGTGGCAAAGTGGTTGCGGTACAAAACCAGCAAGGGAAAACCCGCCTGGAAATTGCTACTGTACCGCTGGACAGCGGAGCCAGACCGACGCTGGGAGAACCTTCTCGCGGTCGCATTTATGCCGATGTGAACGGTTTTCTGGACCCGGTGGATTTCCGTGGACAACTGGTTACGGTAGTCGGGCCAATCACTGGTGCGGTTGACGGCAAAATCGGCAATACGCCCTATAAATTTATGGTGATGCAAGTAACGGGTTACAAACGTTGGCATTTAACCCAGCAGGTGATTATGCCGCCTCAGCCGATTGATCCATGGTTTTATGGCGGTCGTGGCTGGCCCTATGGCTACGGCGGATGGGGCTGGTATAATCCCGGCCCCGCGAGAGTACAAACAGTTGTAACTGAATAATTGCTTGTTTTTAAAGAAAAAGAAACAGCGGCTGGTCCGCTGTTTCTGCATTCTTACGGTAAAGATAAAAATAAATAGTGACGCGCTTCGCAACCTTTTCGTTGGGTAATTATCAAGCTGGTATGATGAGTTAATATTATGTTAACGGCATGTATATCATTTGGGGTTGCGATGACGACGAACACGCATTTTAGAGGTGAAGAATTGAAGAAGGTTTGGCTTAACCGTTATCCCGCGGACGTTCCGACGGAGATCAACCCTGACCGTTATCAATCTCTGGTAGATATGTTTGAGCAGTCGGTCGCGCGCTACGCCGATCAACCTGCGTTTGTGAATATGGGGGAGGTAATGACCTTCCGCAAGCTGGAAGAACGCAGTCGCGCGTTTGCCGCTTATTTGCAACAAGGGTTGGGGCTGAAGAAAGGCGATCGCGTTGCGTTGATGATGCCTAATTTATTGCAATATCCGGTGGCGCTGTTTGGCATTTTGCGTGCCGGGATGATCGTCGTAAACGTTAACCCGTTGTATACCCCGCGTGAGCTTGAGCATCAGCTTAACGATAGCGGCGCATCGGCGATTGTTATCGTGTCTAACTTTGCTCACACACTGGAAAAAGTGGTTGATAAAACCGCCGTTCAGCACGTAATTCTGACCCGTATGGGCGATCAGCTATCTACGGCAAAAGGCACGGTAGTCAATTTCGTTGTTAAATACATCAAGCGTTTGGTGCCGAAATACCATCTGCCAGATGCCATTTCATTTCGTAGCGCACTGCATAACGGCTACCGGATGCAGTACGTCAAACCCGAACTGGTGCCGGAAGATTTAGCCTTCCTGCAATACACCGGCGGCACCACAGGTGTAGCGAAAGGCGCGATGCTGACTCACCGCAATATGCTGGCGAACCTGGAACAGGTCAACGCCACCTATGGGCCGTTGCTGCATCCAGGTAAAGAACTGGTAGTAACGGCACTGCCGCTGTATCACATTTTTGCCCTGACCATTAACTGCCTGCTGTTTATCGAACTGGGTGGGCAGAACCTGCTTATCACTAACCCGCGCGATATTCCAGGGTTGGTAAAAGAGTTAGCGAAATATCCGTTTACCGCTATCACGGGCGTTAACACCTTGTTCAATGCGTTGCTGAACAATAAAGAGTTCCAGCAGCTGGATTTCTCCAGTCTGCATCTTTCCGCAGGCGGAGGGATGCCAGTGCAGCAAGTGGTGGCAGAGCGTTGGGTGAAACTGACAGGACAGTATCTGCTGGAAGGCTATGGCCTTACCGAGTGTGCGCCGCTGGTCAGCGTTAACCCATATGATATTGATTATCATAGTGGTAGCATCGGTTTGCCGGTGCCGTCGACGGAAGCCAAACTGGTGGATGATGATGATAATGAAGTACCACCGGGTCAACCAGGTGAGCTTTGTGTCAAAGGACCGCAGGTGATGCTGGGTTACTGGCAGCGTCCGGATGCTACAGATGAGATCATCAAAAATGGCTGGTTACACACCGGCGACATCGCGGTGATGGATGAAGAAGGGTTCCTGCGCATTGTCGATCGTAAAAAAGACATGATTCTGGTTTCCGGTTTTAACGTCTATCCCAACGAGATTGAAGATGTCGTCATGCAGCATCCTGGCGTACAGGAAGTCGCGGCTGTTGGCGTACCTTCTGGCTCCAGTGGTGAAGCGGTGAAAATCTTCGTAGTGAAAAAAGATCCATCGCTTACCGAAGAGTCACTGGTGACCTTTTGCCGCCGTCAGCTCACGGGCTACAAAGTACCGAAGCTGGTGGAGTTTCGTGATGAGTTACCGAAATCTAACGTCGGAAAAATTTTGCGACGAGAATTACGTGACGAAGCGCGCGGCAAAGTGGACAATAAAGCCTGAGTGTTAAGTCAGTCGTCAGACGCCGGTTAATCCGGCGTTTTTTTTGACGCCCACTAAAGAGAAAACAATTTGAATTACCAAATGATTACCACGGACGATGCGCTGGCTTCTTTGTGTGAAGCCGTCCGTGCCTTTCCGGCGATAGCCCTGAATACTGAATTTGTTCGTACGCGCACTTATTACCCGCAGCTGGGGTTGATTCAACTTTTCGATGGCGAGCATCTGGCGCTAATTGATCCTCTCGGGATCACCGACTGGTCACCGCTGAAAGCGATCCTGCGCGATCCGTCCATCACAAAATTTCTCCATGCAGGCAGTGAAGATCTGGAAGTGTTCCTCAATGTCTTTGGCGAATTACCACAACCCTTGATTGACACGCAAATCCTTGCTGCCTTCTGCGGACGCCCGATGTCATGGGGTTTCGCTTCCATGGTGGAAGAGTATTCCGGCGTTACGCTGGACAAGAGTGAATCGCGCACCGACTGGCTGGCCAGACCGCTGACCGAACGTCAGTGTGAATACGCAGCGGCGGATGTCTGGTATCTGTTACCGATCACCGCCAAGCTTATGGTAGAAACGGAGGCCTCCGGCTGGCTACCTGCGGCGCTGGATGAATGCCGCCTGATGCAAATGCGTCGTCAGGAAGTCGTTGCGCCGGAAGATGCCTGGCGTGATATCACCAATGCCTGGCAATTACGCACACGCCAACTGGCCTGTCTGCAACTGTTAGCCGACTGGCGACTGCGCAAGGCGCGAGAGCGCGATCTGGCGGTGAACTTTGTCGTGCGTGAAGAGCATTTGTGGTCGGTAGCGCGTTATATGCCGGGAAGTTTAGGCGAACTGGACAGCCTGGGTTTATCCGGTAGCGAAATCCGCTTTCACGGTAAAACGCTGCTGGCGCTGGTGGAAAAAGCGCAGACATTGCCGGAAGAGGCCTTACCGCAGCCGATGCTTAACCTGATGGACATGCCGGGTTATCGTAAAGCGTTTAAAGCGATTAAGTCGCTGATTACTGACGTGAGCGAAACGCATAAGATCAGCGCCGAATTGCTGGCATCGCGTCGGCAAATCAACCAACTGCTGAACTGGCACTGGAAACTGAAACCGCAGAACAATTTGCCGGAGCTGATTTCCGGCTGGCGTGGTGAGCTGATGGCGGAAGCATTACACAATTTATTGCAGGAATATCCGCAGTAAAATCTTCCGAAGCCGGACTGGGCGCGCTCAGCGCCACATCCGGCTTTGGCAAACTACAAATCCAACACCAGGCGTTTACCCTTCGCACGCGAACAACAGATCAACATACTTTGCTGGCTGGCACGCTCTTCATCGCTAAAATACTGATCCCGATGGTCAGCTTCACCTTCCAGTATTGCTGTTTCGCAGGTTCCGCATACCCCTTCACGACATAAACATTCCACTTTCGCGGCTTTATTATTTTCAATAACCTGCAAAATAGTCATCTCTTCCGGCACCACAAACTCTTTTCCGGAACGGGCAAGCACCAGGGTAAAGGCATCGCCGGTTTTGTCTTCGATAGCAAATTGCTCAAAGTGCAGCGTATCGGCGACGATGTCCAGACGCGCAGCTTCACTTCTTACCGCTTCATTTAGCGCCTCGGGACCACAGGTATAAACGTGTGTGCCAGGTTCGATATCCGCCAATAATCGCGCTAATTCCAGTCGTGTTCCGGTTGATGAGTGATGCAAGTGAACTTTCTCAGCCTGCGGATGCTGGACTAGCTCATCACGAAATGCGCAACTTTCTGGATTTCGCGAGCAGTAATGTAGCTGCCAGTCGACGTCGCTGTGTTGCAGCTCTGCCATGTGCGACAGGAAAGGGGTGATACCAATACCGCCCGCGATAAACAGATGCTTTCTGGCTGAGGGAATTAGCGCAAACAGGTTATTAGGCGTTGAAATCGTTAACCGATCGCCCACTTTTACCTGCTGATGCAAAAAGCGGGAACCGCCGCGCGAGTTTTCCTCCAGCCGAACGGCAATCTGATAACAAGAGGTGTCATGCGGCGAACTCAGTAGTGAATACGCATTGCTGTACTGGTTATCACCATCGCTCATCTGCACAATGATGTGACTTCCTCCGGTGAACGCAGGCAGCGGTTTGCCATCGGTTGCCACCAGCGTGAAGCGTTTCACCTGTTCGGTAAGCGGTTCCACCTGACTCACCTGTACTTCAAACATTTGATAGTCTGACATTGCTGTACTCCATCAAAAATCAGCCCAGCGGCGGAAAATACCGCCGCCGATGTCATTAGTCCTTAAACACCTGCGCCAGCAGATTATGGAAATGGGCGATACCATGTTCGGAAATGCCACTACCGCTACTGTCGGCCATGATGCGCCCCTGACCACGATAGCCACGCGATTTCAGCCCTTTCTGTACGCTTTCAACCAGACGTAAATCTTCCGGACGGAACACATCGCGATACCACTCAATCAGCGATTTTTGCTCGTCGGTTAACTCTTCATTGGTGAAGTAAATATCGTAGTTTTGCAGGGTAGTTTCAGAATCCACCGGGAATTCATAAATGACCGTCATCATCCCTTTGATCGGGGTGACGTTCAGCATCGTGCACGGCCACAGCCAGAAACCGTGGAATGCCGCATCCGTACCCTCTTCAAATTTAAACGACTGTTCGGACGGTTTGGCGAAACCGTATTGCAGCGTCCAGTTACCGTGCATGGTGTGCCAGTAACGATCAACCTGTACGGAGTCGGAGAAACCTGGATGCGCCGGACCACAGTGATAGCACTCGAGATAGTTATCGACAATGTTCTTCCAGTTGGCAGGCGTGCGGGTGGTAAAGCGGGCCGCCAGTTTCAGATCGTGGACTTCCGGGCAGGCTTCCAGCACTTTCGCGCCCAGACCGGGTAACTGATCTTCTACGCTGGTGGCGTTGGGGTCCATGTTGATGAAGACGAATCCGGCATATTCTTCCAGACGCACCGGAACCAGTTGCGCTTTGTCGCTATCGAAATTGGCGACGTTTTCGCAGTTACGTGCATGGGCCAGATTGCCATCGAGTTTGAATGCCCATGCGTGATACGGGCAGGTAATCACATTTTTTGCTTTTCCTTCACCGCTCAACAACTGATGACCACGGTGCGGACACACGTTATAGAACGCGCGCAAAACCTTATCACGACCGCGTACCAGCACGATGCTTTCGCCAATGATCTCACGCGTCACATAATCATTGGCATTCGCCAGTTCGCTGCTGTGAGCGACGCAAATCCAGCTTTTGGCGAAGACGTTCTCTTTTTCGTGTTCAAACGCGTTCTGATCGGTATAAAAACGGGCAGGAATGGTCCACGCCTCTTGCGGGTTAGCGCAAAAATTTTCGGGTAGTACAAAGTCAGGGCTCAGATTGCTCATAGGGATACCTTTATCGTTAGGATGATGGCGCTCAGTTGTCGCCTTTGAATACGGTTCCCGCAGGGAGCACTGGCGTTTTTTCCAGGGCTTCAACCGGTGTCTGCGGGAGATAATGTTCAACTTGATAAGCCGGAATGTCGGCGTAATCCTGTTTCAGCCAGCGAATAAATCCGCCGACTTTCACCAGTAAAATGACGAGGAAGGGAAGGGCTGTGAGCACGACGGTGGTTTTCATCGTTTCCAGCGAAGCACCGGTAAACAAGATGGAAAGCGGGATCAGAGTGATCACCACGCACCAGAAAAGACGCAGCCCACGGTCAGGATCGTCACCTTCCTGGAGATTACGCGTACTGGTCGCAGCCATGGTGTAGGCCACCGCATCCATATGCGAGGCAAGGAAAATAATCATCACGCCCAGGTATGCGGCGAGGAACAATTTACCGGCTGGCAACGACATCAGAACTTGCTGTACAGCTGTTTCGCCGCCCAGTGTTTCCAGCACCTGTGGGACGTTGATTACGCCATTGATAAACTGATGAATGGCATAGCTTTCCATTACGCCGAAGAAGAACCAGCAACCGACGGTGCTGCCGAGGATCAGTCCCCAGATAACTTCTTTAATCTTACGACCGCGGGAAACGCGGGTGACAAACATTGCTACGCCAGGGGTGTATGAGATCCACCACAGCCAGTAGAAAACGGTCCAGTTGCGGGTAAATGAACCATCGCCAAGCGGATCGGTGAATAAGCTCATTTGCAGGAAGTTTTGCGTGGTCAGACCGATGGCATTGATGATGCTGTTGGTAATAAATTCGGTTGGGCCGACAATCAGCACCAGTAATGGCAGCAGGAACGCGCCCCAGCCAACCATTTTGCTCAGACGTTGCAAACCGTTGTTGATACCAATCCACGAGCTTAGGCAAAAAATGCCGCCGGAAAGCAGGATCACAAATGCCTGCACGGTGAAGTTATCGGGTAAACCGGTCAGCGCGGAAAGTCCACGAGTAAAGGTTGCTGCGGTGACAACAAGGGAAATAGTCAGTGCGCCGACAGTGGCGATCAGGAACATCAAATCAACCAGTTTTCCCCATGGGCCTTGCGGGCGAACGCCGGTAATCGCGGCAATAATGCCGGAAAGACTCAGACCTTTGTTTTTACGCACATGAAAGTGATAAGCCATGATTAATGAGGCCAGCGTATAAGTTGCCCAGGCGCTGATGCCCCAGTGGAAGAAGGAGTAAGGGACGCTAAATTCGAGTGCCTGTTGTGAACGCGGTGCGATATTTAATCCAGGCGTTTGATAATAATAGGCCCATTCAGCAACCCCCCAATAAAGCGTAGAAGAACCTAAACCGGCACAAATAAACATAAACAGCCAGGAGAGCGTGCTGTATTCCGGTTTTCCTTCGCCAAGACGAATATTGCCGTATTTACTGGTGGCTAAATAAATCACCAGTCCCATTGCCAGCAAAACCAATACCTGTACGGCGGAACCTAACGTACGCGTAACAAAAGTGTATATTGCGTTGGCCGCGTCGGCCGATTGTTGTGGGAAAAGGCTTAATGCAGCTGCGATGAAAAGAATGGCCACCAGGCTGATGCTTATCAGCGGCACATCTTTTTTCTTAACATTGCTCATCATGAGTCATCTCCTGGGCATAAAAGCCCGTCTCTGGCTTTTGCCAGTTGTAATTATTTGCAGGGTAATGAGTTGTATGTTGTGTTTAACAAATTGATTATTTGCATGTTACATAAATTAAACAATTAAGAATACGGAAAGCCATAAAACACGAAACGGAAACAATAAAAGGTGAAATGACGCAGGTTATTTACTGCAAAGAACGAATAAAAAAACCGCGTCAGTGACGCGGTTCAAATAAACTGGTTTGACCTTAACGCAAAATAATTTTGCAAATCGCGTCGGCAACCTGTGGCGTGGTGGCATTGCCTTTCATATCAGGTGTTTTCGGCCCGTGAGCAATCACTTCTTCAATTGCTGCCAGAATACCGTTATGCGCTTGCTGGAAACGCTCATCGCCATTGCCGAGAAAATCGAGCATCATTGCACCGGCCCAAATCGTGGCGATAGGGTTAGCAATGTTTTTCCCGTAGATATCCGGCGCGGAACCGTGGACTGGCTCGAAGAGCGACGGGAAAGTGCGTTCCGGATTCAGGTTGGCGGATGGGGCAATGCCAATGGTGCCGGTGCAGGCCGGGCCAAGATCGGAAAGGATATCGCCAAATAAATTGGACGCCACCACCACATCGAAGCGTTCCGGCTGCATCACAAAACGCGCGCAGAGAATATCAATATGCTGCTTGTCCCAGCGGATCTCCGGGTAATTCTCGGCCATTGCTTCCACTCGCTCATCCCAGTACGGCATGCTGATGGCTAAACCGTTTGATTTAGTGGCAGAAGTTAGCGTCTTACGTGGGCGGCTTTGCGCAAGTTCGAAGGCATAACGCAAAATGCGATCGACACCACGACGCGTAAATACCGATTCCTGAATGACGACTTCATGCTCTGTACCTTCATTCACTCTACCGCCGAGCGAGGAATATTCGCCTTCGGTGTTTTCCCTGACCACGTAAAAATCGATGTCGCCAGGCTGTTTTCCCGCCAGCGGGCAGGGAACGCCAGGAAAGAGACGAACCGGGCGCAGGTTGACGTACTGGTCGAATTCACGACGAAATTTCAGCAGCGAACCCCACAACGAAATATGGTCAGGAACGGTGTCCGGCCAGCCGACGGCACCAAAATAGATGGCGTCGAAACGGCTAAGTTGCTCATGCCAGTCGTCCGGCATCATTTTACCGTGATGGCTGTAATACTCGCAGCTCGCCCACTCCATTTGCTCAAAACTCAAGGCGAAGCCCCAGCGCTCAGCGGCAGCCTGTAACACGCGAATCCCTTCAGGAAGGACTTCTTTGCCAATCCCGTCTCCCGGGATCGCAGCAATACGCATCGTTTTCATCATTGGGTTCTCACTTCCTGACCATCAAAATTGACAACATCACCATCCTATAATTGACTGAAAAGGAATTAATCCCCGTAACTGGTGAAACATAAAACACGAATCATGAATAATTTACCGCTGCTGAATGATTTGCGCGTCTTTATGCTGGTGGCTCGTCGGGCTGGTTTTGCCGCCGTGGCGGAAGAACTGGGCGTTTCACCGGCGTTCGTCAGCAAGCGCATCGCCTTGCTGGAGCAAACGCTAAACGTGGTGTTGTTACACCGCACCACCCGCCGCGTCACCATTACCGAAGAAGGAGAGCGGATTTATGAATGGGCGCAGCGGATTTTGCAGGATGTCGGTCAGATGATGGACGAACTTTCTGACGTGCGTCAGGTGCCGCAGGGGATGCTGCGTATTATCAGCAGCTTTGGTTTTGGACGACAGGTGGTGGCTCCGGCGTTATCAGCGCTGGCTAAGGCGTATCCGCAACTGGAATTACGTTTTGATGTGGAAGACCGGTTGGTCGATTTGGTCAATGAAGGTGTTGATCTCGATATTCGCATTGGCGATGACATCGCCCCTAATTTAATCGCCCGCAAACTGGCGACTAATTACCGCATTCTCTGCGCGTCGCCGGAATTTATTGCGCAACATGGCGCGCCGAAACATTTAACCGATCTTTCTGCATTGCCGTGCCTGGTCATTAAAGAGCGCGATCATCCTTTTGGTGTCTGGCAATTACGCAATAAAGAAGGCCACCATGCGATTAAAGTCACCGGCCCACTGTCGTCTAATCATGGAGAAATTGTCCATCAGTGGTGTCTCGATGGGCAGGGGATTGCTCTGCGTTCCTGGTGGGATGTTAGCGAAAACATTGCCAGTGGTCATTTAGTGCAAGTGCTACCGGAATATTACCAGCCAGCGAACGTCTGGGCCGTTTATGTTTCAAGGCTGGCGACGTCAGCGAAAGTGCGGATAACGGTAGAATTTTTACGCCAGTATTTTGCCGAGCACTACCCGAATTTTTCACTGGAGCATGCCTGATTAATTATTCAATTATCGGGTTGATATCGGGTTAAAACCTGATTTTCTCCTTTCTAAGCCGCTACAGATTGGTTAGCATATTCACCTTTAATCGCGCATGATCGAAAGATAATTAAAGAGGTTAATGTGTTCGCTGAATACGGGGTTCTGAATTACTGGACCTATCTGGTTGGGGCCATTTTTATTGTGTTGGTGCCAGGGCCAAATACCCTGTTTGTACTCAAAAATAGCGTCAGTAGCGGTATGAAAGGCGGTTATCTTGCGGCCTGCGGTGTATTTATTGGCGATGCGGTATTGATGTTTCTGGCATGGGCTGGAGTGGCGACATTAATTAAGACCACCCCGATATTATTCAACATTATACGTTATCTTGGTGCGTTTTATTTGCTCTATCTGGGGAGTAAAATTCTCTACGCGACCCTGAAGGGTAAAAATAACGAGGCCAAATCCGATGAGCCCCAATACGGTGCTATTTTTAAACGCGCGTTAATTTTGAGCCTGACTAATCCGAAAGCCATTTTGTTCTATGTGTCGTTTTTCGTACAGTTTATCGATGTTAATGCCCCACATACGGGAATTTCATTCTTTATTCTGGCGACGACGCTGGAACTGGTGAGTTTCTGCTATTTGAGCTTCCTGATTATTTCTGATGCTTTTGTCACGCAGTACATACGTACCAAAAAGAAACTGACTAAAGTGGGCAACTCACTGATTGGTTTGATGTTCGTGGGTTTCGCTGCCCGACTGGCGACGCTGCAATCCTGATACATTCAGCCCGCGTTGTCGCGGGCTTCCCACTTGTAATCCTCCCTGATTCTTCTCTGATATGATGCTAAAAAATAACCAATAAATGGTATTTAAAATGCAAATTATCAGGCGTACTCTGAAACGGCTGGAATACCGTTTTCAGCGCATTCAACGAAGGAGGGAAAAAGATGCTGCAAATCCCACAGAATTATATTCATACGCGCTCAACGCCTTTCTGGAATAAACAAACTGCGCCTGCCGGAATATTCGAACGTCATCTTGATAAAGGAACGCGCCCGGGGGTTTACCCACGCCTTTCCGTTATGCATGGGGCGGTCAAATATCTCGGCTACGCTGATGAACACAGTGCAGAGCCTGATCAGGTGATCCTTATCGAAGCGGGGCAGTTTGCGGTGTTCCCTCCAGAAAAGTGGCACAACATTGAAGCCATGACTGACGATACTTATTTCAACATTGACTTCTTCGTGGCTCCTGAAGTCCTGATGGAAGGTGCGCAACAACGGAAAGTCATTCATAACGGGAAATGAATCATGGGCAAAGCAACGTATACCGTGACCGTCACCAATAACAGCAATGGCGTTTCTGTCGATTATGAAACAGAGACGCCGATGACTTTGCTGGTGCCAGAAGTGGCGGCTGAAGTGATAAAAGATCTGGTGAATACCGTGCGTTCTTATCCGGTGCGCCGTAAAACCCCGTCCTTCAGGGCGGGGATATAAGGCGCGGTTTTCCACCTAACCAGGTGTTTGCTGTTGTTCAATGTATTGGCGGATGACGGATATTGGCGCACCT
>ERZ778512.990-NODE-990-length-20512-cov-5.983478_pt1 | contig 20512 bp, 19 predicted proteins | sample MGYA00510346_ERZ778512 | MGnify/ENA primary metagenome ERZ778512 (study PRJEB29527, sample SAMN07138962) | mouse gut metagenome | material: feces | host: mouse | place: China:Nanjing | collected 2016-01-25 ...
ACCGCTGCCACTCCGCCGCCTGATGCGCCCGGATAACGGCCGTGTCATACTCCGTACGCAGCCACGGCCCGAACTGGTGGGAGGCTATCGACTGGACATCGTTTGACCACTGTTCGAACGACTTTAGACGGCCGTTTGAATCGAGCAGCCGCGCCGCCATGTCGTTTTGTGCCTTGTGCACCTTAAACGCCGCAAACACTTCCGCGCTGTGGCGCAGCGCGTCGACAAACGCCGTGTCCGGCTCATCGTCGGCAATGCCCTCCGTGATAGCCTCATCAAGGCGGTCGACAACCCCGCGAAACAGATCCGGATCGATCTCCTTGCGCGGATTGTAGTCGCGGTTGTAGATCGACGCCAGGGCTGACGCCAGCAGATCGTTGTCGATCTCAAGTCCAAAAGAGGGCGCATCGTCGGAGTTATAGTACAGATTGTTAATCACCAGTCGTCTGCCCCGGCGTCCGGGGCGAGGCCGAAAAAAGAGCGCAGCGCGTTTTTGAGTGTCTTTTTGGGTTGTTTTTTGGGTGCGCCGTCGTCATGCGGCTCGTCATCGCCGTCATTATCGGGATCATTGTCATCGTCGCCGGCCTGGATCTGCGCGGCTATGTCGAGCATCCGGGCAGCCCGCGCTGCCTCCGCCTCCTTGACTATCTCCTCCTTGATCTGATTGTAATTGATCGGCTTGGTGATGCCAAACTCCTCATACAGATAGTCGTCGTCGACGGGGAGGCCAAAGGCCTGATTAAGCTGCACGAGAATGTTAACCTTTGACGTCGGATCGAGATCCTTACGCTCCGGAAAGTAAAACTCGCCCCCGGCGGTATTAATGCCGAGTCCCGCAAATATATCGGTCATGTCGTAGTTGAGCACGTCAAGCACATATAGGCGGTCGGCCTGCTCCACCTTGTCCTCGACCTTTTTGTGCACCGTCCCGAGTGCCTGCGTGCCGGTGTCGGACGCCTCGGTGGTCAGGGTGTTGCCGAGGATCAGCTTGGAGATCTCGCTGTTGCAGCGCTCGATCAGCCGCTCGTACACGTCGGCCGAGCCGGTCTTGTTGCCCGACTCGATCAGGTTGAGCGATGAGTCCTTGCCATGCACAAATACAGCGAGGCTGCCGGTGTTGCGCGCGTCCTCGATAGCCCGCTGCCGCGAGTCGTCATCGTCACTATCGTAGGTGTACTCCTGTATAGGCATCCCAAAGACCTCTGAGAACTGCGACCAGTCGCCGGTGGCGTTGCGCTTGTAGATCACCCATGGCGCCGCCTTGGCAAGCAGGCCGAGATCCTCCGCGTCGCCGACATACAGCAGATCGTTGTAGATCTCCCACGGAAGGCCGTCACTGTCGCCCTGGTTGCGCTTGATGATCCGGCGCACCGGACACGCATGCTTGCGAGGCACGAGGAGGTAATCGATCCAGTCGCCGACCTGCCCAAACTGGCAGAGGGTAAAACCCCAAAAGCGCGCCCCCAGGATGTCGCGCACAAGGCGGTTAAACCATGGAGAGCGGATCTGCTCGTTGACAGTATCGTCCGGCTTGCCGTCGCGTCTAAACTCTATGTCGGAGCACAATACCGCATTGATACGCTTGTCGATCACGCATGACAGATGCGCGTCCGTCATGATGTCGGCATAGAGATCGTACAGTCGCGTGCGGTTGGGCGTGTCGACATTTTCGGCCGTCCTGATCGCGGTCATATAGCCTGATATATCCACGCCAAAGCGCTTTGGCTGGGTGAGGATTACAACTCCGGGCGCCGTCTGCCCCGGGCGCGGCACATTGCCCGATACGGTTATCATTCCCGGCGCATTGGCTATATTGCCGGTGCTGCCGGTCTGTTTGTTTTTGCGTTTGCTCATTGGTCAATATAATTACATGTGTGATACCCTGCGCGGATTGCTTGAGATCTTAAACATGACGCCACCTGTGCGCTCCTCCTCCGGCAGTATCGGCGCTCCCTCGATCGACAGCTCCTCCGCCGCTATCATCCTGAGCCACTCCACGGCGCGCTCATACCGCTCCTTGCGGATCGGCGACAGTTTGTAAGGGTTATGGATGCAAAATGTGTGATAGATGGCTATGTCGATCATCATCATAAGCACGAGCTGATTACGCTCGTCGCCCCGGGCGCCAAAAATGGCGTCGCAGTCATACCGTCTGGAGAGGTAGCAGCGCGCCTCGGCAATGGCGCGATCCTCGCAGATCTCCACCAGCGAGGGGTCTTTACGTGTCAGGGCGTCGAGTATCTCGGCGTGTATTGACGCATCGTAATCGGTAAGGGTGATAAATTGGCTCATATAGTGTGGTGTATGATGTTACATTCGGCGCTTGTTGAGCTTGGCGACCTCGCGGCGGTCGCGTGTGGCCGGTTTTTCGACGCGCCTCAGCAGCTCGTCGATAATGCGGTTGCCGCCCTCGACCGAATCCGGGCCGTCAGCCGGATATTTGAGATTGAGCGTAAAGAGGGAAAATTGATCCGCGAGCTCGCGCATGTGGGGGTTGTCACGCTCCGCCTCGTTGAGGATCAGGTGTCCCATCCTGTTGAGCGGTTCCAGGTTGGCCTCGATACGTGTGGCCTTGTCGGTCTTTTTGCGCTCGTCAGGCCGGATATGCAACTGTATGCCACGCTCGCGCCGCACCTTGGCCACGAGTGGCTGAAAGACCTGCTGAAAAAATGGGTCCTGCAGCTTGTTGTTTTCCATGTAGCAATACACGGAAGCCTTACCCTGTACGCTATCAAGGAGTTGCACATACCAGTCGATAAACTCCGCGTTGAGCGCCTTGTCGAGGCGTGTGCGGATCACGTAGAGCTTACCATCGAGCTTGCCGAGTAAGCTCACGGCCTTAAACGACTTGCCCTTTTTGGCGCGGCTCTCACCCGGGGAGGGGTCGCCATAGATGACCAAAAACTTAAATTTTGAGAGTGGCGGCACCTTGCCATATACAAGATCCTTAAATACCTCGCCCTCGGCGATGGGATTGTTAAAATACTCGCCCTGCGCCGCTTTGGTGGAGATCTTTGACAGCACTCTGTCGATATGCTCCTCGCTGTTTTTCTCCGGCCACGTCGATCGGCCGGATTTGTCGCGGATATTGACTATGTCCCAATGATCGGCGGACTCTCCGGCTCGCACCACACAGCAGTCCCGGGCGATGATATTGCCGCAAAACACCACCAATGTAGGCTCGGAGATTGACCGCGCCGGATACAGGGCGCGCTCCCACCAGTCCCACCGCTTGGCGATGATGTCAGGGTTGCGGCAATCCTCATCAGTGTCAAAATCATCGACCAAAAACACGTCAGGACGGATCGCCTCATTGCGCGATCCTCGCGGCGACTGGCCCGCGCCAAGCGCGCGAAATGACGCACCGCCGCGAGTCACAAACTCGTCCTCAGTCCAGTTGCCCGGCGTCATCTGCTGGCCATAATAGGCGATGATGCGGCCATTGGACTCAAGCATGGCGCGGTATGGCGCGAGGATTCTGACGGCGTTGTCTTTTGAGTTGGAGGTCAGGATTATATTATGTTTGCGTCCGGTCATCACCAGGTGCAATACAACACACATTGTAATGGTGGATTTTGCGAGCTCGCGCGACCACGACAGCACCTCAAACCACTCGTCATGCGCGACGATCCGCCGGATCGCACGCCGCTGAAAATCGGCAAACTCGCTCTTGACGTATGGCGCGCAAAAAAACTTGATCCACTCGATGGGGTTGGACTCGAGCTGTATGCGGTGTTTGTCACGCTCCGCATGGGTCATCTTACGGTCGACGGGGGTCGCGCGCACAATGTCGGCCTTAAGCCGCTCCCACTCCTGCAGCGCTATCTTATCGGCTTGTTTCATAGCGTCAGAGGCTGTCCTTGATGTATGCGTCGGCGAGTGATACTATCTCCTTGGCCTTATTGATATCGAGGGCGCGCAGCCACTCGACAAAATCGGTCAGTACGGCGATCTTGTCGGCAATACCCATCTCCTGCTCCATGCGGGCGATCGATGACGAGAGTTTGCCGAGTATGTCGGCCTCCTTGGAGTTGGCAAAGCGCTCCCCCTCCGGCCGCTCCGCTATCTGCCGGTTGATCTCGGCCACCTGTCTGTACAGGTTGTTGACCTGCTCCTTGCGGGTCAGGGTCAGTCCGGCCTTATACTCCTCCCATTTGCCGTCACGGATCCAGTTGGAGATGGTCACACGCGACACTCCGACCCGATTGGCCAGCTCCTGCTGTGTCATGCTCTCCCGGAGATAGAGGCTCTTGGCCCACTCCTTTTTCTGTGTATTTGTCAACTCTGCCATATACGTGTTTTTAGGTGCTGCAAAAATACACCTAAATGACGGTGCGTTAAATTCCGATGTTTGTCGTAACTGATTATGTGGTAATGATGTGCGTATAAAGTTTTATGATAAAACCTCGATTTTAATAAGCCCGAAAACCTCCCCATATTTGCACTGCAAAACCAAAAAAAAGCAGGATGAAAACTCAGTTTTTTAATATAGAACGCGCCGACACCGGCGCAGTTACGATCTACCTCTACGGAGAGATCGGGGATTACGCCGATGTGCGGTGTGCGCATGTGGCCGCAGAGCTTATGGCTGCTGCGCCGGATGCCCGCATCGACCTCCGTATCAACTCCATCGGAGGTGAGGTCTACAGCGGCATTGCCATCTATAACGCCATCCGCAACAGTCGCGGCGATATACATATCTATGTCGACGGGGTGGCGGCCTCCATGGCCGGCGTGATCGCCCTTTGCGGGCGCCCGGTATCGATGAGCAAGTACGCGCGGCTGATGCTGCACAGTGTCAGCGGCGGCTGCTACGGCGACCGCAAGGAGCTGGAGCGCTGCCTGCAGGAGATCGCCGCGCTCGAGGACAGTCTGGCCGATATTATAGCCAAGCGCATCAATATCGAGCCGGATGCGGTCAAGGCCAAATATTTTGACGGCGCCGACCACTGGATGACAGCCGAAGAGGCTCTTGCCGGGCGCTTTGTCGACTCGATATATGACGCCGATCCGATCGACGGCGAGACACCCGAGGATATATACACGATATTTAACAACCGCCTCCGCAAGCCGGAGGCTAAACCAAATAATACAATGGACCTTAAAGAGTTAAAAAAGCGCGCCCGTTTTGCCGCCTGTGCGGATGATAACGCGGCTCTCGTTGAGATCGACAAACTGGAGGCAGAGGCCGCGGAGTCAGCCTCTCTCAAAACAAAGGTAACCGACCTCGAAACCAAACTGCAGGAGCAGGAGGCCGCCATCGAGGCCGCCAAAGCTGCAGAGCGCAAGGCGCTGCTCGACGCCGCACAGCGTGACGGCCGCATCAACGCCACAAACCGCCAGACATTTGAAAACATACTCAAAACCAGTTTTGAGGACGGCAAGGCGGCGCTCGCATCGCTCAAGCCCCGCCGCAGCGTCATGCAGGATATTGTACTGAGCGGATCGTCGGCAGAGTCGACCGAGTGGCACAACAAGAGCTGGGATGAGCTCGACCGAGCCGGCCGCCTCATAGAGCTGCGCGACAGTGCGCCGGAGGTGTTTAAGGCCAAATTCCGCGAAAAATTTGGCCGTGAGCCAAACCTCTGATCAATCAAGTATATAACCAATAAATCAACCAAAAAAAATGGCAGTACAGAAAGAAATCTGGCTCTCGTCGATCGTGGGGCTGCTCTTTGCACAGAACAGCTTTATGGCCAAGGCCTTTAATGCCGACGATTACGTAAATCAGGGCAAAACCGTGCACATACCGCAGGCGGGTGCGCCCTCCGGCGTCAAGAAAAACCGCGCCGAATTGCCCGCAACCGTCAAACAGCGCAAAGACTCCGATCTGACATTTGTGCTCGACGAGTACACCACCGATCCCGTGCATATCCCGCACGCCGACACTGTCGAGCTGTCGTATGACAAGCGCGAGAGCATCCTGCGCCAGGATAAGCTAAAGCTGCTCGACGAGGTGGCCAAGTCGTTTATCGCGGCATGGCTCCCGACTGACGCAGAGTGCACACTCAAGACCACCGGCAGAGCGGTCGACGCCCATACGCCCTCCGCGGCCGGCAAGCGCAAGGCGTTTACGGCTGACGACGTACTGGCTGCGATGACGGCGTTTAACGCCGCAGACATCCCGCAAGAGGGACGTTACCTGCTGCTCGATGCGCAGATGTACTCGCAGTTGCTCGCGAGCCTCACCAAGACGGAGGGCATGGCCTTTTTGGCGTGCGCCGACGCTGTCAACGGCGTGGTAGGCAAACTCCACAGTTTCAACATTATGTTGCGTTCGACCGTTGCCGCCGTCGATGCTGACGGCGCTCTTGTCGCCGAGGCAGCCGCCACAGACTGCGCCGCCGCCCTGGCATGGCATGAGCAGAGCGTGTGCCGCGCGCTGGGTGAGGTCAAGATGTACAGCAACGAGGACGATCCGACCTATTACGGCGACATCTACTCGTTTTTGGTGCGCGCCGGCGGCCGCCGTATGCGCAACGATGGAGCCGGAGTGCTCGCGATCGTACAGGACACCGTAGAGTAATCACCATGGCAAAACTCAAATATCTCGTGTTGCACTGCACCGCCACGCCTGAGGGCCGTGAGGTCACCGCGGATGACATCCGCAGGTGGCACACAGCCCCGGTGGCGGCGGGCGGCCGGGGCTGGAGGCAGGTCGGATATACCGATCTGATCCACCTTGACGGCACGGTGGAGCGCCTTGTCGACAACAACGAGGATGCCAATGTGGATCCGTGGGAGATCACCAACGGCGCGGCAGGCTACAACTCCGTAAGCCGCCATGTCGCCTACGCCGGCGGATGCGCCCTCGATGGCAAGACGCCCGCAGACACCCGCACCGTCATGCAACGCAGCGCCATGGAGCGCTATGTGCGTGATTTTCACCGGCGCTTCCCATTGGTCCGCATCGTCGGGCATAATGAGCTCGCGGCCAAGGCGTGCCCGAGCTTTGACGTGCAGAGGTGGCTCAGGTCAATAGGTATCAACCAGTAATGCCAACGCTATGAGGTATGACTATAACAGACGTGATAGCCCTTGCCGGGAGCGGGGGTATAGTAGGGTTGGCCATCGGATTTGCGACACTCCGCGCCAAGATCCGGCAGGCCAACGCCGATGCGGAGTCCGCCAAAGCCCAAGCCCAAAAAGCGCGGGCAGAGGCCGAGACTATTAAGATAACAAACACGGAGTCAGCCACAAGGATACTGGTTGACAACCTGTTAAAACCAATTATAAAAGAGTTGGATGAGACTCGTAACGAAGTTAAAAAATTGCGCGAGGCACTGGAGCGCGCTAACAATTGTCGCTATCATGCTGACTGTCCTGTGTTGCATGGGATGCATCAGCTCGCGGTCGCAGTCAAGGGAGATGGCCGCGGAGCAGGGATCGACAAAGCAGGAGGCATCGACCGCCATCACGCGCAAGCAGGTGACGTTGGCGCCGATACCGGCGGCAGTGGCATCCCTCCGCCTCGCGGCCGTGAGCCTCCCTGATCTGCCTGACGGACTCCCGTTGTCGATGCACAACGGCCGTGCGACCGTAACGGTCGAGCGCGACGGCGACAGTCTGATCGTGACAGCCACATGCGACTCACTGGAGCGTCAGATCGAGATTATCGAGGAGGAGCTATGGCACACAAAACAGCAGGCAGAGGCTTACAGATCTCAACTTGAGGAGTCGGTCAAACAGCGGTCAAACGACGTTTGGCCGACGCTCAAATGGCTTTTTGCCGGGATAGCCGCCGGCGTAGTATTAACCATAATAACGACAAAGATATATGGCAGTATTAGACGGCGTTAACCTTATCCTGTCGATCGGCGGCAAAGCCCTGGCATTTTCGACGGGTTGCAAAATCTCGACGACCACGGAGACCGGCACGCGCCAGACCAAGGAGTCGGCCGCAGGCAAGTGGCCCGAGAAGTATGCAAAGAGCTTTAGCGAGGACATATCGGCTGACGGCCTGACGATTACAGATGGCTCGGATAACATGCCCTCCTACGATCAGCTCAAAAAAATGCAGCTCACCGGCGAGCCGATCACAGCCTCGTACAGCGTGCGCGATGGAGAGGATCGTGAAGGCAAGAAATCCGGAGGTTATGAGGGCAAATATCTGATCACATCGCTCGAGCTCGATGGTCAGACCAATGACGACTCCAAATACAGTGTCAAGCTCGAGAGTCACGGACCGGTCAAGCCGATCAATGGCGGCCTCTCCGGCGACGTGACTCCGGCGGCAAATGAGTAATCTCAACAGGTGATAATCATGGCAAAATCAAAAAGCAACAAAGCGGCCGGCATGCCGGCCGGAGCGCCTCCGAGAGTGGAGCTGCGCCGCATAGTGATCGCCGGCAAGGAGTACCCCTGCCGCATAACCATGGGGGCCATGCTCCGCTTTAAGCGTGCGACCGGCCACGATGTGAGCAAGCTTGACTCCGGTAATATCGAGGAGTTGCTGACATTTGTACACTGCTGTATAGCGAGTGCGTGCAATGTCGACAGGATCGAGTTTGGCCTGACCGTGGAGGAGATGGCCGACAATCTCGAGCCGGACGCTCTCAATGCCTTTTACGACGGTATCTCCTCCCCCTCGGCCGGGGAGGCTGACACCGAAAAAAAAACAGTAGCCCCGGCGTAACCGAGCTACTCGCGATCGCGGTCGGCGATATGGGCATGACCGTCGCCGATTTTTGCGAGCTGACGCCGGAGGAGTTTTCGGAGGCGCTGACAATACGCCAGCGCCTCCGGGAGTCCGGCGAGCGGGCGGAGTGGGAGCGGGCGCGCATGATGTGCATGTGCATACTCCAGCCCTACGCCAAAAATCCTCTCAAACCTACTGACGTCATGCAATTTCCGTGGGAAGCAGGAGAGAGAGGAGAGACAGCGCGCCGGGCGCTCACGCATGAGGAGGAGATGGCCGAGTTTGAGCGCGCTAAAAAGGCATACGGATTAACCTGACAATAACGACAATGGCAAACAACAGCATCGACTTTGAGGTCAGTGTAAGGGATGTGGGGAGCGGCGCTCTCCGCACGGTGTCTGTTGCCGCCAAAAAGGCCGACGAGGCGATAGCGCAGATAGCGCAGAGCGCCTCGAGAGCCGAGGGCGGCCTGCGCAATATGGCGGGCGCATCCATCGTGCTCGAGGCAGGCATCAAGTCGATACAGACGCTGCAGGGCGTGATCGGAGGCGCGGTCAGCCAGTACAACTCATTTGACACCGCGATGCGGCGTGCTAACACGATGGCGCTGCAGTCGGGCGAGGCATACGACAAGATGCGCGGTCAGATCGTCAGTATGAGCCGGGAGATCCCGCTGGTGCGCGATGAGCTTGCCAACGGACTCTACGAGGTGGTGTCAAACGGCGTGCCGGAGGACAACTGGATAGGGTTTCTGGACCGTTCCGCCCGCGCGGCCGTAGGTGGCTGTGCCGACCTCGGTACCACCGTCGGTACCACTGCGACGATCATCAAGACATACGGCCTCGCATGGGATCAGGCAACATCCGTGCAAGACAAGATGCAGATGACCGCCAAAAAGGGCAAGACAAGCATCGCGGAGCTTGGTCAGGCATTGCCACGCGTCAGCGGCTCTGCCTCGCAGCTCGGCGTCGAGCTTAACGAGCTGATGGCGGTATTTGCGTCGACAACCGGCGTTACGGGCAATACCTCGGAGGTCAGCACACAGTTTGCCGCGGTGCTCAACTCGCTGATCAAGCCGTCATCGGAGGCGAGTAAGGCAGCCGAGGCCATGGGGATCCGCTTTGACGCGGCCTCGGTCAAGGCTGCGGGTGGTTTTGCCAATTTTTTGACGCAGCTCGATACATCGGTACAGGCGTATGCGGCCAAGTCGGGACAGCTGTCGGAGACGATCTACGGTCAGTTGTTTGGTAGTGCCGAGGCGCTGCGCCTGCTGGGCTCGCTAACCGGCGAGCAAAAGGATGTCTTCGCGGCCAATATACAGGCGATGGCAGACAGTACAGGCGCTATCGACGAGGCATTTGAGGTCATGAACGAGTCAAATGACTCGTTTGCTCAAAAACTCAACAATGCGATAGCGTCGATGACCGACTGGGCGGGATCTGCGGCAAAGGTGGCCGGCCCGGTGCTAGACCTTACCGCTAACGCCGGGATGGCGGTAATGAGTATCGCACAACTCACAAAGGGGATGCAGCTCGCCAAGGTGGCATCTGCGGCATGGACAGCCGTACAGCATCCGCTCAATGCCGCAATATCTGCAAACCCGATCGGCCTGGTGGTGATGGCTATTGCGGCTCTCGTTGCCGCGATAGTGTATGCCTACAACAACTGTGAGGAGTTTCGGCAGTCGTGCGACCGGATGTGGGCGACTGTCAAGGATGTCGCCGAGGTTATATGGGCGCTACTGGTCAAGGCGTTTAACGCGGTTTATCCGATAATCAAGGATGTAGCCGAGGTTGTATGGTCGCTGTTGGTCAAGGCGTTTGAGGCGCTCTATGAGATCCACACAAAGATCGTGGGAGCTGTGATGGACTACCTGGCGCCGGCGTTTGATCGGCTCTCAAGCGCCGTTAAAACGGCTTGGGAGTGGGTGCGCCGCCTGTCGGGTGTCGATGAGGCTGATCAGCTCGAGGCGGCCGGCAATGCGGCCAAGGGTGCTGCAGCCGCTGTCACCGGCTACGGCGAGGCAGCCGAGGAGGCGGGCAAAAAGGCCGAGGAGGCGGGTAAAAAGACTGTCAACGGCCTCAACGGAGGTGGTCCGAAAACTCCATATAATTATGATGGCTCAAGACTGATCGCCAATGCCAAGACCTACCGTGAGCTCGGCAATAACGTCAAGTATTACCAGGATCGTCTGGACGAGCTTGATCCGGCGGAAACGGATCGCATGCGTCAGATAGTCAACAGTATCACCGCGCTGCAAAAACAGCAGGAGGCGATCAAGCGCGCCCAGGCTGCTGCCGCACTGCCAGTAAATCCGAAGTCTGTTGCCGACATTAACAAGGTGCTCTCTCATAAAAAGGCAGAGCTGCAACTGGCAGTTACACAGTCAGCGCGAGCAAAACTTAACAAGGAGATCGAGGCGCTGGAGCGACAGCTTAAAACTATCGAGATCCGCCTGGAGGCAAAGCCGCTTAAGGCTGATCAGATCATACCTGCGACGCCTGATCATGGCGCAAAAATAGACTTGAGCAAATATGGCGTCACTCCGCCGGATCTGTCAAAGATCAAGTTACCGGGCGCCGATCAGATCCTCGGCGACGGACATGAGCGCAAAAAACAGGAGATCGAGGGGCTGGTACCCGTATCGCGGCTTGCGCAGCAGGGACTCGGCGGCGTGAGCGACATGCTCCAATCCGTAACCCGGCTCACCGGCGAGAGTGCCGGCGCATGGCTCCAGTGGGGCGCCTCCGTCCTCGATGCCTGCTCCAGGGCGCTGCCCGCTATTATGGCCGTGGCAGCCGGCAATGCCGCCAATAGTGCCGCGCAGACTCCCGTCGTGGGATGGATCCTCGCCGGAGCGGCTATAGCCGGGGTGCTCGCGTCATTTGCGGCAATCCCAAAATTTGCCGACGGCGGTATAGCCTACGGCCCGACTCTCGGCCTGTTTGGCGAGTATGCCGGTGCCTCCAATAATCCGGAGGTGGTGGCGCCGCTCGATAAGCTGCGCTCCCTGATCAATCCGGCGGGAGGTGTCATGGCCGGCCGCGTGGAGTTTGTAATCGATGGCCGCAGGCTGGTGGGAGTCCTTAACAATGTCAACAGATACAACGAGCGTACACGATGAGCAAGACACTGACATATTACACGGAGTTTGGTAATCGCCCGGCGATCCATGCCGGACGCGAGGCACGCTACCGTATCGAGATATGGGGAGAGGGCAATAACGTCGCCAGAGAGATCAGTGTGGATTTTGACGCTCCGGCCATGATCGAGTGGGCGGAGGTGGCCAAGCTTGATCCGGTGCAGGGATCCGCTCTGACGCTGCGCCTTGTCTCGGAGAGCGACCGGGAGTTTGTGGGGCTGTACACCGTGGAGGAGGGCGCATGGCGCGTCGATATATACCGCAATAAAGCTCTGTACTGGCGCGGATCTATCGATACGGAGCTATACGAGGAGCCATACTCCACATCGAGCGGCTATATTGTGGAGGTGACGGCGTCGGATCTTGGCCCGGCTGATCGCACCGATTTTGATATGACCGGCCGCCATACCATAGAGGATATTATCCGGCATTGCCTGTCACGCACTGCAATAGCCGACATGGAGCAGGTTATATCGATCAGCACGTCGCTGCCTGACGCCAAAGAGCCATTGTCGCTATCGGATCTATATATCGACACCGCCAATTTTTACGACGAGGACGGCGAGCCCATGACATGCCGCGAGGTGCTCGAGGAGGTGTTGAGACCGTTTGCTCTCCGCCTTGCGCAGCGCAATGGCGAGATACATATATTTGATCTCAACGCGGCCTCCGCCTGGCCGTCGACGGAGGTCTGCTGGGTCAGCAATGACGCCCGGATGGGTGTCGATGTGACCTATAATAAGGTCAAGGTGCTGCTGTCGACTTACTCCGACGCCAACGGCTGTGACGGATCTCTCGATCATGACGAGGTGCTTAAGGGATCAGCCGGAGATCTGTACTACACCGGTGAGCGCGATCACCAGGCGATAGGCTTGCCGGGATTTAGGATGGCCTCCGGGCAGGAGCAGCATCCGCAGCTCGAGATATGTAACAACGCGCTGGTATGCCGCATGGATGCGGAGTGGAGCGGCAGCGATACCGCCGGGGTCGTGTGGCAATACATGGGGCTCAAGGCGCTCGGATCCGGCTATCAGTGTATGATCACGCGGGATGGCGACAACTGGCCGGCGGCCATGACATCGGGCACGTTTGTCCCGATCGCCAAGACGCGGCGCCATCTGTCATTAGATCCGTATCAGCCTGTGTATGTAGGGTCGTCGGCGGGCGGCGAGGTTTACACCGGGGCGCAGCTCCGGGTTTCGCTCGATCTGCTCCTCGACACTCGCTACAATCCATTTGAGGATGCGGGTGCCGACAACGGCGGCACGCAATACGGCAAGGCGCTCGACATCCCGGCGTCGGTGCGTATCCCCGTGCAGATCGTGTGCCGCAACATTGATGGCGAGATCGCATACCTGTACAATAACGACAGCTTTGTCAGCTCATACTCCTACACCGGCGGAGAGGGGCAATGGATACCCTATACAGCTGCCAATATGACCAAAAACATCTGTTGGCTACAGTATTACGACTGGGACGATTGGAATGGCAAATCGCCTGTAGGAGGGTGGGTTGCAAACCGTCAGAGTATCGGCGATCCAAAGGCTACGACCAAGACTATGAAAAAGCGCGGCGACGGCTATTACATCTCCATGCCGCCGTGTGTGGGGTCTGTTGAGCTGTGGGTCGGCAAGGGGTTTGGCATTATCACCGATGGATCGGATGGGTGGCTGCCAAATACAGCAGTGTGGCAGTCTGACGCATGGGATAAATTTATCAGCCATTTGCGGTGGCTGGCCTACCGTAATCCCAAAATCGAGCTCGTCAAATCGAGCGGCAAGGATCTGACCGGGAGTGATCTTGAGGATAGTGCATATATAGTGCGGACTGCAAAGGAGGAGCTGTCTATAGATACGATCGTGGGGACTCCAGGCGACCGGGCGCTACCCACATCAAGAGCCATGATGACGCTCAGCGACGGGCGGCAGATCCGACGCATGACCCGCGCCGGAGTCACCGACCGCATCGAGCGGCTGCTGATCGGCACGGCATACAGCCAGTATGTCGGACGCAATACGGTGTTGAATGGCACGGCGGAGCTTGTGCCGGACATGCCGGCTATGACTGACGCCTCGGCGCCAGGAGAGATATATATAATGCTGTCGGATCGTCAAAACCTCGCGGCCGACACAAGCGAGATCCGCATAGTGCGCTTTGCCGGCGATAGCTATGAGGGTGTCGAGGTAACCACAACAACGCAAGGCTGACCAATGAGTAAAAAACAATACAGCGTAAGGACTGCAGCGGTGGCCGCGACCGAGAGGCGCGCCCGCCGGAGCGGCGCGTCTGTAGTCGCCGCGGGCTCCGGCAGTGGCTACAACGAGGTGTATGGCGACATCGCCGGCAAGCTTGACAGGGAGCTCTTTGACGAGATGTTCGAACGGGTCAGTGAGGGTGTCGACACCGAGGGTGTCGAGCGTTGGTATATACGGGCCAAGTCTGATCTCGTGAGCGTGGGCGATGTTACGGCGTATGGCAATGGCGGTCCCGGCGGAGGCGGATCGACGGGCGGCGGGGTTACGGAGCTGCGCTGCCTCGATGATGTGATATTGACCGATCCCAAGGCCGGGCAAATCCTCAAGTATGATGGTCAGCATTGGGTCAACGACACTATAGACGCCGGACTCGATGAGGCAGCGCTGGCGTCATATCTGACCGCAAACCGCTATGCCAAGTTGAGCGATATCCCCTCGCTGGCCGGTTATGCCACGCAGTCGTGGGTAGAGGGCAAGAGCTACGCCACGCGCTCGTGGGTCGAGGACAAGGGCTATGCTACAGAGGCATGGGTGATAGCGCAGCGTTACCTTACGGAGCACCAGGATATATCGCACCTGCTGACTCGCGCGGAGTTTGAGGCGATGTTTGAGCGCATCGATACGGATAGTGGATGGTACATATTGGCCAAGTCGCACCTTACCAGTGTCGGCGATGTCACAGCATACGCGGCAGGCGGGATCGGCGGCGGGGTTGGCTTTGGCGGCAGTCTGGGCGACCTGAGCGATGTGCAGTTCGGCTCGCTTGCGGCGGGCGATGTGATCAAGTGGGATGGTCAGCACTGGGTCAACGGCCCCGCTCCGGCGGGTGGCGTCGACGAGTCGGTGCTGGCCAACTACGTGACGCTCGACACCGAGCAAGAGATCCGCGGACACAAAAGATTTACCCATAACAACACTGATTTTAGCTATCGCATCACGATCAACGGCAGCTTTGAGAGCGATATCCACCACCATCCGCAGGTCATGTGGCATGTCAGCAATCGCCGATGGACTAAGGCGGTTATGGATACATGGGGTAATATCCATCTCTTGGAGGGGAGCGCGGGTACATTTGATGGCGCACATCAAGGCCTCGTGGCGTCCAAATTTGCCAAGCCGGACGGCACGGCCTCGCAGGTGCTTATGGCCGATGGGTCGGTGCAAACGCTCTGGAGGGCGGCAGAGGTGACAACCGCAACTACTGACTCAGGGATGATTACGCCTTTGGGGCTCAATCAATGGACGACAAAGACATTTGTGACCGCCCTCGGCACATCGGGCAACTATCTGACATGGACAAAGAACGGCGCGGTTAATAATATTACGATACCATATGCCACCGAGTCGAGGGTGTTGCGCTCTAACGGGTGGCTCACGGCCATCAGCGGCGACAAGCATGGCGCGGGGGTGAGGCTGTATGAGGCGTATAACAACGGCTATCCTACCGCTTATGGCAATGTGCTGGCGGTGCAAGGATCGGCGACGGCGGGCGCGGGCGAGTTGCTTATGGGATGGTCGGGCACGGACGCGGGACACGCAAATCTGTATTACCGCAACTGCAGGGACAGCGCTATCACGTGGTCCCCGTGGACTACCATCCTCGACTCGGCAAACTACTCCTCCATCCTCGATGATCGCTATGTCAACATCACCGGCGACACGATGACGGGGCCGCTGCGCATTGCGCACAGCGCAACCAACTGTGTGCTGTACACTCAGTACAACACCGCAGGTGCATACTCCAATGTTATATGGGCCAATGTGGATGAGTCGCGCGTCTTATTTGGATCCCCACATTGGATTACGGTCGAGCTTGAGACCGCTAACTCCGCGACGGCCGCATACCGGCGGACAAATGGCGTGCAATACAAGATCTGGGACTCCGGCAACCACGGCCACACCAGTGGTCTTAATGCCGATCTGCTCGATGGCCATCACGGATGGGATTTTTTTAGACATGGCGCCGGTTATATATCAAGCGATTACTTTAACGGAACCGCGTTTCAAAACCTCGCCCCTGGCGCTTATATATACAGTTACAGAGGTGCATCGGGCTTGTTGGTGTCGTTTGGTAACATCGGAGCGAGTGCGTCATCACTGGAGCTATACACGACATATCCCAATGGGGGGGATATCCACTATCGCAAAAAAATAGACTCCAACCGCTTCGCCGGCGACTGGAATACATTGATAACCAATATCAATATCGGGTCATACAATGCGGGATCGGCCACCAAGCTACAGACGGCGCGCAGTCTTTGGGGCAACAACTTCGACGGCACTGCGGGATGTGGCGGCGGATTGACGTTTGACCTGCTGACCGGCACGAACGCGCGCAATCTGCTGTATCAAAAAATGGCCGATAATGACTTCTTCCGCATCCGCTGCGGTGGGTCGGCATCAAATGCCGGATGGGTGGAGATAGCGACTGCCGATGACGGCACAGAGCCGATATATGTGCGTCAGTACACCGGCGAGTTTGTCTCGATCACGCGCACGCTGACACTGCTCGATGGCAGCGGCAACACTTATCTGCCGGGACACCTCGTGGCCTCCGGCGATGTGACGGCCTACTCCGACGCGCGCCTAAAATCAGACGTGCAGACGCTGCGCAACCGCGGGTATATCACGCCGCGCACCTATATCAAGGATGGTAAGCGGTGTATCGGTTTTTTGGCGCAGGAGGTACGGCAGCGATACCCGGAGCTTGTGACAGACACCGGAGGCGCCGATCATTGGCTCGCCCTCAACTACGGCAACCTCGTGGCCGTGCTGGAGGCGCAGATAATCGACCACGAGGAGCGTATCAAGAGATTAGAGGACAGGATATGAGTGCAATAGGTAATACAGGCGTAAAACTTGCAGAGGTGGTCAGGGCGACGCTCGGCGAAAGCTCAACATCAGCGAGTGTGCTCTGTCGCAGTGATAAAATCAACTGGCAAGCACGCAACAAACCCATCATATACCCAAAAAATTTTGACTTAACCGATGCAGAGCGCATCGGCCACCCCAAGCAAACCAACAACGGTATTTATTTTGGCATCCGCATGGGTACTGTATACGGTCGTTTGGCTGACATACATAACGCGACGTTCGAGTATCTCAAGCCGCAAGGTGGCGCGGAGGAGCCGTGGCGCATAGGAGATTTCCGCGGGTATAATCAAGCCGCAAGGATTACGCCGATTGCGTCGGAGTTGAGCACAGAGATACAGTATCAGGCGGAGCAGGCATTTGCATGTCGGATTGTGCACAATACCAACAATAACGGCGGCATCAATCTGGACGAGATCCTGACTTTTATGCGACAGTCGGGCATGGATACATTTTCGTTGGCCAACGCTTACCCCTGTCTTATGCTGACTCGCAAAGGCGGCACGACACATGCGGTGAGGGCACTTAAATGTTGGGACACGCGAGACGTTGCGCCGCTGTATCACAACGGAGCGTGGCACGAGCGCTATTACATAGGCATGGAGCGTGGCACGCTTGGCGATGCCGCCCAGTTGCTGCCAACGACCAACGGATCATGGCCGCTGACCGTGTCTGTGTTTTTGGCGGGAGTCTTGGCCGGAGATCATTTTGACTTGCATAACTGGTGTCTGACCAACGACGGCAATCCGGCGTGGGTGCTGCCACAGGCTATCGGTCTGTATGACGCATGTGGCAAGTCGGCCACCTACACGGTGCATGACGACTCGCCAAGCGGAGGTAACGAGAGCACATGGCGCGTGTATGTAGCATCACTGACGCAGATTAGCACGGGTATCAGGTTTGTGATCAACTCCAACCGCAACACATCAAGCACGACTTATCGGCTCTTTGTCGATGTCGCCGGCTGCGGCAGCAACTCAAAAACATTCACGATGCCACAGTACTCGTCTACTAATTTGGATTTTACGTGGGATGAGCTGCGCATGGGTCCGCCTGCACCCGCGGCCGGGTCGACCTACAACATACGTATGCAGATACACTCGATGTCCGGCACATCGGCAACCACCCTCTGGTGGGAGGGGCAAAAAACAATAACAATACAATAACTAACCTCAAAACAATAAATTATGAACAAAAACAAAGTGCAGGTGGTGGCAGCCACCTATCAGGTCAACAATGACCACGTGGAGGATCGCGAGTATCGGATCTCGGCAAGCGTCCGCCAGTCGGCCACAGGGCAGACGGAGGTGATCGAGAACGGTGTAATCTCGGCTCTTAACGGCCACAGTGTCGCAACATTTCGCCGCTACATGGGCGGGGGTCTGACGGTAGAGTTTGACGCTACATGCCCGGATCAGACTGCGACGCTCGACGCCATAAACGGATTTATCGCGGATTGCGAGGAAGGAGGGGTAGAGGCATGAAAATGTATGAACTGCTGAATGTTAGCGATCAGCTCAACAGCCTACCCCTCGGCAAACTGACGATCGCCCAGCGCGCCGCGCTCACCCGTACAATCTGCGCCATCTCGCAGGCTCGCAAACCGTTTGACGAGGCGCTAAAGGAGGCACGCGACAAGCTCAAACCGGAGGGTTTTGACGATCTTGCCGGCAAGGGATCGCGCACCCCCGACGAGGAGGCGCAGTATAAGCTGCTCGTCGATGAGTATAACGAGGCTGTGCGTACCGCCATCCAGCCCAATCTCGACGCAGAGGTGACGCTGACCGTCGCCAAGCCGATGACTATGGACGAGTTCCTGGCGCTGCCTGACTGTGCTCCCGACTGGACAGCCGGACACATAGTCTACCTGCAGGATCTGCTCGGCATTACCGGGGAGTAATCCACAATAGCCCTCCCGGGGGGGGCAAAAAAATAAACCCCCGGCCTGTTAGTAGCATCTGACCACATACTAACATATATGCGACACGCCGCACGGCCGAGGGCTATATGCCTTTGACTGCGGTGTGTCGCATATGTATGTGGTCAGATACACAAAAGTACATAAAATAACCCAAACCTACAACAAAATGACGAGGATTAACAAATATCACCAACTGCTGATCAGGATCCTTAACCAGGGCCGCCATCAGCAAAACAAAAAGGGAGGTATCACATACCTCATCAATGAGCAGCTGTCGCTCACGCCGGGCGATCTGCTCGAGATTTTTGAGACACACGGCATCGCCCGCAAAAAACTCAAGGCGGAGTTGTCATTATATATGGCCGGAGAGTGCGACATCGAGCGCTATAGGGCCGCCGGGATCGACTGGTGGGATTATTGCGGACATACGTTGATCAACAGTTATCCGACCTATATGGCCAAGCTGCCCGTATTGATCGATCGTATCAACCGGGAGCGTCGCAGCTCAAAAAATTACGTGTTGTTTTTGGGCGCGACTGAGGCGCCGACAAATCAGGCGCCCTGTTTGAGTCTGATCCAGTATCAGATCGAGGAGGGAGAGCTTGTTATCTCGGCGTATCAACGTAGCTCCGACGCAAGTCTCGGATTACCATCCGATCTCTACCACCTCTATCTCATGTCGCGACAGATAGAGCTGCCCCTGCGCTCGATCACGCTCAACCTTGGCAATGTACACATCTACGACACCAATATCGAGGCTACGCGCAGGATGCTCGATGGTGAGGAGGGCGTCAAGTACACACTCAATGTTTAACCACCACTCAAACAGTGCTCAAATACTATTATATCCGGGGCCACAATTGACAATTGTGCCATTTGTCATCCCTGACAATGAGGAGTGGATGTTCACCCCGCGCGACTGGCAGTCGTTTGATGTTTTGGCGCTATACAAAGATCTCGGCGCATACATCCAAGCTACCGAGTGGCGCGTTAATGATACCGATACTCCGGGGTTTATCGTCAACGGACTACCTCGTCTGCTTAACGACGCCCCCGTGCAGCTTAAGATTGTCGCACGCAAAAAGCTTGGCGAGAACATTAAAGCCGCCAGGCTTGCAAAAGGTTTGACACTTAAAGATCTCGACGCGTTGACCGGGATTCCATATTCGAGATTGAGCCGCATCGAGGGAGGTCGAGATAATCCCACGTTTGACGGCCTCGTGCGCCTCGCAGTTACTCTTGATACGACTTTCGCGATCGGCGGTTATTAGTTGGATCAACACAAAAAAAAGAAGCATTACCTCGTTGGTGATGCTTCTTTTTTTGTGTTGATTTTCGCGTCGTGTGTTAAAACTTCACTACGTTTCGTTTTGATTTTAACACTTTTTCAACCGGCTTAATCGACTACGTTTCGTTTTTCCTCGACACGACATTTCGTTTTTCCGATTGTACATTTGTTAAAATTGAAGATTTTAAATGTTAAAGTTTAGGCGTATAGTTTGACGAGTCTGAAGATGAAGAAGTCTCGGTCTCTTACTCCACGCATCTGCGATCGGAAGATCTTGACCTTTGAGTTGAATGCCTCGGCCGAGGCGTTGGTGGCCCTCCTGCGAAAGTAGTTGATTATTGTGGGTCAAGCCGAAATCCCGGTGCATTTGTTAAAATTGAAGATTTTAAATGTTAAA